>ERZ773276.471-NODE-471-length-44784-cov-8.779159_pt1 | contig 44784 bp, 47 predicted proteins | sample MGYA00511386_ERZ773276 | MGnify/ENA primary metagenome ERZ773276 (study PRJEB29015, sample SAMEA2737778) | human gut metagenome | biome: human gut; feature: human-associated habitat; material: faeces | place: China | collected 2012 ...
GTTTCCCCCGGTGATGTGCAGCGGTTTCCCGTGGACAAGACACGCTGCGATCTTGCGCCGTGCGCTTTCGTAAATCTCCTGCACGGTAGAGCGGGAAATGTCCATCTGTGCGGCACACTGCTCGTGGGTTTGCCGCTCCAGGTCAACCAGCCGAATGACCTCGTACTCGTCCAGCGTCAGCAGGATCGACTCGACATCCTTGCCCCCGTTGGGGCAGAATTTATCGACTCGTGGTACGTCACAAATCCGACGGCACCGTGGCGGTCTTGGCATGGACGCCTTCCTCCTTCTGTTTTCGGTATATACCGATTATAGCGCTTTAGACAGGAAAAAGCAATATTCATTTCAAAAATCACTGCAATCATTGATCCGGGCAACACGGTAGACTTAAACGGGCAGGCAGCTATACAGCTGCCCGCCCACTTTTAATCTTTAGACGCATCCAGCGCGCTCCGAATCATGGAAGTAATCATTGTAATTTGCCTTGGTGTGGCAGTCTGCCACAACTCTAAAAGCACATCCATGTTTTGAAGTTCCATGCTGGGTAAAACTTCTGCCAACAAATAGGTTGGCGAGACTTTCAATGCTTCACACAGCAAAACAAATACTTGTAGACTTGGAACCTTTGCACCTGACTCGATTTGCCGGAGATAGGTTGCATTAATGTTGCAGGCTTCTGACAGACGCTCACTCGTCCAGCCCCGCTCTTTGCGCGCAGTATTGATTCGCTTTCCGAGCAACTTCTTATCCATGTGTTCGCCTCCACTTGTGCGCTATAAGTATTTATTTTGTATGCTTATAGCTTACATTCCTGTTGACGCGAAAAATAGCGGCTGTTAGAATACGAATTATAAGCCAATAGACTACATAAAAGCTGGTGGGAATATGGAAAAAGAGTATCGTTGTGCGATCATAGGCCAGCATCCCATGCGGTTTCCGTGGGGCTTTGACGAAGAAGATACTCAATGCCGCCAGATGAAGCTGGAACTGGCTCAGTGCATTATGGAACTGCGCCAGTGCGGAGTGACAGAATTTCAAGTTGCCTGCGATCCCGGTGTGGGGTTGTATGCTGGGGAGATCGTCAATATTACGAAGCAGAATGACGAGGCCATGCGCCTTGTTTGCGTAACCCCTTTTGAAGAACAGGCTACCAAGTGGACGCCGCAGCTGCGTGAACGCTATTTTGATATGTTGGCGGACTGCACCGACCTTTCCTGTGTAGACTATCAGGAGACACCCAACGCACAGCTTATGGCCTATCGGCGGATCGTCAAGCAGTCTGATATGCTGGTGGCCGTATACGACCCTGAACTTGCCAGCGATAGCGCAGAGGACAAGGCTATGGCCTATGCCCTTGCGTTGGGGAAGCCAACCTTGCTGATCCACCCTAATACATGGAAAAAGAAATGGCTGAATGTTGTAAAACATGAAGGCGAGTAGCATATTTGAAAATTTTATCCATCCTCATACTTTATGAACGATTTACATTTTGCAAAGTTGTGGATATAATTATTATGAATTAGTATGAAGCGAAAAACTTATGATGAGGGGCGCGCCCCTCATCCCGTGGGTACCCACGGGATGATACCGCTCTGTAACCTGTGGACTTTGCCCGCTGCGGTCAGGCGGGCATGAACAAAATTTTGACCATCATACGAGGAGGATACACCATGAAAAAACGCATCGGAAGTCTGCTTCTTATTCTGGCGCTGTGCTTTACGCTGCTGCCTACGGCAGTGATGGCGGAGGAGAGCGTGGACGCATGGGATGGCAGTGTTGCTGAATCATTCGCAGGCGGCACTGGCACAGAAGAAGACCCATATCAAATCGCAAACGGCGCACAACTGGCATATTTGGCGCAATTCGTGAACTCTGATTCTAATAACGATTGTGCAGGCGAGTGTTTTGTACTGACTGCTGATATCGATTTGGCCAATCATGACTGGACACCGATTGGGAATTCGTTTGCCGATGTACTATTTGATGGCCCAGACTATCGTCTGTTTGCCGGAAATCTTGACGGCAAAGGACATACCATTTCCAACATCTCCATCGGAACAGAAAGTACTCCGCTGGAATCTGATGTATTTGGCTTGTTTGGTGCGACAGGCGGCAAAATCAGCAACTTGAATCTGAACGGTGTCACAATTTACGGCACTGCAAAGAATGTTTCCGGCTATGTGATCGGTTTAGCAGGTGCGCTCGCCGGTTTCGCCGGCGGTTCGATTGAGAACTGTCATGTGACGAATCTGAGCATGACGATGAACACACCGGACAGCGGCTGGACGGCAGCCTACTGGATCGGCGGTCTTGTGGGTATTCTGGATGAGTCAAAGTCCATCGAGGAATGCAGCGCCGCCGGCACAATTAAGGAACTCTCCGGTAAAGGCTCCATCGGCGGTTTGATCGGTGAGCTGGGAAAGGCAGCGAAAATCACATACAGCAGATCCGATGTGACGGTAAATGTGAAGGCAGATTCCAGTGGCGGTGCGAATGTCGGCGGATTTATCGGCAAAGGAAACGGCAAAACAGATGCAGAAAGGATTATTCGAAATTGTTACGCCACGGGCAATGTTACCGGCGGCGCATATACAGGCGGCTTTGCCGGCGGCCTTTGGGGTCTGAATATCAAAAACTGCTATGCAAGTGGCAATGTATCACAGGCTGCGGCTGCTATGGCCTCTTTTGTAGGTACCGATGCCTCTGACCCAAATTACTATGGCTCCATTACAAACTGCTTTGCAACCGGCAGTGTAACAGGCTCATCACCCTTTCAGTATGCCTTTGCAGAGCAGTCGTCTGCGACCAAGAGAAGCGAAATAACCAACTGCTATTTTGCAGAGGAAAACGCCGATATTAAAAAACAGTACGAATCTGCAACTGCAAAGTCGCAGGATGAAATGAAAACCGAAGCTTTTACAGCTGTACTGAATGCCGGTGACGACAGAAACGGATGGTCTTTTGTGAACGGACAGGTTCTTTGTGGAGCCGAGCCAGCAGATTACAGTGCTGTGGAAGCAGCGCTGGTAGCCATTCCCTCTGATTTGACCGTATATACCGGCAAATCTGTTGCCGCATTAAATACGGCGGTGGACGGAGTTGTCAGGGGCAAAGCTTTTGTGAATCAGGCTAATGTCAACGCAATGGCACAGGCTATCGAAGATGCGATTGCTGCCCTGCAATACAAGGGTGCCGACTACACCAAGGTCGACGAAGCCATTGCCAAGGCAAATGCACTGAACAAGGACAACTACAAGGATTTCTCCGGTGTGGAAGCTGCTGTCAAGGCTGTTGTCCGTGACAAGAACATCACTGAACAGAGCGAAGTGGATGCAATGGCGAAAGCTATCGAGGATGCTATTGCGGCGCTGGAACAAAAGCCTTCCTCCGGTGGCGACGACAACGCTCCCACCTATGCCATCGAGGTGGACAAGGACATCCGGAACGGCGAGGTAACAGCCAACCGCCGCTACGCCGAGCGTGGTGATACCGTGACCATTACCGTCACGCCAGACAAGGGCTACACGCTGGAAACGCTCACTGTAACCGACAAGAACGGCAAGGAAGTCAAGCTCACCGAGAAGAACGGCAAGTACGCCTTCACCATGCCTGCCTCCAAGGTCACGGTCACGGCGACCTTCATGGACGACAACACGATGCTGAACTTCTTCGTGGACGTCAAGGCCAGCGATTATTACTATGATGCAGTTCTCTGGGCTGCGCAAAATGGCATCACCTCCGGCACGGACGCCGAGCATTTCAGCCCCAACCAGCCCTGCACCCGTGCGCAGATCGTCACGTTCCTGTGGCGTGCTGCCGGTTCCCCCGAACCCAAGAGCATGAGCAGCTTCTCTGATGTTTCTGCGGACAGCTATTATGCTAAGGCAGTTGCGTGGGCAGTGGAGAACGGTATCACCACAGGAACGGGCGATGGCAAATTCAGTCCTGACGCCACCTGCACCCGTGCCCAGAGCGTGACTTTCCTGTTCCGTGCCATTGGTAAGCTGGTCGATAGCAAGGCAGAGTTCAGCGATGTTCTTACCGATAGCTACTATGCAAACGCTGTGGCATGGGCCGTGGAAAATGGCGTGACCAACGGCATTGGTGATGGTCTGTTCGGACCGAACAATAGCTGTACCCGTGCGCAGATCGTTACTTTCCTTTTCAGAGCCTATCAGGGCAAGTAAGAACCCAAGCGGCAGGGAGCCTCTATTGAGGCTCCCTGCCTTTCTCTGTATATCATGGAGCATGATAGCAATCAACTATGAACACATCTCCATGCGCACATTTCTCAATCCGCAAAATACTCGGGCCTGCCAATCGAGGTGAAGCCGATCTTCCCAGTCACCACCACATTATTCGCGCCACTGGCGCAGTGGATGATCATGATATTACCGCCGCTGTCAAAGCCGCAAACAATGCCGACATGGCTGTCACCCGGATAAAAGACAAGGTCTCCCGGCTGGGCGTCACTCCAAGCAATAGGCGTACAGTAGCTGTGCTGCGCAGTGGCCCCGCCGCCATGCCCAATGACGTATTGTCCACCGCTCTGGTTGTAGAATACCCAATCCACCATTCCCGAACAATCCAGTCCGAAGGGCCGCACAGTGCCGGTGGTGGAGCTACCCTCGGCTGTAACTTTCATCGGCATTCCCCAGCGGCTGTCCCAGCCAATAATCAATGACTTTCCTCCCCAGAAATAATGGACTTTGCCCAAGAGTTGATACGCCGTCAGAACTACTTGCTTGCGATTCTCGCTGAGATTGGCGGGGAGATTTTCTATGATCTTTGCCACCTCGTCGGGACTCAGTTCAATGTCCTGATAACTTCCCGTCAAAACCATGAACAGTTCCTGATATTTCGGCTGCATGAGTTCCTCTAACAATCTGCGCTGTTCCGTGTTGAATTGGTGCTCATCCGCCATTTGCAGATGCGTTTTTATTGTGACGGTGATATGCAAAATGACCGTATCCGCTTCATCTTTGCCGCCTGGTACTATTTCCGTCCAATAAGTAATGGTGTTCATGTCCCAGAAGATTTCACGAAGGATCTCCATTTTTTCTTCGGTCAGCGTAGCGACCTCATCCGGCGAAGCGTTGTCCGTGGTGGTCCGCACAGCATAAACAGCCAGCACATCCCGCCAGTTGGAGATCATGGCGGCGCTGCCAGCGTTGTCCATGTCCAGTTCGTCGTAGGGGTTCTCCGCCTTGATCTGCTCGATCCGAGCGGCGAACTCGCCGTTCAATACGCTGACAGCTTCTGGCATGGTGTAGCCGGTACCGCTGTCCTCTCCGGAGAAAAAGATCCCAAAAGGCGACACGATCAGAAGTCCAATCAGACAAATCACCAGCACCATGGCTACAACTGTGCTCCCACCAGCCGCTATTGCCGCAAGTAAGCTCTGGGCAGCGGCAATGATGGAGCGCAGCGCGCAGCCCGCCGCCTGTGCGGTTTTCTGCACCGCGGTTTCTGCCATTTTTGTCGTCTGTTGCCGCAGGGCCATCTGCATGGCTGCTTCTCTGGCAACATAATTCCCAACCGTAGCCGCATGGGCGGTGGAGGAGCGCACAGCCTGTTCGGCGGACTGCACGGCAGATTTGCCACCTTCACGGACTTTCGGCATGATCCCTGCGGCGTGCTCCGGTGCTGTCGGTTCGGGGATCCGATGCTTCTTCGGCGGCTGGATGCTGCCGCGCTCCTTGATCCTCTCCCTGCTGGGTAGCTCTCTCCCACGGGATGTGGGATATTCCGAACGCAGCGGATCACCGCGCAGATCAACCTGGTGTCGGAACCGCTGCTCTGCCCGCCTGCACTGCGCCTGCTGGCGGGACGCTTTGCGGCCCTGCTCCTGAATGAACGCCTGCTGGCCCTGCCGTTGCGGCTCCGGTGCTGCCGTCATGACCGTTTTCCGCTGTGTACTGATATAGGCATTCTTCGTCTTGACTGCCTGCTTCATAGCCGCCTGCCGTGCCTGCTCCCGCACTGGCGGTGAGGGCGCTCTTGCCCTCGCCGCGTCAGTCTCTCTGGTGCGGATGACAGGCGGCACGTCGCTGTTGGAGCTGGGGGCAGAGGCGTCACCCTGGGGTGACGCGCTCTGCTCCGTGTTTTTCTTCTTGCGCTGCTTCAGCAGTTCCTTTTCGGCGCGGTGCAGGCCACTGGCGGCGGTGTCCTCAATGGCGTCGCCGCCATATTCATCCCGCCGCCCCTGCTGGGCGGTATCCCGGAGCTGAGTCCGCAGACGCTCCGAGCCGTCATCCAACACCTTGCGCAAAAGCTCCTTTGGAGCGGATACAGCTTTCTCTTTGACACGCTCACTCAGCGCCGGTTTTTCTTTAATTTTCTCCATGGGCTATCACGCAGCCAGATCCGAGGGCTTTGTGGTCATTAAGCGGTAGAGCTTGTTCTTTGGGAAATGATCCACAAAAGGCACGATAGCGCTTCCGCACTTGATGAGTCCCCGGCCGGAGTCCACATTGGTGATGTAGGAGAGCTGGTTATCTGAGATATTCAGCAGGTGCGCCAGTTCTTCCCGATCCGTGGCCGCCTGATTCAGCATGATGAGAAATTCGCTGTTGGCCAGCATGGTGCGGGCCGTGTGGGACTGGAGCAGGTCTTCGATATTCTGGCTGATCCCCGTTCCGCAAGCCTGATACTTTCTCATACGCTTCCACAGGGTGAACAGGAAATTGGCGCTGTATTCATGCTGAAACAGCAGATAGATCTCGTCGATATAGATCCAGGTATTCCGCTTCAGCTCGCGATTACGGATGATGCGGTTGAAGATGCTGTCCAGCACCACCAGCATCCCCACCGGCAGGAGCTGCTTGCCCAGATCCCGGATATCGTAACAGAGGATGCGGGCATTGGTGTCCACATTGGTGGGCTTGGCAAAGGTGTTGAGACTGCCGTCTGTAAACAGCTCAATGGCCAGCGCCACATCCTGCGCTTCCTTTTCCGGCTGGCGGAGCAGCTCGGCGTGGAAGTCCTGCAAGGTGGGGACCGCGCCGTGATAGCCGCTGCGGATATAGTCCCGGTACACCTGCGCGGTGCAGCGGTCGATGACGGATTTTTCCTTGGCAGACAGCTTGCCTGCCCCGATGAGCTGTTCACAGAGGGAGAGCAGAAATTCAGATTTCAGCACCACGGGGTTCTCTCCGTCCCCATAGCCCTGCTCCATATCCATGGCGTTGATATGGTTGGGTGAGGTGGCGGAGATGTTGATGACCTGACCGCCCAGACCTTCGATGAGGGGGCGGTACTCCGATTCCGGATCGATGACGATGATATCGTCCTGCGTGGACAGCGCCAGTGACACCATCTCCTTCTTGGCGCTGAAGGATTTACCGGAGCCGGAGACGCCCAAAATGAATGCGTTGCCGTTGAGAAGCTGCCTGCGGTCCGCCACGATGAGATTTTTGCTGATGGCGTTCTGCCCGTAGTACACGCCGCCACGGTCCCAGATCTCCTGGGCCTTAAAGGGCATGAGGACAGCCAGCGCTTCCGTGGTCAGAGTGCGCAGGGCATCGATGCGGCGCAGGCCCAGCGGCAGCGCCGTCACCAGCCCGTCCGCCTGCTGCCAGTTCAGCGTCGTGAGCTGACAGAGGTGCTTGCGGGCAATAGACTGGAGCGTTTCCGTATCACTGTCCAGCTCTTCCTTGCTGTCTGCCAGATGCACCAGCGTTACCACGGCAAACATCATCCGCTGGTCGCGGGTGGTGAGATCGTCCAGCATCTCGCGGGTCTCCTTGCGCTGCTGCTCCAGATCGTAGGGGACAACGGCAGAAAAGTTATTGTTGGCGTTCTGCCGGCGCTGCCAGTTGGTCACATTGGTCTCCACACCCAGCAGGCGGTTCTGCATCTCCCGCACCGCCTCATCGGTAGGGACAGGGATGATGTCAATGGACAGCATGAGACTGCGGTTCAGGCTGGTAAGCTCATTGATCATGGAATCCTTGATATAGCTGGCATACTCCTTCAGAAACAGTACCCGGCCATACTTACCGCCCATGATAAAATGATCCTTTTTGAATTCCATGCTGTCCGGGCAGATGGCGTCCTTGAAGGAGCGCCCATTTTTCATGTTCTCCCGGAGGTCAAAGCGGAACTCGCTTTCCTCGCCCACACGGTAGAAGTCGTGGAGGATGTGGAGGCGCTCTACGGCGTCTAATTCCTCACAGTGGGAGTCCATGTGATTGAGGCGGGAGACAGCGTCATTGGCTGTGCGGTCGAAGAAGGTGCGGGCTTCTTCAATGTTCTTTTTATGGACGGACAGGGTGATGTAGCGCTCCTGCACCACGCTGTTGGATGAGTCCGTCACCTTATCCAGCAGCATGGCGTTGTATTCCTTGCGTCCGCCGTCCAGATCATCTCCCTTGGGCGGGATGAGGATCTCCTGCTCAAAATTGCGCCGGTCCAGGCGCTTATTGTTGATGGTGATCTTCGTGGTGGCGCCGGTGTCCAGCGCGTTCAGCAGCTCGGAATAGCTGAGAAACATGGCTGTCTTATCCTCTTTCGAGGCAATGGCATAATTGATGTCGCTAAAACGGAGTGTTTTAGAATACTTGCTGCCAAATTGAAAGACCCCATCCGGCCAGATGCGGCGGATGGGGATGATGTCCTGTACAGATCTCGGAACCGTAAATCTTTCTTTGTCCTGCTTCAGTGTATTTTGCAGAGTTTTAATCAAGTTTGAGAGCCTCCTTTATCGTTGAATTTTCCAGAGCTTTGGCGTATATGTTGTCCGATTTGAACACGAGCCTGCGGGGAAACAGGAATTCCGAGCGGATATACGCGAGCAGAAAGCGTTCCAGCGTCATGCCGTTATACTGAAAAAAGCCGCCCAGGGCAAAGGGAAAGGCTGCAAGCACGCAGACCCAGCCGATCTCCCCATTCCCCAGCACAGGGCGCAGGCCGAAATATACGCCCACTGCCACGGCGACCGCCAGCAGTGCGAACAGCAACTGCCGCAGGGACAGCCCGAAGAATAGACTCTCCTGGTAATTTCGTACTTCTTTGTTGATGCGGACCTCCAATGGATCACCTCCGAGTTTTTTCTGAGTTTTGCTGAACAGACTCTTGCTTTGTCTGTGCAGTCATGGTACTATGCCACAAACCCGATGAAGGAGGTCGTGACACATGATCGCTTTTCTGATGATCGCCGGGCTTGGCGTCCTGGCGCTTCTCTCCCGGCTGGCCGCGCTGACGCGGATGACCATCCCGCTGCTGTACACCGTGTCCATGCTGACGGTGTTCCACGGCTGGTATCGCACCCATACCGTGCAGGCAGACCGCATCCTGTTCGCCCTTGTAGGGCTGGTGGTGCTGTCCTGGCTGCTTTCGCTGATCCGCTTTGTCTGCGATCTTGTTATGCAGGCACGGGATGACGCTGCCGCTATGGAGTATTTCTCCTACCGTGTTCGCAAAGCACGGGAGAACGGCGAAGACACCGTCAGCACTGAGGGTCTGTGGCGCTGAATCAGCCAAGGCCCATCAGCTCCCGAATGATGCGGTCGCTCATCTTGATCGCGCCCACCAGCACCAGCATATTGAAGATCAGCTCGCCCACATAGTTCCACACGATGGTGGCTGCCGCCAGCGTATCGTCCGCGATGGCGGGCGGGGACGAGGCAAAGGCAGAGAAGATCACACAGGCCAATACGATGACACAGCCCTCCATGCAGATGGCGGCATAGCTTTTCAGAAAAGCAACGCCGATACTGCTGGAGGGCTGTCCCGCAAAGCTGGCCAGCGGGATGGGTGCGATGGCTGTGGCGATATAGAGCTTAAAAAAACGGCTATATACCGTCAGTATCATGACAAGGGAGAGCACCCAGATAAAGAGCGAGCCCAGCAGCGTCACCGCCCAAAGGGGGATGGAGTCGATAAAACCCACATCCTCGATGACACTCACCAGTTCGTCCGGCAATGTGGTGGCAGACATGGCTGTCAGTCCGGAGGAATCCATGATGGTCGTCACCATGCCCTGGGCAACGCGAAACGCGCCAGTCATCAGCTCCATGCCCCACGATACCGCCGCCTGCGCCAGCACAAAGCGGATGAAGCATTTGAAGGCCACTTCCGGCTTCTTCATCTCGGTAAAGCTGCCGCAGGTCTTGACCACGCCCATTACGAAAAACAGCACCAACAGCGCATATCCCACCGCTTTCAATCCGCCGTTGATGCCGACGATGATATTCCAGATACCGCCACCCTTGAAATTCTCCGGCGATGTGGTGATGAGCTGCCAGATTTCCTCCAGTCTGCCGTTCCACATCTCCAGCGCAGAGTTCAGGTTGTCAATGATCCAGTTTCCACTTCCCATTCAAAATCACCTCCTGCGGGAAGAAATAAGGGGAGCAGTCTAAACGCTGCTCCCCTTATTCGATTTTCAACCGGTGATAAGGGTAAGGATTTCCTTGGTAAAGGTGATCACAATGCCGCCTGCTACGGTGAGCATGCCGTTGGCGCGCTGGGAGGGGTCATGGCTCTTGAGAGACAGGCCCACCTGCAAAATACCGAAGCCCAGTAGGATGAGGCCAATGGCGCGGATCAGCGAGAAAATAAAATCGGACAGGTTGTTGACCACCGTCAGCGGGTCATCTGCCGCCAGCGCAGGCACCGCGGTGGCGACCAGAAGGAGGGCAACGCAGGCAAAGACGGAATAGATCCGCTTTGCCTTTCTCTCGAAATTTTTGTTGTTCAAATCATGTTTCATGCTGCAGCATTCTCCTTTTCATTGTCAAAATCAGTTTGGAACAGCGGCTCTCCCGTAATAGGAGGCTCCGCCGTCCCGTGGTGGATGTAGGGCGGTCCGCCGCCATCCATCGTATAGCGGATGGCGGGATGCTCCATGAGCTCATACTTTTCGTCCATCACCGGCCGTGTGCCGCGGATGAACAGAATACAATACCGGTTATCCAGCATCCGTACCTCGTCCGGCGTCAGCAGTTCCCGCCCACTGATCTGGAAGTTGGTGGAGTAAGACCCGGACCGCCCTTTGGTCTGCCCGTGGGTCTTGGTGTCGATGGTGGACTTACCCAGTGCCTCGGAAATGTACTTGTGGGTGCTTGCCTCGTTACCGCCCAGATAGAGCAGCGTGTCCGAGTTGCCGGGGATGGTTTCCCATGAGTCCTTATACAGCTCCTTGATCTGCGCCATGTTCTGGATGATGGTGCTGCAGGAGATGTTTCGTGAGCGCATGGTCGCAAGCTCCCGCGGCAGCCCCGGCAGATTGACCGATGGCGCTTCATCCAAGATGAAATGCACATGGCAGGGCAAGGCTCCGTGATGGATCTGGTCTGCGCAGTAGTAAAGGGTCTGGAAAATCTGGGAGTACAGAAGACTCACTAAAAAAGTAAAGGTCGTATCATTATCCGGGATGACGGCGTACAGGGCGCACTTTCGCTCTCCCAGCGTGTAGAGATCCATGTCATCATGGTCGGTGACGGCTTTGATCTGCGGCAGATTGAAAGGTGCCAGCCGCACAGCGGCACTCACCAAAATGCTTTTCGCTGTTTTGCCCGCCGCCTGCTTGAAAACCTTATATTGCCGCAGGGCAACACTTTCCGGGTTCTCATACTCCATTGCCCGGAACAGCAGATCCAGCGGGGAGACATACTCGTCATCGTCCTCCTTCACTTCGGCATATTCCAGCACACGCATCACCATGGAAAAATTCTGCTCATATTCCGGCGCTTCCTGGAACAGCATGAGGATGATGGCCTGCAGCAGTGCTGTCTCGGACTTCGACCAGAACGGATCGGACTCGTGACTGCCCTTGGGCGTCGTTGCCTGGATCAGCGTGTTGACCAGCTTCAGCGCGTCTTTTTCATCCCGCAGGTAGCGGAACGGGTTATAGCCGTCTGACTGCGACAGATCCACCAGATTCAGCACTCGGATGTCGTATCCCTGCCGTTTCAGATACCCTCCGGTGGCGGTCAGCACCTCCATCTTCGGGTCCGTGATCACATAGTTGCTGTTTGCTTCCAGAATGTTGGGCTTGACATAGCCGCGGGTTTTGGCCGCGCCGCTGCCGCCAATGACCAGCACATTCAGTGAGCGCCGGTGCTTGTGGGTATCCAGCCCCAGCCGCACATGGCGGGTGAGGATCTTGTTCTGCTTTTGACGGAACTGCGCGTTGAGCTGCCGGGGAGAGCCCCATGCGGCGGAGCCGTGTTCCTCTCCGTCCCGTGTTCTGCCCTGTCCGGAAGCATAGAGACACAGCCCCATGAGATACGCGCCGGTGCAGACGAGAATGGACAACAGACTCTTGTCTGTCCATTGGATCTGGAAGGGCTGTTCCAGCGCGGCAGTTAAGTTTGATAGCAGCTCCGGCAGACCGCCGCCAAGGGACTGGGCGATCAGCAGCGCCGCCCATATCACAGGGATATAGAGGAACAGCGCAAGTACCAGATCCGTTGTTTGGGATGTCTTTTTCAGCCGCATCACCTCCTGCGTAAAAAATACGAGGCCGGCAGAGTATTCCACTCTGCCGGTCTCGCTGACGAAACGGCTTTCTTACTTTGTCCTGTCCGGTCGTGCTTTTTGACGGACCTTTTCCTTGGCCGGGGCAGATTTCTGCCGGGTATCCAGCTGCGCCTGATAGCCTTTCAGCCGTTCCAGAACCGAAGGCCGCTCACTCGTCATCGTCCCGGCAGCCGTTTCCCTGCCGCTGGATGAGGTCGATCTGCCTTTGGTATCTGGCAAGTCTGTTCCCGACCGAGATTCTTTTTTTGGCGCCACCTCCTGCCGCTTGCCCACAGGCGGTGTCACAGGCGTTTCCCCCTGCCGAGGGCGTTGCTGTTCGCGCTGCGGCGCCTCCTGTCCCACACGGGCTTCCTGCTCCTTAGAGGGGGCATCCTGCCGCGCCTGTTCTGGCTGCCCGGTATATCGGATGCGCTCAAAGATCATATTGGCGCGGTCGATCTCCGTTACCGGCATGATCACATCCACGACTTTTCCCTTGTTATCCGAATCACGGATGGCAGAGAACAGGATCTTCTGTTTTCCTGCCCGCTGCCTGAATTGCTGATACTGCTCCGGAGACATGGCGAACCGCCGCACATCGCGGGTCTCCTTCAGCATCTTGACCAGATTGACTTTACCGGAAATGGTCTTGTGGTTTTTCGCCAGCGCCATGGTGAGCGCCAGTACATTTTTAATGGCGGAGCCGCTCAGCCGGACAGCGACCTCGCTGCCGGAGAGCATCATGCGTACCAGCTGGTCCGCCGCTTCACCGCCTCCGATGTTCATGCTCCCGCACCTCCTTCTGGTGTTCTTCTGTTTTCTGGATGTCCTGTTCCATTACAGGCGTCTGCTGGCAGATCTCCCGGCAGAGCTTCAGCTTTTCCCGCTCTGCCCGGATCTTCCGATTCACCTCTGAGAGCTGTTCATACACTTCTGCCTTTTCTTTCTCCAGCACCTCCTGCGGAACGCCGCTGTCCTCCAGCAGCTTCACGGCTTTCATGTACTGCTCAAACTCCTGCTCCATGCCGGTGAGCCCTTCCTCGTATAACGCTCTGCTGGGTTCCAGCGCCTCCGCGTCTGCCAGCGCCGCGTAGAGCGGCTGGCGTTTCTTCTTCCGCACATTGAGGAGGGTCCGCTGCTTTGTCAATCTGCCCAGCGTTTCCTCTGTACGATGTTCGAATGCCGCCATGTCAGCAGGCGTTGTGATGTCATTTTCCCGCAGGAACGCGAACTGTGCCTGATACCGTTCAAAGCGCATGACCGCCTGCCGCAGATGCGGCGTCATGCGGGGCGGATACTGTCGCTTTTCGATTTTGCCCAGCAGATAGAGATAATGGACATAGAGGGCAAGAAAACCGCTGTATCTGGGATGCTTCCGATATGGCTGATACGCCAGACGCGCAGGCAAGACAGGACGCAGTCCCGCTTCGATCTGTTCCAGGTTGCCCTGGATGGCAACACGGATTCCGTCCTCTGTGAACAGCGGATCTCGCCTGCCGGGATACTGGAATCGCTCCTGCCCCCGCAGGCGAAAACCCAGCCGATCACCGTGGTGGACCTCATAGCCCATGTGCTCCATGATCAGGAAAAAGTGGCCGAGATCATTGGCATCCTGAATAGCCGTCCGCAGATCCGCCTCCAGCATGGAACGAAATGTAGGCTGCCCTTTGGACTGCCGCAGCCATTCCACATAGCTGATGGCTTTGGCAGACTCTCCCGCCATGATAACGGACAGGCCATGCTCCCGGCAGAGCCGGTCTGAAATGCCGCGGATCTGCTGATAGTAACTTTGTTGGGTACTGTGGTATTTCTCACCAGTGTCCGCATTGACGGAATTGAATACGATATGCGAATGGATATGGTGTCGATCCACGTGCGTACCGATGACCGCCTCAAACCCGTCCAGGTGTTCCCGCACAAATTCTTTGGCTATCTCCAACGCCAGTTCCGGTGTGATCTCACCGGGGCGGAATGATTGAATAATGTGGTAACATTGACGCCCGTCTGTCCGGTGTGTTTCCCGCTTGGTCTGCATCATCTGGCGGTATTCACGCCCTGGATCGCAATTAAAATGTGCTGTTAAAATATGCCCATCCGTTTTGTCACCGTTCAGAACATAATCAATGGCTTCTTTTAAGCCGCCGTTACGGGGCAGGATTTTCGTAACAGCCATTACTTATTCGCTATCCGGAACATAAGCTCATATACCTGATCCAGAAGATAGAGTCCCCGTTTGGCATCCTCCGGCTTCGCAATTTCTGCATTGACGCTGCGGGCGATCTGGTTGATGTTGTTGCCGATATGATGTATTTCCGTCCGGAGCTCTTTAATTTCTTTTGTAGGGCGGGCTTTGACCGGTCGTCCCTCAATAAGCCGTGCAAGATATGCCCGTTTTGTCAGCCTGCACTCTTTGGCCTGACAGCACAGCAGCTGATACTGCTGTGTTGTCAGTACGATGTGCAGATGGTGTTCTTTCTTGTTCTCATCCACATTTTTCTCCTTCCTGCGGCGTATAGCCGCAAGTTTTTCCGCCAGCAGGCGGCATAGGGGACCGGGGTATCCTCGGCAAGCTGTGCAAATGTACATTTGCGCGATGCTTGCGCCAGCGCCGCCCACGGCGGCGTTGGCTCCGGCCCTGCGGGGCAGAGGCTCTTTTTCAAGTGGTAGGATGATTGAAATGTTGTGCGGGCGCAGCCCGCTTCCTTGCAAAAAGAAATCAGCGTTCCGGGACTGAACGCTGACGAAGACACTTTTCATTTGCGCGCTCTACCGGAATGCCGTCCAGCGCGAGGGCTTTCTTATCCGAGATAAATGCCGCGTACCTGGCATATCCAAAACCTTCGGACTCCACCAGCAGGCCGGTGTTCGCATCTTGGCAGGTGACGAACAGGCAGAGAAATGTTTCCGATTTTTCGTCGAACCTCATATTCGATCCATTTCGGGATATAAAGGAAACATCCCGCCAGAGCTCGTTCCTATAGCGGCGGTACTGCTCTTTCGGCAGTTCAATCACCTTTGTGATCTGGAACCGCGTTTTCTCCGGGAACGGAGCCTTATCGAGCATATCCCGCACACTGGCTGCTTTCCTATAAAAACTGGCTGCGTTTTCAGACATAGTTCTCCTTCCTTGGGCAGGGTGTTTTGTAGACACCCTCATAGAAAAAACAGGGTGTCACAGTGACACCCTGCTCGTTCATGGAATTATTTAGCGCTCAATTTGATGCTGTTTCTTCTTGACGGGTTGCGAAGCAGACTGAATCAAGTCGACAGGAAGAACAAAGCCTTCCACCTGCTGATAATAGCTCTCTTGTTCTTTGGTGAAAATTTTCTCAAGGGGAGCATAATTTTCGCTGGACTGCGCGGTGTTCAATGCATGATAATACTCGATTTTTTATCGTCACTTATAACAAAGGGGAGCAAGTTATTTTTCAGGCACTCTTTGAACAGGATAACACGGCCGGTTCTTCCGTTTCCGTCCTGAAGCGGGTGTCTCCGTAGCGTTGATCGCGTCCGCCGCCTTGACTGCGGCAATCCTCCGGTTTAGCATTTGATCCATAGACACCACCTCTTGGACGAACTTTTGCTTTTATTGTACCGATCTCCCTGCACTATCGCAAGCCATTTTGGCGAACAGCAGCCGGGTCACGCAACTTTTTCCAGCTCGGTTTTGATTCTTTCTTTTGCCAGATCTGCGTAGACATCCGACATCTCAATGCCGGTGGCGGAATAGCCTTCCAGAACAGCGGCCAGCACCGTTGTGCCGGAACCGGCGAAGGGGTCCAGAATGTGGCCGCCCGATTCCGTGATCTTCACGATGTCCTGCATGAGCTGCAAGGGCTTTTCCGTGAGATGGATTCGATTCTGCGGGTTACCGTATTTGAACACACCGGGGAGACACGGTACCGGACGGCTGATGGGCATATCCCCGTTGGAGCCCCAGACAATGTATTCCGCCTGCTGACGGAATCGGCCTTTCTGAGGGCGGCTGTTGCCCTTATCCCAGACAGCAGTGCCGCGCCAGATCCAACCGGCCCACTGGAGAGCGTCTGTCGCCGCAGGAAGCTGCCGCCAGTCGATGAACATACACACCGGTGCGCCGGGCTTGCTGGCCTTCCTCGCCTCATACAGCCACTCCGCTGCCCAGCGGGTCCAGGAACGCTGATCCTTGGCATCCCCATCAAAGGGAGGCGGCGCGTTCTCCCCCATACTGGAATACTTTCTGGCGGTGGACTTGTTTTTCTCGGATTGCGTCCGGCCTCCGGAAGCATACGGGGGATCGGTGATGACGGCATCGAAGGTGCCGGGGGCAAAGCCGATCAGCACCTTCAGCGCGTCACCGTGGATGATCTCCCATTTCTGATTATCGCTCATGCGTTGGATTCTCCTTCTTTTTGTTATTTGCGGGGATGCTGGGGGATAGATCCGTTTCCACGTATTCGCTGATGATTCTCAGCGCTTCTTCATAGCTGTGACAGTCGCCGCCCATAATACGGTTTTGCATCTCCTTGGCCTCGTCTGCCATGCCACACTGCCGCAGCGTTCGGCTGGCGAGGCCCATGAGATGAAAAATGTTGCCGTTCTGCCCGATGAGAGGGCAGGACGGCTTTTGACGTTCCTGATCCAATGTCTTATCGCTCCTTCCTGCCGGAGCGCCGGGGCGGCGTCCGGCCAATGGCCTTCTGATCCGTCATCACGGGAATGCCCAGATCACCGGCGCGGTAAATATGCTTCCACATGTCATCTGTCCAGATGGGTCCGTAGACATTGAGCTGCTGGCAGGACTCCAAAAGCCGCAGGGACATCTCCTTGACTTTTTTGTCCTGTTCCGGGTGTTTTGGGTCCGTGATGGGCGGAAACAGCAGATGCGGACAGATGGGGATATCGCCGTCTGCGAACACCTCCTGGGCCTTCTGCCGGGCAAATTCAATGTTCTTTTCCACATCGCCCCGCAGCGGAGCACAGATAAACACCAGCTTCGGGCCGTCCTGCGCCCATTCCGGCGTTCGCTCCCGAAACATGGACAGATACTGCCCAATGGCCTGACGCAGCGAGTCGTAATCCGCAGCGCTGGGATGATAGACATACCAGTCTACATCGCCATGATCATCCCACAGGTGGGGCATGACGCCGCTGCGGAAGTTCGGGTTGCTGGGGACAGGCTTCTTGCCCCACACGTCCTTGAACTGCAGCAGCGTTCTGTCTACCACGCCCTCCTTGCGGTTTAGAACCGTGAGGCGGATGGCGTCGTATTGATCGGCAACATGGGCAGAGAAGAATTCCGCCCGCACGCGCAGATCCTTACCAAGTTCGCCTACGCAGACACGACCGGAGTATTGCGGACGATCCATAAGGCCGCTGCCATCGAACAGCTTTCTGAGTTCCTGTTCATAACGCGTCATCGTTCCATCCCTCGCTTCTTCGGCTTTTTTGCTTGGGGAGACTGCTCCTGCTGGGGCTTGAGGATGTCCTTATCCTTACTGCGCAGGACGCGGCGGCCGCCGTCGGAGATGTGGACCGCAATATCTTTCAAGTCGTTGGAGATCTCTTCGTGGGGCAGAACAATAATGGAACCGCTGAAGCGCAAACAGCCGCGCACGGTCCCGAATACCTGACAATGCCCGGAGAGGAGCGGCCCTTCCGCACGGTCAGCACCGCAAAGGAGCTGCGCACAGCCAGATGCGCGGGTACGGCCATACATCAATGCGCCTCTCAGATATGCGTCATTTTCCACGCGGGCGGAACCATACAGAGCGGAGCCATAGGACACATAGGCTCTGTCACAGGCAATGGCGTCATTCATCAGAATTGAGTCCTGGTCCACATAGGCGCTGCCGCAGGCGATCGCGTCATTGAATATCCAGGCAGCGTCATCCGGGTCAACAGCCAAATTGCTTTCACTTTCCACGAAGCCGCCCAGGTCTCCAGCCTTTGCCCAATCGCCAATGTCCTGCAAAGCACGAATGCGGTGGAGGAAGGGATAGGTCTTGTGGGCGATGTCAGTGATCTCATATTTTGAATTGCTCATTTTTCATTTCTCCTTTACGCTGCCATTTCGAAGGCATTCTTCTGCGTGCCCTCTGCGCGGAACCGGGCATCAATGTCCGAAAAGGTTTCCGCACGGTTGAATTTCTCAGACACCTTTCCGGGGAGCGCCTGCAGCTCCAGCATTCTTGCCCAGAGATCTGGATGGTGGTCATAGAGGTGTCGCAATTCCTTCTTCTTGGCATTGGGACAGAACCAGCAGCCACCGCGATTGGTAAACTCATAGACAGGCGACAGCAGCCCCGCCTTACGGCAGAGCTGCTTGGCATCATCTTCCGTATAGTGGTACTTTTCCAAAAGGGACACCTGCGGCCCGGTCAGGCGTAGCAGGCGTTCCTGCTCATCTCGGGCGATGCCGATGTAATGTACCGTATCGGGTGGCAGTGTTTTCTGGTACTGGCGGATGGGGCGAATCTTGCAGTCCCGCTGAACATAGCACTTTCCGCAGATAGAAAATGAGCGCAGCTTTCCTTTCTTCGGCCCGCGGGTGACCTGTCCGGTAAACAGGTCCACATAGGTCTTGTCCGAGCGAAGCACACGGATCGGTACACCCATCTGCTCCAGTCGCGGGAGAGCGGTGTTGTAGATAAAGTCCCGATGCTCCGGCACCTCGCCTGAAATGGTTTTGTCGAACATCACTTCGCAGTAGACCGCCTCATCCAGAGGCTCTCCATGCTCCAACGCCAATAAGATCGTGGCAAGGGAGTCCTTGCCAAAGGAACAGGATGCAATGTGCTTCAACGCTGCGACACCCCGGCTTCCTTGGCGCGGCAGGCACATTCCAGAGGTTCTGCCATGTTTGTCTGTTCCCACGGGGCCTGCTCATGGGTGAAGTGGCCATAGTTGCAGAATTGGCGGAAGATGGGCTTGTCCAGCCCCAGCGTGCGGATCATGCCATCCGGCGTCAGGTCGAACAGCACGCAAATCGCCTGCTTCAGCGCATCGTCGGTAAACTTGCCGGTGCCGTGAGTGTTCACCTCCAACATGACAGGCTTTGCCTTGCCGATGGCATAAGCCAAGCTGACGGTGCATTCTTTGGCGATCCCTGCGGCTACGACATTCTTGGCGATGTAGCGGGCCATGTAGGCGCCGCTGCGGTCTACCTTGGTACCGTCCTTGCCAGACAGCGCGCCGCCGCCATGGGGCGCAAGACCGCCGTAGGTGTCCACCATGAGCTTGCGGCCCGTGAGACCGGTGTCTGCTTCAAAACCGCCCTCCACAAATCTGCCAGATGGATTGATGAGGATCTCCGTGTGCTCATCCGGAGGAAGCTCTCGCAGCGCGGGCAGGATGACGTACTGCATCAGGTCGCGGCGCAGGGCGTCGAGATCGGCGTCCTCTTCGTGCTGGCAGGACAGCACGACTGCGACGATGTGCTTGGGGAGTCCGTGCTCGTATTCCACTGACACCTGGGATTTGCCGTCCGGGCGAAGCTCCGGCACGATCCCCAGTACACGCACATGAGACAGCATGCGTGTCAGGCGGTGGGCAAACACGACAGGGAGGGGCAGAAACTCCGGTGTTTCACCGCAGGCATAGCCATACACAATGCCCTGATCGCCCGCACCGGTATCCTGTTTGCCCTTGACAGCCCCTGCGATGTCGGGACTCTGCTCATGGGTGATGACTTCGACCTCGTAGTCGCTATCGCCATATCCGGCTCGCTGCACGGTCTTGCAGATGATGGCGGGGATGTCCGGGAGCTTCACTGCCGTGATCTCGCCGGCCGCGGTGATCTTACCTGCGGTGGCCATGACCTCGCAGGCCACACGAGCGGAGGGATCGTGCTTCAGGCAGGCGTCCACCACGGCGTCCGCAATGGTATCGCAGAGTTTGTCCGGGTGGCCTTCGGTGACAGACTCGGCAGTCAAAATATAGTTATCTTTCATTTTCGTGTTTCTCCTTCTTGGGATGATTTTTGTGAGGCTCGGGCCGTATAGGAACCGAGAACACCATTTCATTGGTGTACTTCTTCTGGTACTTTTCGATCTGCTGCTCCGTCAGGGAGATAAAATCTTCGCGCCCGACTCCGGCCATGAAAAAAGTGCCGCAGACAAAGTCATACGGCACTCCGTGGTCATCAGTCAGGGCACGGTTCATGGGAAGGCCCAGCAGCTTTCCTTCGTCGTTGCAGACAATGCAAACGGGTTCATCGAAGGCATAAACGGCCTGAATCGTGCCGCCTACGATCTTCTGCATGGATTCGAGGCTCCCGTCAATCTCCTGCACAGTGGGCGGAGTCATCGGCTCCACCACGAGGATCTTGAGTGTTTCTTTGCTGATAAGATTCCCTCCTTTATAAAATAAGCGGCAGCAGCAGTCTGAGACTGCCGCTGCCGGTATGGTGGTTAGTTTTTTGTTTTCAATGCCAGTGTCTGCGTTTTCAGCAGTGCGTTTTCGAGCGCGCGCTGGTCCTCGTAGTCCTGCCACCAGTGCGGGCGGAGAAAACTCAGTGCCTTGGTGGCCCAGATATAATCATCCCGCCCCAGAGACTCTTGCACGAGTCCAAGTCGGAACTTTTCGTATTTCTCCCGCACTGCAGCATCCACGCTGTCCCGTTCCAGATACCCATCCAGAAACCCACAGAGAACAGCCGCTTCCTCTGTCGTATAAAACACTCTCCCAGCACTCCTTTCACACAAACAGGCATCATTGTAGCATGGAGTGCCGGTTTTGGGAAGCGGCGGTTTCCACAAGATTCCACCGCAAAATTCGGCACAAACGCTTGTTCGATTCCGCGCGGCGTGGTATACTGATCGTCAGAAACAAGGGAGGGGGCGCGCTGATGCTGGAGAGACAGAGAATATACATTGCCATCGATCTAAAGTCGTACTATGCGTCCGTCGAGTGCATGGAGCGCGGTCTTGACCCTATGACAACAAACCTTGTGGTGGCGGATATCAGCCGTACCGAGAAAACGATATGCCTTGCGGTTTCGCCAGCCCTGAAAGCCTACGGGATACCCGGCAGAGCTCGCCTCTTTGAGGTGGTGGAACGCGTCAAAGAAGTCAACGCCGAACGTCGGCGTAAGGCGGGCGGGAACCTCTTTGAAAAAAGCTATGATGCCCGTGACCTGGCGGCTGACCCATTGCGTGCGGTAGGCTATTTGGTCGCGCCGCCCCAGATGGCGAAGTATATTGAGATTAGCACCCAAATCTACAACGTCTACCTCAAGTACATCGCCCCAGAGGACATCCATGTCTACTCCATCGATGAGGTGATGATCGACGCCACCAGTTATCTTGGGACGTATCACATGACGGCGCGGGAACTGGCTCGAACCATGATCCTTGATGTGCTGCGCACAACGGGGATCACCGCGACCGCGGGGATCGGCACAAACCTTTATCTTTGCAAGGTCGCTATGGACATCATGGCCAAACACGTCGCGCCGGATGAGAGCGGCGTCCGGATCGCGGAGCTGGATGAAATGAGCTACCGCAGACAGCTTTGGACACACCGCCCCCTGACCGACTTCTGGCGTGTCGGAAAGGGCTATGCAAAGAAGCTCGAAGCCATCGGCATCTACACCATGGGCGATGTCGCGCGCTGCTCCATCGGGAAGGCCGGGGACTATTATAACGAGGCGCTGCTCTATAGGCTCTTCGGCATCAATGCAGAGCTCCTGATCGACCACGCCTGGGGCTGGGAGCCCTGCCGGATCTCCGACGTGAAAGCCTATAAGCCAGAGACAAACTGCATCAGCTCCGGGCAGGTCCTTCAATGCCCTTATGACTACGACAAAGCACGGCGCGTCGCGCGGGAGATGGCGGAAGCTGTTTCCCTGGATCTTTTAGAAAAGCGACTGGTGACAGACCAGGTGACGCTGACCGTTGGATATGATATCGAAAACGTGGCATCCTCGAACTTCCGTGGGGAAACGGTGACGGACCCCTATGGCAGAAAGATCCCAAAACATGCCCATGGAACAGCCACCCTGACGCGAAAGACATCCTCTGTCCACTGCATCACCGATGCGGTGCTCGACATTTATGACAGCAAGGTCGATCCGAAGCTGACCGTCCGACGCCTGACGATAACAGCCAATCGGCTCGTGGGGGAGGATACGGTTCAGGCCGAAACGGAAGCCCCTACACAGTTCAGTCTGTTCGACGACATTGCCGAACAGGAAAAGCAGGCGGTGGAGGAAAAGGCACGGCTCGAGCGTGAACGGAAGCTGCAGGAGGCCATGCTGGGCATCAAGCAGAAGTTCGGGAAGAACGCGATCCTCTCAGGGGGGAGTTATCTGGAAGGAGCTACCGCCAGAGAGCGGAATGGTCAGATCGGAGGACACAAAGCGTGAATAGAAATTACGACGATATCATCGGACTGCCGCACCCGGAGCCGCAGACGCATCCGCGGATGTCGCTCCATGATCGGGCTGCGCAGTTTTCTCCTTTTGCAGCCCTTACCGGCCACAGTGCTGCCATAGCGGAGACAGGAAGACTCACGGACAGCCGCGTGATTCTGGACGAGTACGAGATGGCTCGTGTCGATGATGCACTCCAAAAACTTCAGGAGCTGCTGCCCCAGAAGCCTGTGGCATCCATTACCTACTTTGTGCCGGATGAGCGAAAGGCAGGCGGAGCCTACCAGATGATACACGGCACTGTGAAGCGGATCGATGCTGTCAACGGAGTACTCCTGCTGACAGACCAGCGAACTATCCCGATTACAGACATTTTTGATGTATCAATCGAACCGCAATAAATCAGTGACGAACATATTTTTGCAGGCGCCGTCTTGGAAGCAATAAGACGGTGCCTTTTTCGTTTGTCTTGATCCGAAACAATCTGTATGGATGCGACACGACAGCTGCCGCACCCTTGTCAGCGCTCCTGCCCTTTCGGTTTTACTTTATTCCTCTTTTGGGGCCTATCTACTTTGCCGCTCCACACCTCGTCGATGGTTCTATTCCACGCTTCCTCCAGCGATTCCACTGACAAGCCGTTGGCCTCGAAGCCTTGTTGGATCGCGCGATAATAGTATGGGGACGGCAATGCAGGCTGGCGGCACATTGGTTCTGCCATGATGTAGGCCATGACGGAAACGGCTGCGCCATCTGCGGTCCGCACAGATACCTGCTCCTTGGTGTAGTGACGGGGATAGCCTTCGTAGCGGTCCAGCGCCCGTTCAGACTCCGGTGTGAGCTTCCATAGCAGACCGTGGACGACGCTGCCTTTCTTAGGCGTGACAGTGGCAAAGCCACTGCCGCGAAAGCGCAGCTCATAGTTTTCCAGCGTCACAGGACCCACGATCTGGGCGTCGGGGCAGCGATGCGCCATCTGTTCTGAATTGATATTGCTGCCGTAAGCAAAATACAGTGTCTCTTCCATATCAGTCCTCCAGCAGAGTGAGTCCGCCAATCTTATCCAAATGGCGAAACATGGCCCGTGCCTGCGCTTCTGTGTCTCCCTCCGGCAGCGAGCAATCCATCCCTGTGGTGCGGATGACATTGCTCTGTAAAAACCAGATATAGCTCTCGATGTCCGGGAACTCTGTTGGATCAAAGGTCTGATCCCGCAGACGGCCCATGATCTCCGTGGCCGTTCCCTCATAGACGGTTTCTTCGATCTGTATCTTCAATGGCTTCACCTCTCCCTTTCTCTGGATTTTTTCTTCTTTTTATTGGCTTCATAAGTATCCTTGTCATAGCGATAAGCCCGATCACCCTCCAGATTGGCCAGCAGATGATTGCGGGTATTCTTGAACTCGTCACCGTTGAGTCCCAGCCGTACCAGCCAGACGCGGAAGGTGAACAGTTCGTTGTCACTATGGGTCTTGCGCATGACCGTGCTGCGCTGGGCGATAGCCTGGGCGGAGATGGCAAGGCACAGATTCACATAGGCAGCAACTTTTCCCGCGTGGAGCGTGGAATTGAAGCATCGCCATTCCACCGTCCCCCGGTAAAAGACCGAATGCAAGTTCAGCGCATAATAGCGGGTCCAGTTATAGTGGTCTGCGCTGCCGTTATCCCCCTCATACCAGATATTCTCCAACTGCGTCAGATCCCTTGTCTCATCCGACGAGAGCCTGCGTGCCTGCTTCAGCATGGGTTCCCGCACCTTCTGACACCAGCGGGACGCCCGGCTTTCATTGACCTGCAGCGCTTTGAATAGGATATCCTCCTTGGAGTACATGATGCCGATGAGGTTTTTCAGACTCTGCCGGTTATGATTGGCGGCATCCACATGGACATGGATACCGCAGGAGCTGTTAACTTTGGCCCCGGCATGGCGCACCTGACGAACACATTCCTGCAGCTTGGGCAGCTCCGCGTAGGTGAGTTTGGGCGTTACCATCTCGACCCGGTATTCGATGTCACCGGTGCGTATATACCCGCTTTCCGTTTTCATTTCCGTAACAATACTGGAATCGCTCATGATGCTCCATGCCTTGCCATCCGGGTCTTCCACGCTCCATTTATCGTAACCGCCCCCCACATAGTAAGGTTCTGTGCCAAAATAATTGGCCAGCGCCCGCGCAGCCTGCCTGCGAGTGAGTCCCGTCATCTCGACCTCAACGCCAAAGCACTGATCCTTCATTCCGATCATGCTGCGGCACCTGCTTTCAATTCCTCGTCCACTGCCCGGATACGCTTGGCAATTGCCTCAATTACATGGACGGTGACGCTGTTGCCCGCCTGCTTATAGGCCTGAGCGTCGGACTGGATGGCGAGGATGCGGTCGATCTGCCATTCCTCAAAGCCCTGGAGCCGCAGGCACTCGCGGGGCATGAGACGGCGGATACGCCCGCCGTTTTCCACGATCCCTTGGATACAGCTGGTTTCCAATGTATGGGCAATATTACGCCCAACGCGCCCGCGGCGGGTGTTGCTACCTGCATAACCGAGATCCACCGTATCGCCGGGTTGAGCCTCCTTGTACCCCTTCTTAGTCGCCTCCTTGATGAGCAGGACACCGGAGCGCTCGCCTTTACGGTTGGACAGTGTGGTCTGTCCATACCGGGCGGTGAGACAGCGGGCAGCGTCCGTTTGCTTTGGATGCCCGCTGCAAAGGTCTACCAGCACAGCGTTTTGTGTTTGGTTCCGGTTGATTCCTCTGAAATCGCTGGCGTTCAGCGGAATTGCTGTATCCCGCTTTCCGACGATCCCATCTTTCCGGTTAAAGCCCACCAGGTATAATCCGGTTTTCCCACCCATACCGCCAGCCCCGGCTGTCTGAGTACAGGCTACTCCGTCTGCGTCATAGACACGGGAGCCTTGCGGCCCTCCGAGGACTTGTACAAGAGCTTTTCCACCTGTGCCGAAGACAGGTAATATTTTCCCGGCGCATCGGGGATCAAGATATCCGATAATGAAAAGCCTTCGCCTTGATTGAGGGACTCCAAAATGTTTGCTGTTAAGCACAGACCACTCGACATGATACCCCAGGTCATCCAGTGCGGAGAGGATGACCGAAAAGGTTTTCCCTTTGTCATGCGATAAAAGTCCGGGAACATTTTCAAGCAGCAGATACGCAGGTCGTTTGGCTTGAGCCAATCGGGCAATCTCAAAGAAGAGAGTTCCTCTGGCGTCGGCAAAGCCCCTCCTGCGGCCAGCGTTAGAAAATGCCTGGCAGGGGAATCCTCCGCAGAGCAGGTCGAAGTCCGGCAGGTCTGCGGGGTCAATTTGGGTTGCGTCCGGATAGTATCGTTCCTCCTTTCCCGGTTCGTAGATTGCTTGGTAGCTGGCATTGGCGTATTTGTCGATCTCACAGTGTCCAACACACCGGAAACCGCCCGCGCGGGTCAGCCCGGAGCGGAAACCGCCAATACCAGCGAACATGTCAAAGTATCGAATCAGGCTGTATCATCTCCTTCCTCCTGCAGCGCGGCAAGAAAGCCGAGGACATCATCTTGGATGCTCTCGGCTTTTGGCGCTGCTTCTGTGATTTTGATCTGGCTGTCCTGTAATTCCTGACGAACAGCCTGACGCACAGCGTCCAGCAGTTCCTGCTGATTTTTGTGTTCGCAGATCATGCGGCACACATGCTCCGTGCGCTTACCGGCAGGGATGTCCATCAGCCGTTTCCATGCCTGCCGCTGGATGGGTGAAGCCATGGAGAAGGACAGGTTCAGCCGCTTTTTGTTACTGCTCATGCTTTTGTTCCAGCCGCTCCGTCAGCCATTCGTAGCCCTTGGCATTCAGAGAAACATCGTCCAGAATGACGGGCCTGCACAGTCCGTCTGCAACAGAAACATGGCGCTTGAGCAGCGCCGCGCCGCCGCCAAGAAAAACAGCGGGCATGGCGCGAACGTCCAGACCACTCTCTGCAATGGCGGAGAGCAAACGCTTGGTGTAGCGCTCCGCTTCCAGATGGATGATCTTTTTCGAGTCCTCATTCACATGGCTGGTATCGCTGCGCAGGACACTTTCGATTTGCGCCGCCGTCATGGACAGGCCGAGGCTGCGGCGGATCTGTTCACTGATTTCATCCAGACAGCGGATCATGCCGAGTTCCAGGCTGCGGCAGGTGGCGGCGTTGGGGATGCGGTTATCCAGCCGCATGAGATCCACCGTCCAGCCACCAATGTCCGCCACAATGACGGACGGCTCGTTCAGCAGGCCACTCTGCGTCAGCACCGCGGCATAGCCCTGCGGATACAGAGACACTTTGGAGATTGTAATGGTGTAATCCAGGCCTTCAAAGCGGAAGGACACCGGCTTTCCATCCCGGCACAGGTAGTCTCGGAAGGCTTTTTTGTCCCGGCCAAAACTGGTGAGCGGCAGGCCGGTGGCCAGATGGACATCTGCCATAGTCCCCGCATTGCGATATTCCAGCTCTTTTGCAATGGCGGCAAGGGTCAAGAGGTAATAGTCCTCCGCCTGCGTCTTATCCTTCTGGAGAGGCTGGCGTCCGCTGCCCACCACATAAAATTTGCCACCGTATTCCAGCACATTGCTCAGCGTGTACGGCTCGTGCTCATAGGCCACAAGACCGGAGGGGAATGCGAAGTGCGCGGTTTTCATCGCGGCATAGCCGTGATCCACGCCGATGATGATAGATTCGCTCATCTGGCGTCACCGCCTTTATGTTGCTGCGGCTTTTTCTTGTTTCCGTGTTCACGGTCGAACTTTCGCCCTGCGGCAAGAAGATCCCGAATCTCTTTCAAGTCGCAATTCCAATCGCAGCCCTCTTGCTGCAGCTCGTATTGATACGGATACTTTGCGCAGAGACGGGGAATGAAAGCGGGGAGAGCTTTCCAGTCACGCGGATATTCAATCCCTTCTTTGTAATGGATGTCCTTCACAAGTTCGTTTTCAAGGGCGAGAAGATAATCATAGTCGAGGTGTTCGAATGCGTACTCGCCCGTGAGTCTTTTATAGGCGTAAGCACCTACATAGCCTGCTGTTTCAAAGAAGCAATCCGCATACGGCTCTACATCGGCAAGGGAGTCCGGATCTGCCAGAGCCGCCATATAAACATCTTTCCCCTGAGCGATGAGCCAGGAGCGAAAGTAACTGAAGCTGTCATCGCTGCATCCGTCCACTCGGAAGATCTTGGCGGCATCCCACAGACCGTATCGAAAGGAAAGGTCTTTATATGCATCCATGTAATTAAGAAACATCAATGACTGATCGGGCCCCAGCCCTGCGAGGCGGTCGATCATATACTTTGCCCACGCATCAGTGTCCTGCCCGCAGGTATCTTTCGCCTCCTGAATCAGCGCCCAGAAGGTGTCTTTGTTGATCTCGGTGATATTATCGTTCATGTTCTACCTCTTTCTCTTTTTTATCTGCTCGTTTCAATAGGCTGCCGAGCCCCATGCTGTGCAGCGCATCTGCGTAGACTTTTTCACGGAACGCCTTGTATTCCGGCGTGGTGGTATCCACCTTGCCGAGGATCGCCTCTTCGTAGGTGGTTCCGGGGACGATCTTCCATGTCACTGCGCCGAAATGCGCTGCTTCCAGATAGCGCAGGAGGGTATGTCCGTCCGCCGCCTCAAACGCGCCCCGGTTATCTTCATAGGGGAAAGCGTCATAGGGCTGGAAGCCGGTGATCCGCTGCGCGGCGTGATACAGCCGAAAGCCATCCTCATCCAGCTGCGCCGCGAATTTACAGTAGATATCCGCCGCTGACAATTCACGCCGCTCCATCCGAGGTCTCCTTTCTCACCCAAGAAGCGAAGCGTTCCAAGAAGCGAACACGCTTGCGCACCTTTCCGGCAGACACATCCAGTCCGTTCATCTGTGCCTGGATGCGGTGCCGAATGGCCTTCAGTTTCTGCGGATCGTTGCAGCAGTCCACGATGACATACTCACCGCCACTGGCGGCCAGCACCTCACGCTTGCCGGCCTCATCCCGAATGGTAGACATGAGACGCTGGCCCAGCCGCTTCCGATAGGCGTCCTGCAAAGCGTCTATATCGCCGCAGACGCCGTGCCGCTTCAAAATGGCGGCGATCTCCTGAGAACTGATTCGGGTCTCCGTGGACAGCCTGCCCAGGATCTCCCTTTGGGCGTCAGGAGGGAGACTGGGCGGTGAAGGACTTTTCTTCTCTTTCATCGCGTCGGTTCCTCCTTTTTCGGCTTTTTCACGACAGTGGACAGCTGCATAGCCTGTGCAAGATATTTGCCCTGACTGTTCAGGTATTTTGCCATCTCACGGACGCTTTGACACCCAAACTCCGGTTCCTGAAAACCGCCGCGCTCCGTATACAGCGTCCATTTCTGCTTTTCATAAGGGCAGTCCTGAGACACCACAAAGTACCGTCCGCAGCGGTCTCCCTCCAACGGCTCAAAGCGCACGTCATCATAGAGGGGGACGTCCAGAGGACAATTGTTTTTGAACCAGACATAGTAATTGTCCAGAATGTCAGGCTCCGTGATCCCCATGACCACCCTGCCGATCCGCTGCAGCCTGCCGGCAAGGGCAGAATCAGCGCAGAACCAGTCATACCAGCCTGCGCGGATCTGCGTCTCTCGTGATCTGTCCCGAAACGCACCGCTGCGGAACAAGTCCTGCCACTGGCGGACGGAGAGCATCTCCCTCATGCCGCCACCTCGTCGGGGTCGTCATCCGTGGGATCGGTGTTCCGCCAGTCTGACGGCAGGATCTTCTGCTCGATGATATCAGCGATGCTCATAAACATCTGGGCGATCTCACGGGACTCCTTCACGGTGTCGTGCAGTTCTTCCAGCGTCATGCGGGTGCCTTCCGTCCAGCAGCGGACGTTTTCTTCTGTGGCTGTCAGGAGGGCAGCCTTTTCGTAGGCTTTACAGAACAGATTGGCGACCTTGCCCCTGCGGTCGATCTCCGCATTTTGCTGTTTGAGGTCCTTCTTTGCCTTTTCATATTCCAGCAGCTCCGCGGCAGCCTGCTCGCGCTGATCCTCCGGCACATCCTGAAGCTGACGGGTCAGGTCATAGCCCTTGTTGATGGACAGTTCCTTCTTATCAAGCGCCTCCTTGATGGCCTCCGGAGCATTCTCGTCGATCTGTATGACCTTGCCCATCGTGCGCTCGCCCAAGCCGACCGCTTCGGCCAGCTCCTTGCGGGTATCTACCGCTTTTTCAACAGAAGGAAGGTTTGGCAATGTTGCCGAACCTTCCTCGGCCTCGCTGGGGCGGAAATTCTGTCCGCCAGCAGCCATGTTGGCTTTTGCCTTGGCTTCGATCTCCGGTTTCAGCTTCAGGGCAATCTTGCCAAGCTCCCACTTTTCCAAGTTGCGGCGGCCCTTCTGGGTATCGAGCGCCCACTGCTTGGCCTCCAGCAGATCCTCAAACGAGAAAACGGCCATCGTGTACGGCAGATCATGCTTTTCGCACAGCGCCTGACGGTTGTGCCCGTCGATGATAACCATGTCCTCGTTGACGATGATGGGGGAGTAGCAGCCGTTTTTGATGAGATCCGCTTCCAGAGCGTCGAGCTGCTCCGCGCTCAGAGGTGGGAGCAGCTCGGACATCTCCGGCAGGATCACAGGGCTGCGTTCAGCGCTGGTATATGTGATCCCGGTATTTTTCATCAGGCAGCGACCTCGCAGCTGGTCTCATCTTCCATTTCCTGCGCGGGTTCCTCTACCTTGCGGGGAGAGAGAAACTCTACCTCGCTGGCTTTGATGAGAAAACCGGGCTGGCGCTCCGGCTCATTCTCAAAGGTGATGGTCTCGAAGTCTCCGGAGGCAGCCAGCTTGCAGCCCTTCCAGGCAAACTCGGCACAGCGCTCGGCCAGCGGGCCGCGCACCTTGACAGAGATAAAGTCGGTGAGCTTCTTGCCGTCCTTATCCTTATAGCGGCGGTCCGAGGCGATGCGCAGGATAGCGTAGGGCTTGCCGGTGGTCTCGTTCGTTTTCAGGGTGACGTCGTTGGTCAGGTTACCAATGGCAGTGATCTTCAGCATGGTTCAGTTCTCCTTTGTTTTATATAGTGTAGATGATGGAAAAGCCGCCCTCCCGGCATGGGAGGGCGGCAGAGGGAAAGTTACTTGCTCCAGGTCTCGTTTTCGCCGAGAATGGAGGTGTGGGCGTTAGCAGCTTCCATGACTGCGTAGTACGCCCAATGCTTGCCGCTCATATCGCTGAACGTATTGAGCTTGCGAAGGTTGTCCGCAATGTAGCTCTCATCCGCCTCGCGGGCCAGCAGGCGGTTGACGATGGTGACGACCTCAGCTCTGGAGATGTTGCGGTCTGCGCGGAAGGAACCATCCTCGTAGCCGTTGATCCAGCCGCTCTTGGCAGCGGCCTTGATGTACTCGGCGGCCCAATAACCGTCGCTGACATCGCCAAAGTCCTTATACTGCTCCATGATGACCTTGTTGCCGTCGCCGTACACATCGAAGAAGCGAACGGCCAGCGTGGTAAACTCAGCGCGGGTGATGGCGTCATCAGGGGCGAAAGTGTTGCCGCTCTTGCCGTAGGTGACGCCGTTGTTGTTGAGGTACTTGACGTAGCCGGAGTACCAGGCGTGGGCGGGAATATCGGTAAACTTGGTGTTGGCCGCGGTGGAGATGGTGTCGCCGTTCTTATCTGCCAGCAGACGGGCAAAGATGGCGGCGGCTTCGCTGCGGGTCATGCTGCGCGCGGGGCCAAAGGTGCCGTCCGGGTAACCGAGAATATACACGCCGTGGCGCTCGGTTTCCTCCATCTCGGGGACAGTCAGCTCACCGTTTTTATCCATTTTGCCGCTGGCGGTCTGGTTCAGATCGTTCTTGACGGTGATATTTTTATTCTCCTGCGGGACCTTCTTGTAGTCGGTGACGACGATTGTCACCTGATGCTTGGCATCCATATCCGTGCCATCCGGCAGGATGATCGAGATATTGCCGGTCTTGCCGATGGAAACATCACTGCCAGGAATCGGACGCTTGGTGTCCGTGCGGATGACTTTGATGGTCAGAGTCCAGCGGTTGCCGTCTGCATCCTCATAGCCACCGGTGACCTTGCCGTCCTCATTGGTCTTGCCACTGCCGGTGGGAACGGTGATATGGCCCGCGGCGTCGGTCTTACCGGAGGAGTAGTTATCATTCTTGTCTGTAACGGCAATGCTCATGCCCGGTACAGCGCTCTTATCCTTGACAAGCTGCACGGTGACGGTCGTCTGGTCGGCATAGTCCAGCAGGCGGCTATTCGGCAAGCGGATGGAGATGCTGTTGTCTTTGCGAAGCGTCACAGAGGCGTTGGCAACGGGGTCCTTGGTGTCGGTATCGGTGACGGTCACGAGATAGCCGCCCACGATGGCCTCGCCCCTGCTGTCCGTGGTGCCACTGTTGTAGATCTTGTCGATCTCGGCGGTTTCCAGCGTCTCACCGCAGTTTTCGCATTCCTTGTGCTTGCTGCCCTCGGAGTCGGTGGTCGGCTCCTTGTCGATGATCCAGTCGCCCGGCTTATGACCGGTAGGCTCGGTGTAGTCGCTCTTGTTGCTGTCACCACAGCGGGTGCAGGTGTTGGTGGTGTAGCCCATCTCCGTGCAGGTAGGAGCCGTCACTTCACTCTTGTAATCGTGACCGAGCGCATTTTTCAGCACAGCGCCGCAGCGGGTGCAGAGCTGGGGTTCCGTGCAGGTGGCAGGATTGCCGGGAATATGACCAGCAGCCTCGTTGCCTTCAATACGGTGATAACCGCAGCGGACGCAGCGGTACTCCATAACGCCCTCGCCGGTGCAGGTGGCGTTGGTGATGAGAGTGCCTTCATCCCAGCTGTGGCCCAGCGGAGCGGTGTAGTCCGTCACGAAGCTGCTGCCGCAGCCATCGCAGCGGTGGATGGTCTTGCCGCCGCCCTCACAGGTCGCGGCGATCACATGGGATTCGTAGTTATGGGGCAGAACGGAAGTGATGTCCTCGATATGGCGGTCGCCGCAGACGGAGCACTCGCGGACGGTGTAGCCGGGGTTTGTGCAGGTAGCAGCTACGGGATAGGTCTTATACTGATGCTCTCCCTTGGGCGTGGCGGTCTGCTTCATCTGGCCGCAGCGGGAGCAGAGCTCCAGCAGCTTGCCATCGGTTTCACAGGTGGCATCGCGGATGACGATGCTCTGCCATGCGTGGCCGAGAGAGTCCACATAGTCGCGCTTTTCGATCTTGCCGCACCCCGTACAGAGGTAGCGGTCATAACCGAGGGTGGCACAACCGGCCTTGGTGCTGTCCAGCAGAATGAAGTGGTGGTTTTCGCCGCAGCCCTTGTCGGAGCAGCAATTTCCGTTGCAATGCTTGTTCTGGCAGCCGCAGTTGGGATCATCGCAGCCGCAGGTGCATTTGCCGTCCTCACTGGTCTGGGTATCGCGCAGCCAGACATTTGCCACGCCGTTTTCCGTCATGCTGACATTCTGATAGGTGTAGGTGATCTCGTAATAAACCGTGTACTGACCTGCCTCCGTGTAATTGGGTGCGGAGGTCATGGCGCAGCTTTCGGCGCTGTTGCCGTAGCGGATGGAAGTGCGGACGCCGGCTTCGGAGAGGTCGCTGACGGTGATTGTGTGGGGCTGGCCGTCCACGACGCCGTAGTAGTCTGCAATGACCGCCTTGGCTGCTGTGTAGTCATAGCTGGCGTAGTCGCACAGGCTGCACTTCTCCACGGTAGCAAAGCGGCCGTTGGCAGGCTGGGGCAGCACCTCGGTCTCCATGCTGTGGCGCTCCAGCGTGCTGTTCACGGTGTGGTTCGTACCGTAGCAAAACGCGCAGTAGGTGCCACCTTTGGTGGTAACGGTATGGTAGGTATCGTCCGTGTACTCGTAGGTCACGGTTTCCTCCAGCTTCTGTGTAAATTCCGCGGCGCAGTCAAACAGCCAGTAAACATTTTTGAGATAGCCGTAATCAGACTTCGGCTCGTTTGTGTTGATACCGCCGCAGGTTTCGCAGACTGCCTTGGTATAATGATAGCCGGTATAATAGGCGTCTTTGCCGGGAACACCGTCCATGCAGTCGCCCTTGCCGACACCGTCCATCATCGTGCCATCCGAGTATTTGACGTTACGGCTCAGAGCGGTCTGGCCGTTGCGGGTATACTCGGGAACGCGGAATACCTCAAAGGACGTTACTTTGCCGCATTCGCCGCATTTGAAGGTTTCACGGGTCACGACGCTGTTGACGTCCAACTCATTCGTGCGGTTGGACGCCTGCATCCAGTGTTCGGCGGGGTCATGGTAGCTGTTCTGCTGGGCCGCAAAAGCGCTGGGGACCAGGCTGAGGCACAGTGTCAGCGTCAGGAGCATGGCCAGCGCACGGCGGGAAAACGTATGATTCTTGTTCAAGTGCATATTTCCTCCTTAGATTTTTTGATGGGATGTTAAGTCATGTTCTGCGATGCTTGGTTATCGCCCCCTCTCCGGAGTGTTTCTTTTTTGCAGGTATTCGTTCCAGTCCTTTCCACTGCGAGGCTCTTCTACCGTTACGGCATAGCCTCTGGCCGAGTATTTGTCCTTGAGCTGCTGGGCTGCCGCCCGTCCCGGTGCGTCCGAGTCCAAGCAAAGCGTGATCCGCTTGATGTGAGGGTTGTCCTTCAAGTACGTTTCGAGTGCTCCATCGTAGAGGCCGCACAGCGCTACTGCATTGATCAGCTCGCGGTGGAGCGAGAGGTAGCTCATGAGGTCGATGGGGGCCTCAAACACCCGCACCTGATTCGACGTAGGATCGTGCGGGATGGCAAAGCCGACATTCTTATCGCTGCCTGTCACATCTCCGCGAAAACCTTTGCCGTCTCGGTCGTAGGTCCCACGCAGGCCTACGTACTTCGCCTGTCCGGCGTGATCTTTTCCGACGAACACACAGTTGTGATGCTCGGCATCCTCGTACAACAGACCGCTGTTCATAAACTGCCGGATCACCTGCGCGGCGATGCCGCGTTTGCGCAGGTAGGCAAAGACTCTGCGGTCATCCGTATTCCGGGGTGGCAGGGTAAAGGGCTTTTGCACCTCGTCCCGCTTGACGGAAGGCACTGCTTTGGCGGGGGAATCTCTGGCCCGGCCATTGAAGGTGAGCAGATACTCGACAGCTTCCGGAAATGTCTTGTCGCAGAACTGCTGCACGAGAGTGATGGCGTCGCCGCCCGTGTTCTGCGAGTAGCGGAACCATGTGCGACGGTCCTTGATCCGCAGGCTGTCCATTTCTGCTGTGGTGTGGTACCGGCCAATGCGTTTGACCTGATAGCCCAGATGGGTCAGCAGCTCCAGCAGATCCGTTTCCCTGACAATTTGCATTTCTGTGTCTGTAAAGCGTCTTTTGATTTCGCTTGCCACGGCGATTTCCTCCTTTCTCTTGAAACGCAAAAAGCCGGTCATGGCACCCGAGCTGTTCGGATGCCATGACCGGCTTTCTTCTAAATCGTGTTTTTGCTTTGGCGTTTGTGCGGGCTTACACGGCGCTTTCCTCGTCAGGGGTGTCCGTGTCCGCAGGGGTGGCCTCGTCGTCCACACGGGCCTCGGCAGGGGCCTCAGCGGGGAAGTCCTGCTCTGCGGCGCTCTCAGCGTCTGCTTCGTCCAGTGCCTGCGTGATCAGGTTCAGCACGAAGTCTCGCTGGGTGAGCTTTTTGCCGGTGCGGAGTGTTTCGCGCTCGAGGTGACGCTTGATGCGCTGGAAGAGTTCTTCGGGAATCTGGAATGCCATCGTTCTGCCTTTTTCAGTCACTTGAATGCCGCCTTTCTGATTTTCAATCATGTTGTAGTATTCTTGAATGAGGTTTGCGATGTACTCGCTGGCGGTCTCGCCCAGCCGTTCCCGTTCTTCGCTGACTCGCTCGTGGAGGGCGATGGGAATCTGAGCACATAAGTTTTTGGTGGTTGCCATTTGGCTGCCTCCTTCGTTTGTTGTAGCGCAATCATACCCGAAAGGTTACGAGAAAGCTATTACCAATACCACCAGGGAATGACGCACAAACGAAGCGGAAGCAACATAAGCACCGAAGAAGCGAAAAAAGGCCACCGATCTGCTCCCTGTGAGGGAGGAGAGATCAGTGGCCTGTTGGTTTGTTCTTTTTTAATGCCCTGGCGTTCGAGTCACATCAGTTCATAAAAATGCCCTGCTGCATCTCTAAAATGTCGCCTGTCGCGGCCAAAAACTCGTTGTCCGAAAAATCCTGTTTTTCTAACTTTTTGAATTGAAAAGTGGCGGTAAATATATGAAAACACCGCGCTTTTGCGCGGTGTTTTCTGTGCTGCATCTTTCATCAACACATTTTGGTACGCCCGACTGGATTCGAACCAGCGGCCTTCAGAGTCGGAGTTATCAGGCCGTCAAGCCGGAAAGCCCTGCGGCGCAAGGCTTTGATTGGTCTTGCACAAATTTCCGGCATTTTGAGAAAAAACCTCGGAAGCCTTGCGGGGCAAGACTTCCGAGGTTTTTCGCGATAGTAGTCAAATAGTAGTCTGCGCGCCTCGCAGGTCATGTGACCCGGTTCATTTGTGCAACCTTATCGATGAACGCTTTCAAGTCCTCAATATAGGTATAGGGTGCGTACTCAGAATATATCTCAGGGGAATCCAGAATAACGATCTGCACCCCATCCGCCCTCAGCGCCTCCAGCGTTCCAGGAAGGCAGCGAGCCTCGTTGGGCGTCTTGCAGAGGTAGGCAAGACAGCCCTGCTGATCAAAGATTTTTGCAACGATGTATATCTTTTTATCGCCCATTGTCACACGCCTCCATCTCTTTTAGAAGTCCCGCTCGGTCTTGATCACACCGGCAGTATACTCCTGATAAAGCTTTTTCCCGATTTTCGGGCTTTTGTACTTGTAGACATACTGGTGACTCCAGAGGTTAAAGTAAGTTTAGGCTGCTGTTCTGGCCGTCTGCATCGTATTCCCGGTGAAGGCCGTAATATCCGCTGGAGCATCGCACCGGGCGCATCTCTGGATCATAGTAGAGATCATCCGACGCTTTGCCATCAACCAGTGTTCTCACGATGCTTGAATACCCGGTAGGGATATCCCTTCGCATAATTACTTCAAAAGCTCCGCTAAGTAATGCTCATCTTTCTTGTGGGAGCCATTATGCTGCCTGTATGCTTTTATAGCATCAACCAGCTTTTCGCAATTTGGGCCAAAGTATTCCTCGTAGAAGGCTGTGCTATTATCGTATTTTCTTTTTCCACAGCGAATATTTGCTTTTGCAAAGATCTTCGCTTTTGTTTTGGACTTCACCTTTTCATACTCATCCGCCAGATTTTCAGAAATGATAAGCAGCATCTCCAGCTCAGGTTTCGTACAATATTTCTCAACCAGCGTTATTTTATCTTTGTATGCAGACGGTATTTCCAGTTTTTCATTTTGGCCATCACCGATACGTAGTACATGCACCTCATCAGGATACAAGTTCAATGCCGCTTTAACTGCAGCAGAGGATTTAATTTGGCGTGCATGATACGGAACCAAGCCCAACAAATCATCTGATGAAAATTTCAACTTTTGATTTTCCAGCAGGATGTTGATGACTTTGAGCTCGTTAGGTCCCTCGCACATAATCAGCAGCTTCATTTCATCAACTTCCTTTTCAGATTCATCAGCTCATCGTAATTTACCGCCGTTTGGAAGGCATTGTTATAAAAGCGTTTGCTCTTAAGCAGACCGGACCTTATTCCAAAGAACTCATACATATTTTTAATAGCAACCTTGTCGTTTGACTGACAGACCCAGATATTATCCTGTCGATTGAATAAATCCAGAACTTCGCAATAATGCGTTGAAAACAGTAGTGTTGCCCCGTGTCTGTTCACTGTTTTATCCATATACAGGCTTAGCATATTTTCGACAAGTGTCTTATGAAAATGTGCTTCTGCCTCATCGATAAGCAAATCGAAGCCCTGCCGGAGAGATGCCACGACCAAAGTGTAAAGGATAATGCCCTTGGTCGTTCCACTCGACAGAAAATAAAGAAGTTCTTTATCCGATAACAGCTTTTCCTCATTGCAAATACAAACACGATAGTTATGTTCATCGAGCATTTGAATGCCTTGAATACTACTATCGAAGATACGGATAATTGCAGAAAGCATTTCATCTGGTATATGATAAGTTTTTAATAGCCGAAATGCCATTTGGTATGTGTCTGCTCCCATACCGTCACTACCAAAGAAAATCGCTGATACCTGTTTTTTCTTTAGCACAAAAAAGGTACTCGCTGTATCTTCCGGCAATTCTCCTAAATTTTTCTGCTCAACGAAGTCTTCAGTATACAAAGAACTCAATTTTGTTTTATAATATTTTTTCTTATAAATATGCTGATTAGAAAAGGTTGCTCGGTTTGCTAATGTTGGATCAGCCTTCAATTCTGTTGCGTATTTATAAATATACCCTTCATGGAAAAAGATAATTTCTAGTTTGATCCCCTCATAGGAATAGTGCTTATTCTCCAGACTAAACTTGCCCAGAATATCATAACAGCAGTCCAGCAGTTCTAATGCAGTTGTTTTACCAGAAGCGTTTTTTCCGATAAATGCACCAATGCTATATACATACAAACCTTCAGCAATTTCCTGGAGTTCATATTCTTTGTCTTCCGTTGTTTTCTTCGATTTTGCAACCAGATCAATAACCGTATCATCCTGGCAGTTCTTAAAATTACTAGCCTTGACACGCAGTAGCTTCATCTAAAACACCTCCATGCTTAGTATACCCCACCATTCATTTTTAATCAAGTTTTCTGTTTAAATTTCAGTAAACTTTTGTTTTGTCTCAATGTGCTGTGTTTTCTTCTTATATTCTTTCTGTTTCTACCATTTACGCCCTATGCTGGTGCAGGGCAAGGCTCCCGGCGGCTTGATGGGCTGGATCGACCCGAAGCGGCTGCAAATCATTGAAAAGCAAAGTAGCTCACCTTTAGGGGCGCGGGCAAATAGCCCCGCGTCCCTTTTCGGTTTCATTCGTCAGGAAAGGCGGTTGCTCTTTTGAACAACCGCCTTTCCTCATTTCTATCCGATTTGAGCGGAAAAAATAAGTCTATGGCAAAAGAAGCATTCTGCCTTGTTACTTGAAAATGTCCGCCAGCGTCAACAGTCTTACTTCTCCGCGATCCTGTGCTTGAAGCAGTCCCTCTGTAAATCCGCCTTTCGAGAATATGAAGTAATGGTAATTCAGACCCTTGCCAAAAGCAGATGCATATTGTCCCATGTCTGTCCAGCCGCTGCCTGCTTTGACGGTTACCATTATCTGTGCAATAGATACTTTCTGGTGATTTAGAACAGTATGTTCAAAGCACAACCGAACATGGGTTGAGGAATTGAGAATAAACGTGGCACAGCCCACCGGTCGGATAATCGGTGGGCTGTGTTGCATATAAGTTATTTATCAATGTTGTTGATAGAGAAACCTCTATTTTTCTTGCAGATAATTCTCAGTCTGTGAGGAGCCTTGATTTTATGGGAGCTTAGCTTATAAGACCAAATCATAATATCGAGCAAATCCTGCTGTGAAATGGATGCTCCGGATCCCCCATCAAAAGATGTAGTCCCTGCACCCAGAATTGGTACGCATACATCCTTTTCGGAATAGTGATTCTCCAACTCTCTCCATAGAAAATCCAAGCACCGAAGATACTCATCACGGGAAAAGAAGCGGCCCTTACCCTTGTCGTCAAGCTTGGCAAACGCCATCAACAGGTCATCGCCATTGGGAACTATGGTTCCTGAATCATATCGTGCTTTTTGCTGAAACCTTGATTTAGCCCGTGCAGGCGCAATGTTGGCATCATCAATCAACTTTTGCACATTTAAATCCGGATGGGCTGTTAAATACTGCCCGCAAATAGACTTTGGATTTATATCTGCGGTTTTATCACCGACTTGTGTTGTGAAGCACTCGTCAAAATTAATTACCCGCTTACAGTTCCTCGTTTTGAGGATATTGCCATATTCGACCCGAATCGAATAATTTTCACCGTGAATTGTAGTCCATCGGCGGAACTTCAGAAAAAGCGCATATATCGCCGACACTGCAATCCAAACAAGCGCAAAGCACACAAGACGAGAAATGACAATGTTAACATCCGTGGCATCTAAATCCGAAAACAATTTGCATTGTTTCAAAAAATCCTGCGATATCCAGTCACAGTCTCCAAAGAACGACTCAGGTACAAATGTGAAAATGACTGTAACGACAGCAAATGCCAACGTCACACTTTTCTTAATAAAATCAATCAAAATCCAAGCGCCTCTTTAATGTAGGCGTAGTCACCAACTTTCTTTCCACTGGCATCATATTTCCAGAACGGCTTCGCATCATCTTCGTAGCCACTCATGTAAGAGGGGAGCCAGTTTGCTTCTTTTCGTGTGGAATTATAGACGATGATGATCGTCTTTTTCTTCTTTTTTGCCTGTTCAAATTCATGGTGAAGATAAGAGCAACCATTAATACTCCCGAAATCGCCATTCTCGTCAGGCGTAGAGGTGCTGGATACTTTACACGCCTTAGAGCCGTTTGTGTTTTGTTTGTACGGTGTGCAATAGCACTGGCTTTGCGCTTTAGACACACGTTCGCATCCACTTCCAGCTGTACGGGAGCCAGTCATATCGCCAACAACAAAAATCACGGCAGAGGAAGCGTTGATTTGGCGGTTGAATTCCGCTTTCAAATCACAAATTCGGCAATCACTGCTTTTAGTTACGCTTCCGGATGATACTTTTGACATATCAATGAAATCAACTTTATGGAGATTGTCACTCCCCCACTTAGTCAGCTCTTCTACTACGGCTTGATCACCGTTATTTTGATCATAGTCAGCACTGATGTAAACCTGCTTGCTCATATATTCAGTCTCCTTTTGGAATAATCCGGCCAAGATACAATATATAGTGTCTTGTTTTTATATTTATACTGTATATCATATCACAGACTGTGAGATAATACAAGCACATTTTACATTCTCTCTTAACACATTTTTGATTTAGTGCTTAAGAAGTTACGACAAAATATAATTTTCGATGACACATACAAAATAAACCTAATGAAACACAAGGGTAAACCCGCAAACAGGCTTGTAACACAGAATGAAAATAGAACTTATATTAAGTTGACAAAAGGAAACTGCTACAGTTTTCGTCCATACTTTGGACGGGAACTGTAGCGGTTTTTGTTTATCTGTAGCGATTCAAGTTCTAAAACTTTATTTGACTCTTTTTCTGAAATAGACGGAACACTACAGCAAGACATTCAATGCAATACGCTGCTCCGAAAATCACATGACGGACAGCTACTGTCCGCTTGGCTTCTTGCAGATCATCTTCTGCGCAAACAGTGATGGGGAGAATGGTCCCATCTTTGGGCGAGTATCGAAGGGAAACCACACTTTCGTTGCTGTCAATATATTCGCAAACTATCCGCCTCACCTCTCAGCAACATCTTGTAGCACCTCGTAAACATGGATCAGCGCTGCTGTCTTACACAGAAATCAATCTGCCAGCTCCCGCTCCCCCCACCACGTTCTCTGCGGTGTTGTATAGTACCCCGCGTCCTGTTCCGCCTCTGCTTTGGCGGCGCGGATGGCCTTCTGCGCGGAGAGCCACCGGCCGTAGGCCCCGCCGTACAAGTCCTTTTTCAGTTTCCGCAGCGCGGCCTTATATGCCTTCTCCGCTCCGCTGGGGCCGTTGTAGTTGAGATAGATCGCCAGTTCCTGAAAGGTCATGCCAAGCTCGTCCGGCTGGCCGATGCCAAGGTAGCTTTGCACCAGATTCAGCTCTCTGGGCGTCAGCACCTCCTCCATCCGCTGCATCAGCAGTGTCCGGCGCATGAGGCGGTCATAGGCCGCGGCGGGATCGCCGCCGCAGCTGACGAAGAACACATCGTCACCCAACTGCCGGACGCAAAACAGCGTCCAGTATTCCTTTATCAACGCCCCAGCTACCTTGGCAGATACATTCAGTTCTCCGCACACCACCTTGACCAACTCAGCATCAGATAAGTCCCATCCCTCGGCGCAGAGGTATGCCACCCTGCGCAGTTGATTGTACCGGCTGATAGGAATGGACAGAGGGGAAGAATACTGCGCGGCGTAGTCGGACAGCGCCGCCTCTATCGCGGGCGTCGCATAAGTCAGCAGCTTCGTTCCGTAGGCAGGGGCAAAGCGCCCTGCCGCGTCCAGCAGTGCCAGCGCTGCCTCCTGCTTCAAGTCCTCCGTCTCACACCACGGCGTGTACGCCCGCGCCAGTTCGGTGAGGTAACCCTCGTTCTGTGAGACGAGCCACTCCGCGGCGTTTTTGTCTCCGGCTTGCATCCGCAAAGCCAGCTCTTCATTGCAGGGGCTATCTCCTGCAACGGTGTACATATTTTTCGTCACAGGAACGCCCCCTTCCTCATTTCAGCCGCTTTTCTGCCTCCGCGTAAATGTGCTCCAATTCCATGTCCCGCGCATATCCGTCAGCGGCGTAGTCGTTGTCCATCAGCGCCTTGTCCCGATAGCTCTCCGCAAGATAAAGAGCCTCCCGCCGCAGGTCATCGGAGATTTTTCCTCTCTGGTGATGCTTGCGGATCGTCCCGGTTCGGGTATTGAACAGGCGGTAGACTGGGTGCTGTTTGTTCTGCTCCTTCTGGTGCATCATCGCGCCGTACTGCCGGCAGGTATAGCGGCTGTCCTGCGGTGCGACGCCGTCGCAGTATTTGGGGATGTGACCGTTGGTGGTCAGAAAGTATTTCCCACAGCCTTGGCATTGGCTGGGCGCGTGGCCGTGGTGCAATCCGTTCAAAAGATCGTAGGTGTAAAAGTCTGTGAGACACAGGAAAGATACCCGTTCCACAAACACCATTTCTTTTTCGTTTTTAGGACTGCGGGCGAGCACATAGGTGGAAGTCAATTCCGGATGCACAGAGAACGGCTCTACATCCCAGCTTTGCAGTTCCTGCAGTTCATCCCAGAATTCTTTACTGTTGAAGCAATCATGCGCAGCCACGGCAAAATAGGTTTCATTCCGCTTTTTCAGGTGCCGCAGATAGTCCAATTCAAAGAACCGGCCAGCCGCGATGAAGTGCAGGATTGCCATTGGGATGCGCGTGATCGCTGCGCAGAATATCAAAAAATCCTGTTGAAACTCCGAGTTCGGTGTACGTATTTTGGAAAGAGCATTGTCATCAAACAGGATGTCGATTCGGCGCAGTTCTTTTTCGAGGTTGCTATAGCAAAAGGGCGGATACTTCCAAATTTCCCTTGCCAGATAAATCATTCGCTCCCGCAACACAGGGAGCACCTGAGCCGCTTCCATATCACTGCCCTGTATGACTACCGGAAAAAGAAAGGTGGGTGCTCCGCCAGCCTGTATCAGTTCCTTAAAATCCTCTTCGGAAATGTTCAAAATGGACGCAGCCATAAATCCCGCAGGGAACTCCTGCTCCTGATAAAAAACTTTGTCATTCCAAACGTCAATTGTGACCTGAGCAAAATCATTGTTCTGCTGTGTCCCCAGCGGCATAGCATCGCCCTCCTGTCTCATATCCATTTTGTATCTGTCCTGCGATATTCTCATTCTATCAAAAAACACAGAATAATCAAGTGAAAGGGTTAGAGCCTCGACTGCAGCGAGGTCTCTGCCCTTATCCTTTTATCCGGAGGAAATGAAAATGAAAAAAGAAAACCGATTACTGACCATCGACGGAGAAACGCTGATGAGTCAGCCGCTCACACCACTGAACTTTGTGGTGGATACGTTGCTGTCCCAGGGCCTGCACATCCTTGCTGGCTCACCCAAGGTGGGAAAATCATGGCTGGCGCTGTGGCTGGCCGTCACGGTGGCGAAGGGCGAATCCATTTGGGGCATGGGCGTGAAGCAGGGCACCACGCTCTACCTCTGCTTGGAGGACTCCACCCTCCGCATCCAGAACCGCCTGTTTGAAATCACGGAGGACGCCCCCGCCAACGTCCACTTCTCCACCAACAGCGGCACCCTTGGAAAGGGTTTGGAGGAACAGCTCTGCGCGTTCCTCGCTGAGCATCCCGACACGGTGCTGGTCATCATCGACACACTGCAAATGATCCGCGGCGCCGGTTATGACAACACCTACGCCAACGACTACCGTGACCTCTCTGTGCTGAAGCACATCGCGGATGCCCACGGCATCGCCACTCTGCTGATCCACCATCTGCGAAAGGAACTCGCCGACGATGTGTTCAGCCGCATCTCCGGCACAACGGCTATCAGCGGCGCGGTGGATTCCAGCTTCACGCTGGTGGAGGACAGGCGCGGCAGCGGCAGAGCGACGCTCTCCTGCATCGGGCGCGACATCGAGTACCGAGAGCTGACGCTGGAGCGCAACGCGGAAAATGTGTGGGAGCTGATGTCGGACAGCAGAACACAGCCGGAGCTGCTGGGCGACCGGATCGTCATTCTTCTCTCTGAACTGATGCGTGACCGCACAGAATTTATCGGCACTCCCACGGAACTGTCCGCGCAGATCGACCCTGTGGGCAGCGAGGGCATCACGCCGAAGAAGGTGTCTCGCCTGATCCTGCAAAGCGTTGCCGCACTAAGCAAAATCGGCATTTCCGCCGTGGTGCGCCGCAGCAACGGAAAGCGACTCATCGAACTGCGCCGTGCCGAAAGTGACGATGCACAGGGTACCCAAGCTGTTGACCCTATCGACCCTGTCGATGTCTCAGGCGGTGAAAACGCCCCGTGTTTCGCCCCGTGAGCCGCTGTGTGCGCGGTTAGGGGAACGGGTGGCGTGTGTACCCGCCAAAGCCCTTTGAAGCGAACGTTGCGGCGTTTATGGGCGATGTGTGAAAGCGCCATTTAAGCACTACTCCGATTTCAGAGAAATGTGCTTTTTCAAGGGAGTTTTCCCTCCCGGCCATGCCCTGTTCCAGAGGCTTTCGCCCCTTATTTACCCGTTCGATAAAAGCACAAGATAAAAGGCCGCAGTCGCAAGCGCCCGC
>ERZ773276.473-NODE-473-length-44714-cov-4.333035_pt1 | contig 44714 bp, 34 predicted proteins | sample MGYA00511386_ERZ773276 | MGnify/ENA primary metagenome ERZ773276 (study PRJEB29015, sample SAMEA2737778) | human gut metagenome | biome: human gut; feature: human-associated habitat; material: faeces | place: China | collected 2012 ...
TTATCTGATTATTGTAATTAAAGGTCGTCCTCTTCGTCACCCTTCATAAGGTTTTCCTGAACCCTTCTGTATAACTCCTTAGCTGCATTGTAACCCATCTTCTTCTGTCTGTGGTTTACCGCTGCTGCCTCTACAATAACAGCAAGATTACGTCCTGGACGTATTGGAAGCGAATGACATACTACTTTATTGCCAAGATACTCTGTATATTCCTCTTCAAGACCCAACCTGTCATATTCCTTATCCTTATTCCAGTCCTCAAGCTTGATAACCATATCGATCTCCTGTGTTTCCTTAACACTTTCTACACCAAAAAGTGTCTTAACATCTATGATTCCGATACCTCTTAGCTCTATGAAATACTTTGTTACACCTGGAGCTGAACCCACTAATGTTTCATTACTTACCTTTCTTATCTCAACTGCATCATCTGTTACAAGACGATGTCCTCTCTTAATAAGCTCAAGTGCAGCCTCACTCTTACCTATACCACTCTCACCTGTTATAAGCACGCCCTCACCATAAACATCAACAAGCACACCATGGATTACAATACAAGGTGCCAGCTGTACCTTGAGCCATCTTATAACCTCTGCTGAAAATGAAGAAGTTGACTCTTCTGACTTAAGAATAGGTATCTGATACTTCTTTGCAAGCTCTATAATCTCTGGTTCAGGTTCAAGATTCCTGCAGAATATAAGACATGGTATATTGCTTGATAAAAGCTGCATATAACGCTCAAAACGCTCTGTCTCTGAAAGACTCTTGAGATATGAATATTCCACATTGCCTATAATCTGTATACGGTCATTATCAAACTGGTCATAAAACCCTGTAAGCTGGAGTGCTGGTCTGTTAAACTCAGGCACATGAATCCATATTCCCTTGACATCTATATCTGGTGTAAGATTCACAAGATTCATCTTCTCAATTACTTTTGATAAATTAACTCTTTCTTTACCATTCATATACTACTCCTATCCTGCATATTAAAGTCATTATTGACAATGCCGCAATTATTATATATTTGATTAATGTTTTCCTGTTTTATATTTATATTTTTACCATATGTATCCACAGGCGTACATATTGAATGCCATATTCACAACATTTTATCCCGCTTTCGACATTTACACCATCTTATACATTAGTGTAACACAGTGCCTATGATATTAAAAGATTTTCTTCAAATATATTGTTGTTTAATCGAATACAAGCTGTCGTCCGTTCGTCAATGGAAATACTTATATATATTCTGTGCCACATTCTCTGTTATGCCTTCAACCTCCATAAGCTCACTCACACCTGCAGCCCTTATCTTTTCTATATCGAGAAAATGCTTCATAAGTGCTTTTCTCCTTACTGGTCCGATTCCTTCTATATCATCAAGCACCGAATTAACCTGCAGCTTACTTCTTAGTGATCTGTGATACTCTATGGCAAATCTATGTGCTTCATCCTGAACACGTGTTATAAGCTTAAAGCCCTCGCTATGTCTGTCTATTGGTATCTCTACGTTGTTATAATACAGGCCTCTTGTATTATGATTATCATCCTTAACCATGCCGCATACCGGGATATGAATATCCAGCTCTGACAGCACCTTTAGTGCTATATTTACCTGTCCACGTCCACCATCCATCATAATCAGATCAGGATACACCGAAAAGCCTCTTGACTCCTCTTCACCCGCACGTTCCCTCATGCCTCTCTGGAAACGTCTTGTAAGCACCTCACTCATGCTCTTATAATCGTCAGGTCCTTTGACTGTCTTTATCTTAAACTTACGGTAATCATTCTTCTTTGGTCTTCCATCTTCAAAAACAACCATGGAACCTACAGATTCAACACCACTTGTATTGGATATATCATAAGCTTCTGCTCTTCTTAGGTTCTTAAGTCCAAGCCACCCAGCTATCTCTTTCATGGCACCCGTTGTTCTCTTTTCTTCAAGCTTAATTTTCTCAGCATCCTTGGTAAGAACCATAAGTGCATTCTTATGTGCCAGTTCAACCATACGCTCCTTGTCACCCTTTTTAGGTGTTATGATAGATACCTTTCTTTTCTTTCTGCTTCCAAGCCACTCGGCGATAACATCTGCATCATCTATCTCTTCCTGTGTCATGATAACATTAGGAATATATGGAGTTCCACCATAGTACTGTTTCATAAACTGTGATAATATGGCACTTCTGCTATCATTCGCAGCAACCTTCATATGAAAATGCTCTCTTCCAAGCAGCTTTCCCTGTCTTATAAAAAACACCTGCACAACCGCATCCTCTGCATCCATAGCACATGCTATTACATCCCTGTCAGTAGCATCATCCGCTGTAATCTTCTGCTTCTGTGCTATCTGCTTTACGCTGTTAAGAAGATCTCTATATCTTGCTGCTTCCTCATACTCAAGCTTTTTGGAGCAATCCATCATCTTATCCGTAAGCTCGTTTATTATCTCTGAATAGTTACCATTAAGGAAACTGATAACCGACTCTATATTTTTCCTGTACTCTGCTTCACTAACCATCCCCTGGCATGGTGCATTGCACTGTCCTATATGGTAGTTAAGGCATGGCCTTTCTTTGCCTATATCCTTAGGCAGTCTTCTGTTACAGGTTCTTACCTTATAAAGCTTGCATAAAAGTTCTATAGTTTCTTTTACGGCACCTGCTGATGTATATGGACCAAAGAACTTTCCTGTGCCATGCTTCATTGTTCTTGAGAATAACACTCTTGGATATGCTTCATTTACAGTAACCTTGATAAATGGATAACTCTTATCATCCTTAAGCATCGTGTTATACTTTGGTCTGTGTTCTTTAATAAGATTACACTCAAGCACAAGTGCTTCAAGCTCGGAATCAGTTACTATATATTCAAAATATGCTATATGCGAAACCATCTGTACAACCTTTGCAGAATGATTCTTACTGCTCTGGAAATACTGCCTTACACGGTTTTTTAACACCTTTGCCTTGCCTACGTATATGATTGTGTCATGCTTATCATGCATAATATATACTCCCGGCTTATCTGGAAGTTTTTTTAACTCTTCTTCAAGATTGAACATACACATCCTCATTTCTTATTTCTATGCTATTCTTTATTTGACCTGCGCTCATTATAGCATCCCCACCTTATTCACTCAATTTCATTTTTATAATTTTCTGATTTTTTCACAATATTCGCATATCGTGGGATTATATGCAAAAATGACTGCAATGGTATTATAACTTACACCATTGCAGTCTTTGCCGATACACCTTAAGACTATATCCATCCCTGTTATTCCTGCTTGTGAAACCCTTCTCTTGCTTTACTGTTTCACATTTTCACTTTTTCACCGCTACACCCCTACACTGTTTCACTTTTTCACTGTTTCACTATTTCACTGCTTTTTTATAATTATATACCAGTATTATTTCCATTATTAGAAATACTATGATAAACAGCAGTACACTCTTTAACCCATACCCATATGAATCAAACATCCTGTTTATATCCATTGCGGCTATTATTGACATCTTCTTTGCCAATCCTACACCAAGTACATATAAGACATGTGGAATGAGCATACACAGTGATATGATTACTGACACCTTATAACTAAATCTGTACGATACCATATATGCTATAACTGCTATAACTATCAGCCATAATAACCTGCATATATAATTAATGATAATATACGAACGTATACTTATATCAAACGGAAAATCTGCAAATTTCTGCAGACACAATATACTTTTATCAATCTGGTTATAGCTGTAGCAGCGTGTTATGTTATATATATTAATGCCAGCAGCAAGCCCCCATATAATGACCGCCAGCATAACAATCTTTGACAGCTTGATCCACCACAGTTTCTTTCTTTTTCCTGCTGTTCTTATATGCATATTCATTCCCTGCTGCCGCTCTGAGGCATAATCTCCTGCCGCTATCAGTATAATGATAACAACGGATATCAGATTCATTGTTTCATTGTTAGAATACAGCCTGCTTCCAAATATATCATCATAATTATATGGATTAACTATAACCGCATCTGCCTCACGGGACTCATTTATATTTTTAACATAATCATATTCATTCTGCATTATGTCCACTGTACCAAGAAGCTTTTTAGCATTTTCCTTCTCATAAGAGCCATCTTCTTTACTGTCCTGCACTAGCACAGCCTCATCTCTTAATGCCTCAATATAATCACTGACCTCCTTATCTGCCTCATGCCCATCGAATTCCACATAAAAACTGTTAAGCTTATATGTCTTGTTATTACTGCCATAATCTATGCCCTTCATAACCTTAGCCGATGTAAACAGATATATCCCTGCCAGTATAAAAACAATCCCCTTCTGTACTATCATTGTTTTATAGATTTCCATAACATATAAAGGCATACCAGACACAATCTTCTGATTAGACCGACTTATCTTTACCGCAGCAGCTTCTATGACACTCTTTTGTCTGATTGTATATTTTAATGAATAAGCAATCACATTTCCAGTCAGTCCTGCAGCAAGTAAAACAGCTGTAAGAATCCACGTTGTTGTACTTATATCTGTTATAAAGCCATCTCTTCCCCAGTTCTCATACATAAGATAAGAACCTCCAGGAAATATAATATTGAATACATTAATATATTTAAGACTGTTAAATGTACTGTTATACTGTATTCTGCCATACAGCATATATTCGCATAAAAGCACCGCTATAAGCAGCGTAACTGCTATCTTATAATTATTCACAAGGTTTATCATAAGATATATCAAAAGACTTATGGCAGTCATTGCGCAGGCATATACTAATACATATATAACAAAAATCTGATTTACACTAACAGCATAAGGAAACATACTAAACATTTTCGAATTCTGTATACAGCATGTTCCATCAACACCATATATCTTTGCATATATACCATATGTTATTGAATTAAACAGACATGATAATATTATATTAAATACTATAATAATAAAGCATCTTATAACAGGCAGAAATATTCTTCCTCTCCTGCTTGTTCTTACAAGCACATATACTCCGTTGTCGCTCTCTTCTGTAAAATGTATTATGATAACCGTCATCATAATCACGTAGATAAGCGGTATAGCTCTATTATTAAGAAGCTGCTCAATAGCTGCCGTGTTTGTATTATTAAAAGCCACATCTGCTTTTTCAAGCTTTTCTTTATCTTTTAACTGCTTATTGGCATTGAGAATATAATAGCTGTCTGTATCACCAAAAAGTGTGCTATCTGCTATTCTGCTATAATTTTTAGACTTGATGTTGTCCGCACTATTGTCATAATAGCTGTTATAAGACTTCACGTACTTTTCCTTATTCTCAACAAGCTCTGCTGCTTTGTTTATATACTCGCTATCTTCTTCCCTATATGTATCATATGCGGCTGTCAGCTTACTGGCTGTCAGACCTACCCTGTCTTCTTTAATCTTGTCATAATCATTGATAATCTGTCTGTAATATCTATATGTCACAGCATCATTGCTGCTGTTAACCTGATAAATACATATGCTTATAACCGCTGCCAGCGCACATATTATACACAGAATGCTTTTCTTTATTATTCTTATCAGTTCCATAGGCTTTCTCCAACTACTCTGGTGTTATCTGCTGCCACTGCATGCTTGTGCTTCCTATCTGTGACTTATCAAGAACTGCAGTTACACATATATTTGCTCCACCCTTCTTTTTCTTTGCCGCCTCTTTATTAATAGCCTCTATCTTATCTTTTTCCTCCTGTGACAGTTCCATACCTGCTACATCCGCTCTGGCAGTTGTTACAAGCATGCACCTTTCATCACCGCCTTTATAGTCAAGAGTTATATTACCTGAAGAATTCTCATTAGTTTTATTCAGTACAACCGTTTCATCAACATTTCCATCTGTATCAAATATATAAATATAATTGTCATAGGCTGCCCGTTTTTCTTCTATGCTTTTTCCCACTAATTTAGAAATATTAACTCCTCTGTATACATACAGATGTTTTCCATCATATCCATAAAAATATATGTAATTCTCATCCCCAATTTCTTTAAACTGCGAAAACTCTCCATTTTTAATTTCTTTTTTCTCCTGCTTTGCTTCCACTGTCGTTCCCTCAATATCCAATGTAAATATATCTTTTATCTCTCCGTTGTCCAGATTTAACTTTCTTATAATATATTTATCCTCATTGGCACATGGGAAGTACATATTATTGCTTTTATCAAAGCTGACTTCACTGCTCCAGTTTAAGATTGAATCGGCTATATCAGGATATTGTTCATTCATATTGTAAAGTCTCTGCACATTTTCTGTATTTATATCAAGCACCTCAACATAATATATACTTTCTCCCACAGATATACCACTATTCCAGTTTATATATACTTTATCTCCTATACCATACAATACTATAAGTTCAAGATAGTTATATGTACTTTCATATGTCTTTATAATATGAGGCTGACTATCGTCCGATAACGATACTGAACACAACATGATTGTATTATTACCTACTAACATATAATACAGCTTTCCATGGCTGATACATGCATTGTTCTTATTTCCAATGACAGAATAACCATCTATGGACAATGTTTTTTCTTCTTTCTTATCTCTCATAGTCTTATTATAAGAAACAAGTATATCCTTCTCAGCGGTCTTTTCTATCATATATATTCTCTGATTGTGATACCATATCTTATTACTAAGACACATATCTGATGATATATATGCCTCACAGTCTTTTGTCTTATGATCACAATCAATATCAGAACACAGTGGAATAGCCTCCTGTTTAACCATATCATAGTAATATATGTAGCTATTATTATTATCACTTACTCCTGATGCACCAGCTATATAATAGTAACCTGTCTCTGCTGCCGCTGCACTGTCTGACATATAATATTGCGGCTCATTGTCATCATATACATATGATGCATACTTATAATCTACGTCTGTCTGTCCGCTATCAGCTGTTTTACTGCTGCATGCCATCACTGCTGACAAACAGCCTATAATCAGTGTAATCACGCTCACATCTACCAATATCTTTTTTATTGATTTCTTCATAAAAACCACCGTCCTTTTCCACGTTTATTTCTGTACTTGACAGGTTTGTGCCAAATATATGCAGACACACCCGGCATATTGACCTTTGGTCTGAACATCATAAGCTTATGTATATATTACAGATACACGGCTGGAAAAGTGACATGTATTATAAAAAAAATAATGGTGCTACGTCATATAGCACCATTATCATACATTATCATATAAGAATTTTATGCCTGCCTTCCAAGATCAAACGCCTTATGATTAAGCTCCCTGAACTTCTCTGGTACGATTGCATCTATAGCAGCACTCCAGTCCTCATAAGGTATATCATCAAAATATTCTGATAATCTTCCCATAAGCACGATATTAACAGCCTTAGATGAACCAGCCTCCTCAGCTATTGATAAGAAATCCTTTGCATCAACTTTAGCACCAGCTTCCTCCAGCTTCTTAACAATATCTGCCGGGTATTCTGCAGCACCTGTTATAACAGGCATAGGATCAACCTCCTGCGTGTTGGTGATAATCTGTCCACCAACCTTAAGATATTCTATCCAGCGTTCAGCCTCAAGCTTCTCGAAAGAAAGAATATAATCAGCTTCTCCCTTATCTATAACTGGTGAATATACTTTTTTACCAAATCTTACATAGGTAACAACGCTTCCACCTCTCTGGCTCATACCATGCACTTCCGATACCTTGACATCATAACCCTGATGCATAAGCACATATCCTAACATCTTGCTGGCAAGCAGTGTTCCCTGTCCACCTACACCAACAATCATAATATTCTTAACTGAATCATTCATATATGTTCCTCATTTCTTATTAAAGCCTGATATTTATTGAATAAATCGGACTTTATATTCTGATAATAATGTAATCCTTAAATAGCCCCAAACTTACACATCTGTGAGCACACCTTACAACCTATGCAAAGTGTTGGGTCAATGTGTGCTTTCTTATCCTTAACTGCTATAGCAGGACAACCGATACTCATACACTGCTTACATCCAACACATTTGTCCTCATCAACACTTATAGGTGGCTTATGAACTGTGCCTTTTATCATAACACAAGGTCTGCGGCTTATAATGATAGATGGTTCTTTAGCAGCAAGCTCCTCTGTTACAGCTTCTTCCACAGCCCTAAGATCATATGGATCAACAACTCTTACCCTGTTAAAGCCAAGTGCCTTGCACAGTGCTTCAAGGTCAACCTTACCTGCCGGCTCACCTCTAAGATTCTTACCAGTTGTAGGATTCTGCTGATGGCCAGTCATACCTGTTATGGAATTATCCAGAATAATAACAGTCGAGTTACTCATATTGTAAGAAATATCAGTTATACCTGTCATACCAGAATGTATAAATGTTGAATCACCAATAACACCTACGCTGTTGCTTTCTCCTGCTTCTCCCATAGCCTTGTTAAAGCCATGAAGACCTGAACATGATGCTCCCATGCACACATTTAAATCCATAGCGTTAAGAGGGGCCACCGCACCAAGTGTATAACATCCGATATCTCCGTATACCATGCATTTTTTCTTTTTTAATATGTAGAATATACCTCTATGTGGACATCCTGCACACATAACAGGTGGTCGAGCCGGCAGATTCTCATCTATGCTCATATGAGCAGGTACTTCCATGCCAAGACATTCTCTTACAAGATTCTGTGAGAATTCACCACATATAGGAAATGTATCTTTGCCAGATACCTTGATACCAAGCTGCTTACAGTGATTCTCTATAATTGGATCAAGTTCTTCAAGAACTACTACTTTGTCAACTTTAGCTGCGAAATCCTTTATAAGCTTCTCTGGAAGAGGATTGATAAGTCCAAGCTTTAATATACATGCGTCCTCTCCTAATACTTCCCTTGCATACTGATAAGAAGTAGAATCTGTGATAATACCAACACTTGTATCTTTTCCCATCTCAACCCTGTTGAATTCACAATTCTCTGCATATTCTATAAGGTCTTTCGTTCTCTGCTCCACTCTTACATGTGCATTGCGCGAGTTAAGAGTCATCATAACTTTAGTTGGATCTTTCACATAAGGTACCTGTGCTGGTTCTATGCGTTCCTCTGTATCTACTATACTCTGTGAATGTGATACTCTTGTAACCATCTTGAGAAGTACAAGAGTATTGAATTTTTCGGACATTTCAAATGCCTTTTTGGCAAACACTCTTGATTCTTCTGAATCAGATGGTTCAAGCATAGGAAGCTTGGCTGCTATGGCATAATGTCTTGAATCCTGCTCATTCTGAGATGAATGCATGCCAGGATCATCTGCCACACATACTACAAGACCGGCATTAAGTCCCTGATAAGATATAGTAAAGAGGGGATCTGCTGCCACATTAAGTCCGACATGTTTCATGGCACATGCTGCTCTTACGCCACCAAGTGTAGCTCCGTGCGCCACTTCAAGTGCTACCTTTTCATTAGGTGCCCACTCACAGTATACTTCCTTGTAAGCTGCAGCCTCCTCTGTAATCTCTGTACTTGGCGTACCTGGATAGCTGGATATCACCTTACACCCAGCCTCATATAAACCTCTGGCAACTGCTTTGTTGCCTAACATCAATTCTTTCATATATTACTCCGTTCTTTTTTGTTACACTAATATTCATTTATACATACTTTCTGCTATACATATCCATTAAAATACAGCAATCAGCCCTGATTCTCCTGTGCCACAAGCTTATCAGCCCCATATATCTTACGAAGCTTAGGTTTCTCTATCTTACCTGTTGCATTACGTGGAATCTCAGCGAATATAATCTCCTTAGGTCTCTTATATCTAGGAAGCTCCATACAGAAGTTCTCTATCTCTTCCTCTGTACATGTAACTCCATCCTTTATCTCTATGATAGCTGCTGTCTTCTCTCCTAATCTTCTGTCAGGAAGACCGATAACCGCCGCATCCTTAATCTTGTGGAATCTTCTTAAGAAATCTTCTATCTGTACAGGATATATATTCTCTCCACCTGATACAATAACGTCTTTCTTACGGTCAACAAGGAAGTAGAATCCATCTTCATCCTGCATAGCCATATCTCCTGTATACAGCCATCCGTCCTTAAGTACCTCCTTTGTAGCCTCCTCATTCCTGTAATAACATGTCATAACGCCAGGTCCTTTTACACATAACTCACCTACTTCACCCTGACAGACCTCGTTATCATGCTCATCCACTATCTTACACTGCCAGCCGCATCCTGGAATACCAATAGCACCTACCTTATCTATATTCTCCACACCAAGATGTACGCATCCTGGACCTGTTGATTCTGATAAACCATAGTTAGTATCATACTGATGATTAGGAAAATACTCTTTCCATCTTTTTATAAGTGAAGGTGGAACAGGCTGTGCCCCTATATGCATGAGTCTCCACTGCGACAGATTATAGTCTGAAAGCTTAATCCTTCCTGAATCAAGTGCATCCAGAATATCCTGTGCCCAAGGCACTAACAGCCATACAATAGTGCAGTGTTCACTTGATACCGCAGATAATATCTGCTCCGGCTTGGTTCCCTTAAGAAGCACCGCCTTACTTCCTGCCACAAGACTTCCCATCCAGTGGAACTTAGCACCTGTATGATAAAGAGGCGGTATACACAAGAATGTATCATCTCTTCCTGTTGAATGATGCTTCTGCTCCATGATAGCTGCCTGTGTAAGACTCTGGTGCTTATGTAATATAGCCTTAGGAAAACCTGTAGTTCCAGAAGAAAAGTATATAGCACCATAATCATCCTCAGTTATCTTAACATCCGGCTCCTTACTTGAGCAGTCAGCCACAAGCTCATGGTAGCTCTCTGCAAAACTTGGACAGTTATCACCAACATATATAAGAAGTCTTCCTCTTGATAATCTCTCTGCATTTACCTCTATTCTTCCGATAAAAGCAAAACCAAAAACTATAACATCAACCTGTGCAAGCTCGGCACAGTAATATATCTCATCCGAATCATAACGGAAGTTAAAAGGCACTGCGATAGCACCCGTCTTTAACACGCCAAAATATATAGGAAGCCATTCAAGACAGTTATACATAAGAATAGCTACCTTATCCCCTTTCTTAACTCCCCTGCTAAGAAGCATATTGGCAAACCTGTTAGCCTTTTCGTTGAATACACTCCATGTAATCTCACGCCTGTATGGCATGTTATTAATAGGCTGAATCAGATCGAACTCCTTCCAGGTCGTTCTTCTAGTATCCTTCTCATCAGGATTAAGCTCAACTAGAGCTACCTCATCCGGGTATAACTCGGCATTTCTTACTAAATAATCTGTTACTGGCATAATATTTTCCTTCCTGCTATATAATTGATACCATGGTAAAAGGTCTAAACCCACATGAGCTTGCTCATAGGTGGACGAAAGACCTTTGGATCCGCCCCGATATGAGCATAAAAGTGGGATGATAATCCCGTATCTTTATAAAACTTCATTAAATAATAGAATACCACATTTTGCACAATAAAAAAAGAGCTGCAGGGCAACTCTTTAGTTAAATATACCATTATACATTAATCACCAACATGCTCATTTATAACCTCACACAGATTACCACACGCTTCATAATATTTTCCTTTATACATTAAAACATCTCCAAAATACACAGGAATTTCTTCACTTGTTCCGTCATTATAATTAAATGTAATCTTATATAAAGTACGTTCTGTGTCTGGCTTAGCTTTTTCCGGCATATTATCTTTTGATAGTCTTTCAATACAATCATCTAATGTTTTTCCATCTATAGTCACTTTTTTTGATGTAATATTACTTTTTATAATAATATTTTTCAAATCTGTAAGATTAAACTTAATTATCTTTGAATCATATTCACTATATACAGCAGCGAGTTCATTTATAATATCTGTAATCATGTCTGTATCTTCTACTGTATAACTTTTCCCATTATACTTTATATTGCTTTGCGATATCACTATACTTTTATGTTTTCCATCACTATCTTTATACGAAAGATAATACTCCCAACCAGTACGCGATGCATCTCCTTTTAATATAGAAACAACAGAATATGTTCTCACATGTATTCCATTAATCATACCAGCTATTTTATCACAATCATCTATTTTCTGTTTTACTCCATCTTTCCCCCTTGTAACAGAAAGTTCGGATATATTTTGATTTATACTGATTCGTTTTGGAATCCTTATATTTATTGCTATGATAGCTATCGCTATAACTAAAAGGCATATTAGTATAATTGCATATTTTTTCTTTTTCATATATATATCCCCCTATTTATAATTAATATTTATTCAAAATAATATAAATATACATCTTCCAGATTAATATTATCTTCAACTTTTACTGCTTCATCAGGTAACTCATCTCCTACTACCCTCAATGCTAAACCATTTTTTCTTTGTCTTATATTACCTATCTTATATTTTTTCTGTTTATCACTAATCTGCTCAAGAGAACAAGTAATTTCTCCTACTTTTCCTGACATATTCTCAATCAATTCTACAGGAGTGCCTGTTGCTATAATTTGTCCATCTTTTAATAAAATAACCTTATCGGCTATACACTCTATATCACTTACTACATGTGTTGCAAAAAGAATTATCTTATTCTTTGATAATTCTGCAATATAATTTCTTATTGAAATTCTTTCTTTAGGGTCAAGTCCAGCAGTGGGTTCATCAAGTATAAGAATTCTAGGTTCTCCTAATAAAGCTTGTGCCAAAAGAACTCTCTGTTTCATACCTCCCGAAAAACCACCTATTTTCTTATATGCAACATTACTAAGGTTAACTACATCGAGAAGCTCTTCTATCTGCTGATTAACACTTTTAGTAATTGTATTTCCATTTTTATCTGATACTTTAATTTTTTTCACTTCTTTAATTTCTGCCATATATTTAAGAAATGCCATAGGCGAAAAATCCTCATAAAATCCCTGCTGCTGTGGCATATATCCAACAATTTTCCTAAAATTTTTTCCAAGCTTCAATATGTCTTTTTTTTCTTTATCCTGACTATATAAAATACTTCCACCATTAATCTTATCTCTTGAAATATTATCGGTAATAAGATTAATCATAGTACTCTTTCCTGCACCATTTGAACCTAATATTCCATATATTCCTGATGTAAATTTATAATTTATTCCTTTTAACGCTTGTACTGTTCCATAAGTTTTTTTTAAATTTATAAGCTCTAATTCCATATTTTAATTAACTCCTTTCCTTATCATTTTTATTTATAACAGCCTTATGCTGGAATACATTCATAATATATATAGTTGCGCCTATTCCAACCAAAATAATTATTCCAGTCAAAAACCAGTAAACAGTCATCGTCCTTCCGCTTTCTATCCAACATCTGAAAAATGCCATATACTTTACTATTGATATTTTATACATAAACTTAAACCCAAGCATATACAATAATTGTGGTAAAATAATTACCAGCCCTACAATAAAACAATATGAATATTTAACATATATAGATACAACTGACATTATCATTTGTATTCCCAAAAGGAACATATATTTAATCATAAAATCAATAAAAATATATACTATTATCGGTGGGTTTATTATGTAATTCTGAAACAGCATTATACTTTTCAATGGTGCTGTTATATTGGTATATGTATATACACCACAAAGCTTCTTATAATACATCCCATATGTAATACAGGCAAATAGCAGACTAAGCATACTCTGGATAAACAACTTCTTTACCAGCCATTTTCTTCTGTTCATTCCCGTAAGAGTCAGACTCTTTACCATTGATTTCTTTTCATATGCTATAAACCCGCATGAAATAACAATAGCTGCAATAACATTTATCATTGCAATAAGTTCCTGATTATTCCACTCTCTGTTTCCTATTGTTTCTGTATACTCATATGGATTAATTACAACGGCTGATATTCCCTTCTCATTCATCTGTTTAATATAATTAAAATTCTCTTTTACAGTATTAAATAAGTCCTGTCTATTAGCAAGAAGTGTTTTCGCGCCTTCAGCAGAATAATCAAAGTTATCAAGAAAATCTTCATATTCATCATTATATTCATTATAAATATCTATTAATTCCGTACCATAACTTAACCCTTCCGCTTTCTCATAATATCCTAACATATAACTCTTTTTGGCATCATATATAACCCCATAGCTTGGCTCTACATTAGCTGCAATATATGCAAGAAGCAGCAGTATCCATATTATTCCCTGTGAAATTAATATCTTATAAACTTCTTTACCGAAATTATTCGTCTTTACCATTAATCTCATAATATATGTCAGAATTAACTCTATAGCGTTTTCTACTATATTCATCTTACCAGTGAAATATTTTCTTATGCTGATATATGCACTTGCAAACAAAGCCAGTATTCCTATAAATACCGATACAATTATCGTAGTTGTTAACAAAGATACTGCAATGTTAAAACATCCCCAGTTAAAGTATTCTGCTGCTTTATTCGGAAAAAATAAATAATATACATTCAGATACTTAAATATCTGCAATATAGATTTTGCTGAAATAACCTTATATATCACCACATCAGCCACACAAATACAGCAATAAAAAAACAGACCAATATTTACATTGCCAAAGCACAATAAAATTGCCCATAAAACAAGCGATAATACAACATTTGCCAATATCGATAATAATATTATTAATCCTAAAAACTGTATTCTTGAAAGCTTACCCGAAGTAAGTATAAAATATTCATCACTTACGGCTGCAACATTCAGGTCTTTTACACCATCATATCTGTTAAGCAGCATAACCGCTGACTCTGTATACAGTGCAACATTCGTTACTACCGCCTGTATTAACAATATTATACTTCTCTTAACAAACAGAACTCCCCTTCCACTCTGACCTGTATGTACAATATGATATAATCCGTTTTTTCTTTCCGAAAAAAACATATATACTGTATATACACACGTAATTAATGTTAATAAATGAATATAATTATTCTTATATAATTTTTCTAACCACAATCCATTACTTAATTGTACATCTGCATCTATTATCTGTGATAAATCATATTGCGTTTTTAATAAGTTGTTATATTCAAAGCTGTTCTTTTTATAAGTTCCCGCTGTTGCATATAATATTGCTGTCTGTCTTTTATCCTCAATTATCCCCTTGTAATTATCTATATACTTTGCCTGCTGCATTAACTTCTCTCTTGCCTGTTTAGCAGCTGCTGTCTTGTCAGAACTGTCACTGCCATTGATTTCATATTTCTGAAAATATTCCTGCCACGCTATCGTTGCCGCTTCCGTACTCAGTTTGCTATCTGACTTAACACCTTCAGCCGTATTAAGCATTTCTATATATGCATATGTTACCTGCAGGTCATCTGTTTTATCGCTGACAAGTATCAGCATATTAAACACTAATAAACATACTAACAGACCTATATATGTTTTTCCAACAATTCTTTTAAGCTCTGCCATAACATCCCTTCTCCCCGTAATTATTTTTAAAAAGCAGGATTAAACATTTTATATTTAACCCTGCTCTGTAACTATGATAAATTCTGATATATCTGTTTTATTGATGCAGTGCCACTATTCAGATAATCCATTTTATTTATTACTCCTACGCCTGTTGTTATCACCTTTTTATACGGTTTGCTATTAAGAGATTTTAAATTCTTATATACATCTGAATCACTATTGCTGCCCATAAGAATATATCTTTCGTCAATCCCATATACACAGATTCCTGATGCATCCGCAACAACAGAAGTATCCTCTGGATACTGCTCATAATATTTTTTTGCTTTTTCCAAAAATTCCTCATCATATTCCATTTCATATTGTGCTTTTAATGTACCATTCATATCTATTGTGAAATATGACTTTGTTTCTCTGCTTTGTGTAGACTCAAAAAAATATAAATACTCACCATCACTTTGTAATGAATACAACTTCTCCATATCTGTAGTGTAAATAACTTCACTTGTATTTTTATCAAAATTAACCTTAATTAAGGTATCATTATCATTACCTGTTGATGATGTCATAATGTAGAAATTACCATTACTATCCATCCTGACATAACTGCCATCTGACATAGAATCTACTTTTCCTGTATTTTCTCCAAATACATCTACTCTGTCATCACCTGTATATGTCCATAATTCTGTATATTGACCTGTACTTAAATCATACTTTGAAACACGGTATTGTACATTATTATCAGAAAAATACATTCTCGCTGTTCCGCCAGCATAAAAATAAATATTATTATCTGACAGATAAACGCCAAAACCATTGTTCTGTCCAGCTTTCATAGCATAATCTCCCGGAAACTGAAATTCTCCAAGAACCTCTCTTGATGAATTGCTTTCAAGCCTTATTCTACATATATAAAATGGTGCAATATAACCATTTTTTGCATAGTCAGCATCCAAAAATGATGTATAGTAATAAAAATAACCATCTGATATCATACTTGCCTGTACACTGGTTACCGTTATCTGCTCATCTTTTACTGATGCAAGCTTTGTAATACGTTCTTTATTTCCAAATGTAGCATCATACTGGCATAAATAATAATCCCTGTCTTTAGTAACCTCAATACAATATAAATGATTATTATAATACATAACTTTTTCATTCATGCAATTACATCCAAATGTGCCATTTTCTGTATTAATTCCACTAACATAAGCATCACATGTTTCACCATCATGATTACAGTTTACCTTAGAGCATAACGGCATATTGACATCGCTATTTATATTATAAAAATACAAAATATTGTCAATTACATAATAATAGCCATTTTCTGCTATTGCCATATCTGACTGCCCATATACCCCCTGCTCCTTTTCCTGATTATATACATAATCAGGAAAAGGATTATTATTATCAGACTGTTCCTCATTTATCTGGTATTTGGTACACGCCGCCAACATAGCCATCATAAAAAATATAGCACTTAATACCACTTTTTTCATAAGCTTTTACCTTGAATTAACCCAAAATGATGTATCTCCATATTCATCACATGAAATATATGGGATAACATAATGTCCAGAATTATTCAATTCAAATTCCTGATAAGCCATGTTTCCTCTATATACAGTACTGCTATTATATTCAATACCTATACTATTTCCATCAACAGTAACATCCGGTCTATCAAAATTAGCTGATATTACCCAACCTGAAGATCCTTCATCCCATCCAACATTTGCCTGTACTGAGGCAGTTCCACGTATACTATGTGAAACATTGTAATCATCCATATAACCAAATGAAAATGGCTCATTGTTATATTCCACTCTTCTTGTCTGCTGTCCAGCAAAAGCACTAACTGATAAAAACAGACTAAACACTGCCGATAATGCACATACCTTCGCTATCTTTTTTTTCATAACAAATTACCTCCAATTTTTAAAATTTTCTTAATGATTTAATTTCTTTTGTTACCTTCTCTACAACCATTTTTGAAAAATCTGCCATAAATGGTTTAATATTTTCCAAAACGTTATACTTTCCTTTTTACTATCACCCCTTTCCAACTTCAAATGCCTAAGATACATGAAATCTAACTAACAAATAACCTTCTATGTACCAAGCATCTTACTTATTCATCCTGCTCTGTATCTTTGACATAACCAATAACAATGCACATATGTTAATACCCATAGCCATATATCCTGTTATTGTTCTATCAACCCTCACAATACACAAAACTATAGTTAATAATGCTTCCAAAGCCACTATAATTCTTGCTCTTTTCTTACTTTCCATTAATTCGCCATCATTAAGTGCAAGATTAGGATGATTAACTGTACCAACACATATTATGTATAAAACAGATACCATACAAAGAAACATAACAAGTGTCATATACTTTAACCATACGAAGTCACATGCCTCAATGATAACACATATAAGATTAGTTCCCATAAAACACTGACCAAATGTTTCAAGATGAAAACCGCCTGTTCTTCTTCTAAGAAACATAAATGTACACAAAAATATTATTATATTCACAAGCCTGTTTAAAACCACACCCATTATGCCTATCGTAATTAGTGTCAATACTTTTTCCAGTGTAATTGTATAAGCATACACATATGCTTCCTTGTCATCTTTTGATATAATATCTGTATTTATCATACTATCAACTATTTTTACTATTAATTCATCAATCATATATACAATTCTCTTTCTATTTACATTTTAACACACAAAATACACAATTCAACCCCATTATCAAAAAACGACTATATTGAACAAAAAACGACTATATTAAAGCACCCCTCTAAATAGCAACCACAATCTATATAGCAAAAAAACCAGACGTCATCAGACATCTGGTTTCTGCCATCTACATTATTATTGAAAACACAAACTCTCCATTCTTATAATCAATAATATATTCTGCATTATATTTTTCCAATGTTGCAACTACATTACGAATTCCTAATCCATGTTGTTCCTTATCATCTTTGATTGTCCGCATATATCCATCTTCCATAATTTCAGGCTCTGTTTTATATGAATTGGATACTGCTATGCTAAGAACATCATCCTCATATAACAGCCTTATACCTACTGTCCTTTTATCTATCTCACATTGTCCTGCTGCTTCTATAGCATTATCAAGAAGATTAGACAGTATAGTAACTATATCTTCATCTGAAACTTTTATATGTGAAAGATCATTTATCTTTAGAATGAATAATACATCATTCTGTAAAGCCTCATAATATTTGGCATTGATAATTGCATTAACCACTTCATTATTCGTATCAACCATATCTAGTTGACCATCAAGTCTATTGAATATACTGTTTATATATTCCTCGAGTTTATCATATTTTTTCTTTTTTAATAAAGAATCTATACACATAATCTGGTTCTTATATTCATGTGTTCTTTTTCTTTGTATATCATAGTTTTTACGTAATGAATTGTATAATTCAAGCTGACCTATAGATTGCTGCTTTAAAATATCTGCTTCTCTTATTCTCTGGGAATTCTCAAGAATCTCATTAATAAGATGGAATACAACCATATTAAGAACTATAAGTCCTATTGCTATAACATAGTACACATTAACTATATCCTCATGATATGAAGCGGCCATTGAATTAGTCATCACTATAACTGTAATCAAAGTAAATATTGGAAATATAAGGAATTGAAGCCATTCTTTATTACTAATATCTATTATATTTTTCTTATTCTTTAAATAACTTCTTTTTATATTTATTATTATTATAAATAGTAACAATCTGTCCATTATTACTAACATAGTTCCTATTAATTCTTGAATTGATTCAAATCCATTAATATTTCCATATGTCAAAAAAAATATAACACTTAAAATATAATCTGATACTCCTATTAAACCAATTATCATAATTGACAACATTAATGCTTTAATTATACTTATGTAATATATTAAATACATGCATGTACATATTGTCAATATTATAAAAAAGACTTTAATTCGCATATGTCTATTTAAAAAATGTGAAAGTAGATATATTATAATTGTTGATATCACTATTATTAAATTTTTTTCTTTTTTATCTTTTTTTAAGGCAAATATATCAAAAAATTTCAAATAACAAAAAAATTCTATGCCTTGTACAATTATATTTGAAAGAAAATCTCTCATTATTTCTTCTATATAAAACAAAACTTATTTTGAATTATGAGGTCTTTTAGGCTGATGAAATATTACAGCACATTCTGGAGGCCACTTTTCATTCTTTCTTACTACCATATTTTTAGTTACATTATTCACTGCCTTAAGTACATTTACTTTAAAATCACTCATTTTTATATTCCTCCATTTGATTATATTATGGCTTTAAATTCCATTATTGCTTTTTTTACTTCCTTATAACGCGGCTTAGGGACTCCTATTTCTATACCATTTTTTAAATATATCCGGTATCCACTTATTTTTTTTACATACATCATATTCACTATATAACTTTGATGCACTCTTATCATGTATTTGCAATCATCGAGCATCTTTTCTATATTGTTTAATTTGTTTTTCACCACATAATCTTCGCTCTCCTTTCCTTCTATATGAAATATAACTTTATGTGCACTACTTTCTATGTACATAACTTTATTAACACTTATTTCTTTCTGGTTACTTATAAATATTCTTTTATCAATTCCCATATGCTTCATACGATATATCACCGCATCCATACATTCATATATTGATGCTTTTAATTGTCTTTCATTCTTAAGTATATATCTGACTGCATTATACTTATAGCCCTGAATTGCATAGCTTATAATAGCTGTTATAAAAACTATATTAACATCATCTGAATATGTTCTTATCCATTCTGCTACTTCTAATCCACTAATCTCTGGCATATTAATGTCAAGAAATACAACATCATATAATACTATATTCTTTTGTAATTCCATGATTGACTTCCCAGAATTATACAAATCAATATTATAATCTAATCCTTTTTCATTCATATATGTTTTTATTGCATAATCTATATTCTCCAGAAACTCTTTTTCATCATCACATATGGCTATTTTCACCAATATTTACCTCTGTATGTTGCTTTGTATTATCTATGTATTTATTTTATACGTATCTCTCCTATATTCATTAACTATCCGTACAAACTATAAATATATTTACCACCAATTGTGCTTCATAACAATAGTGTGTGCAAAAAAAGACTATATTTTGCAAAAAAAGACTATTTTCTATTACTATTCAACCAGCAAAATAATACTAAAAAACAGATATTGGATTTCAATCATATCCAATACCTGTTTATCTATTATCTTTATATATATATCGACAGATTCTATCATAACATCATAGCAAAGAAAAACTCTCCCCTCTCACATCTTATGACATGCCTTGCATTATACTTATCAAGTACTGCCATAACATTGCGAAGTCCAAAGCCATGTTCCTGCTTTTCTTCCTTTCTTGTTATCATATATCCATCATCTGTAATCTGTGGTTCATATTTATAAGTGTTTGACACTGATAATATCGTATGTGCATCCTCGCATGTGAACTTAAGCTTTATCAGCCTGTGATTAATATCGCACTGCCTGGCTGCTTCTATTGCATTATCAAGAAGGTTAGATAACACCTGGACTATATCCTCATCTGATATATTTATTCCCGAAAGGTCGTTAATCTTGAATACCATAAGTATATTGTTATCGACAGCTTCATGATACTTTGCATTAAGTACTGCATTAACTATTTTGTTATTAGTATCTATCATATCAAGTTCCCTGTTAAGGTTCCCTGTTATGCTCTTAACATAGCTTTTTAGCTTATCATACTCCCCATTTTCAGCAAGTGTCTCTATACACAGCATCTGATTTTTATACTCATGTGTTTTTCTTCTTTGCCTGTCGAAATTCTCTGATACAGTTCTGTATAACTCTATCTGTCCTGCTGCCTGTTGTTTTAACACCTCATTTTCACGAAGCTTATATGAATTCATTATTATATCCTTTACAAGATGAAACATAATGATATCCATAATAACAACGCCTACTGCTATTACGTAATATATGACAGCAAGCTGTGTTGCATCCATCGTCATCATCGTTCCACTAAGTGCTATAACGATAAAAACTGTAAACACTGGGAAAAACAGAAGCTTTCTGCAATCGCTATTGCTTACATCTACTCTGTTAACATTCTTCCTAAGGCTATATTGCCTTAAGAATATCGTTATTAATAAAAATACTGCCCTGCTCAGTATAACAAGTGAGTTACCAGCAGTTTCTGATATATTCCCGACATTTTCCAAGCTCCCGAATATACTTATCATAACGAGCATAATAAGATAATCAAGCACAATTGCCACCGAATAATATATCAGGGCTATTGCTGCTGACTTGATAATACTTATCTGTTCCATAATATACATATATATAACTATCGCTATCATCCCTGCCAACAGCTTTACTGGTATATATGTCTTAAGAGTCCTGGAAATGATAAACATTACACCTATGAGAAGAACCATGCTCATATTATATACTTTATCTGTTATATTTTTCTTACGGACAACAAAAGACTCATATAACATTCTGCAGGTTATCATTTCGATAGTTATTATTATCACGCTGTTAATACTATTCCCCATTATAATCTTCCCCTGTATGCTATATAGCTGTCAGCAACCTCTCTATACCTCACCTTTGGTATACTTATACGTTCACCATTCTCTAATATAACATAATATCTTACGAGCTTACTAATATACTTCATATTAACCATATAGCTCTGATGCACACGCAAAAAATCTGCTTCTATGTACTCTTTTTCAACATCGTTTAATGTACTATATATACTGTAATCCTCAGGATCTTTTCCAATTATATGAAACAGAAGCTTATGCTTATTACTTTCAATATACATTATCTGGTTGACCAATACCTCACAGCTTCCGCCACAGAAATCTATAGTCTTCGTTTTGTGGCTGCTGCTTATCTTATCAAGTATTGCATCCATGCATTCATATATAGATGCAGCCAGCTGATTGCTATTTTTAAGGATATATCTTATTGCATTGCAGCGATATCCCTCTGGTGCATAATTAATATATGCTGTCACAAAAGCTATATATATATCCTGTGAGTATACTCTTATTTTATCAGCTGTCTGTATTCCGTTCATATCTTTCATATCTATATCCAGAAATGCAATATCATATTCCATCACATTCTCACCCAATGCAACAAAATCAATCCCGGATGTATATATATTTATTTCACGAGCAATGTGTTTACTATCAAGATATACTTCAAGCAATTCTTTGATTTTCTCTGCAAAAATCTTTTCATCATCACATATGGCAATCTTTAACATCTGTCCGACCTCAGTTTCTTTGTATAATCATACACTTATAATACCATGATATAAGTGTCAAACGCAAATTCAACACTAATATCATACTATATATGCAAAGAAACTATATGCTCAGCATGCATATGTTTTGAGTGTTTTATAGTCGTTTATGACTATATTTCTATTCCATCCACATCTGTGAATCTATCACTTTATTAATATTTATGCAATATCACTTACAAAAACATGACATTTTATGCAAAAAAAGGACATTTTTTCTTATTTAACTATGTTCTTTAATAAACCACCATTATATTTCAATTAAATCCTCGCATTTACAGTTTAATATTTTTGCAAGTCTGAATACATTTTCAGCTTTGGTATGATTAATATTTCTCTGTCTTTGTTCAAACAACTGTATCTGTCTTAACGACACACCTGATAACTCTGACAATTCTCTCTGTGAATAACCTGAAAGCATACGGATCCTCTTTAGATTAGTATCTATATAATAGCTTTCCCACAGTTCATTCATTCTATCAACAAACTGTTGTATATCCATCTCGTGATACACAGGATACATATCTACTATATCTTTAAGCTTTACAGCATTCCATATCTTTGCAAATGTTCTGCCTGTGTACCATTGATAATATGCAAGTGCCCAGCCTGTCCAGTATTCTGCTGTTTTATCAATGTACATTACATCTTCTTTATCGTCCAGTTTAAGACCTGATTCCGCTATAACCTCTTTGAACAATTCACATCCAGTTTTACCCGCTACATATGTAGGATTACCTGACTGAAACTGTTTAGATATATCTGATACTATAAACATGCCAAAAAACTCATCAATCTCCACATCATATGTATTAACAGCATAATCAAGCATATCACCCATTATTCTCTGTGCCATATTTACATAATCACACGGATAAGCGTGCATCACCATTTTCAATACCCTCCCTCATAATATCAAGCATATACAGGTCATTAATATCTGCTTTTTCTTTTTTATTCATTCTGTATTCTTTTCTTGCTTGTTTTTCACGTTTCACTTTCTTAACATAATATATATCGTGACTCGCATTTTCATTGCCTGTATATTTTATCGTCTGAAATGCTTTCTGACTTTTTAATACAATCTGCTCCCCAAGCTTTCCATACCTCATAGCTGCAGATAATTTCTGAAGTGATATAACACCTGCCACAAAATCCTGTGCAAACGAAAAATACGAATCATCTGCACGATAACCTATTATCACATCATAATCAGATATATCAATCAAAAAATGTTCTCTAAGATACCTTTTAGCTTCTTCTGCGACACTTCCGTTCTGCCAGTATGTCCTGTTATCAGTTAATACAGCAAGCCAGTTAAGTATATTATACTTTGATGAATTGAGATTAAGTATATTCATTTCTGATATATCTAATTCGTACATATTGACATAACCATCGTTATTCTTTGCACATGCCCATTCTCTAGCAAGATTAATATCTTCTGTACAATAAAATCCTCTCCCATAATCATTATTTAATTTTCCCTTTCCATATTCAGGCTGACCAATTATAACATCTGAGCCGTGATATAATTTTATGTTTTTTTTACCCTTCAAGTTTTCCATCTCCTACCTGATTATTTTTTTATTATAATATAGCTTTTTTATTATATCGCTACTGCGATATATTTTCAATCAGCTGCATAAAAAACTCCCCATTATCCAGCAGCCATACCACCGGATAATGGGGAGTTTAAGGTGTTTAAGGATTGCGTGAATTGCATAGCAATGTAGCAATCCTGATACATCAGTAAGTATCAAAAGTCATTTACACATCATGATTCTTTACACCACGAAGTCTGGCCATAGCTCTTGCCAGTGATGCCGTTGATACGTGGTATTCCATAATACTCTGTTTCTGTGCAAGCTGTTCCTTCGCTCTTTCAAGCGCTGCCTCAGCTCTGAACTTATCTATTTCTTCAGGTCTTTCAGCTGAATACACTATTATGTCAACTTTATTGTGTTCAACTTTAAGAAGTCCTGTCGAAACTATAGCTTCCTGCCATGTTGTTTCTCCTGGAACCCTGAATCTTAATTCTCCAGTCTCAACACTACATGTCATAGGCTCATGGTTAGCCATAATAGCCATCTCACCATCAAAACCATCAAATATAAGAATCTCACATGGTCCATCATAGAATACCTTATCACAGGCTATTAATTTCAATGAAAATGTATTCAACCCATACCTCCTTGTTTTTTACGAAGTAAAAAATGCGACTGCCCTTGCAGGAGCAGAGGTATTTACCTCCTTGTTTTTACGAAGTAAAATGTGGGATTTATTTCAATGTTTCTGCCTTAGCCTTAACATCCTCAATAGTACCTACATTAAAGAAAGCTGCTTCCGGATATTCATCCATCTGACCATCAAGTATAGCTTTGAAGCCCTTAACAGTATCCTCGACAGGAACATACTTACCAGGAGTACCTGTAAAGTTCTCAGCTACATGGAATGGCTGTGATAAGAATCTCTGAATCTTTCTTGCTCTGTATACAGTAAGCTTATCATCCTCTGAAAGCTCTTCCATACCAAGAATTGCAATAATATCCTGAAGCTCCTTGTACTTCTGAAGCACCTCCTGAACACGTCTTGCAACAGTATAATGTTCCTCACCTACTACATCGGGTTCAAGGATTCTTGATGTTGACTCAAGTGGGTCAACAGCAGGATATATACCCTGTTCAACAATCTTTCTTGAAAGAACCGTTGTTGCATCCAGATGTGAGAATGTTGTTGCAGGAGCTGGGTCAGTAAGGTCATCGGCAGGTACATATACAGCCTGTACTGATGTGATAGAACCCTTTGTTGTTGAAGCGATTCTCTCCTGAAGTTCACCTAAATCAGTTGCAAGAGTTGGCTGATAACCAACGGCTGATGGCATACGTCCAAGAAGTGCTGAAACCTCTGAACCTGCCTGTACAAAACGGAATATGTTATCAATGAATAAAAGCACATCCTGTTTCTTAACATCTCTGAAATACTCAGCCATAGTAAGTCCTGTCTCTGCAACTCTCATTCTTGCTCCAGGTGGTTCATTCATCTGACCAAATACCAGGGCTGTCTTATCAAGTACTCCTGATTCCTTCATTTCAGTCCATAAGTCGTTACCTTCACGGCTACGCTCTCCTACACCTGTAAATATAGAATAACCACCGCTCTCAGCAGCTATATTTCTTATAAGTTCCTGAATAAGGACTGTCTTACCAACACCAGCACCACCGAACAGACCGATCTTACCGCCCTTTGCATATGGTGCAAGTAAGTCGATTACCTTGATACCAGTCTGTAACATCTCTACTACAGGACTCTGTTCTGCGAATGATGGAGGATCTCTGTGAATACTCCAGTGCTCCTCACCATCCAGTTTAGTTCCATCATCAAGGGTATCACCAAGAACGTTAAAAAGTCGTCCAAGAGTCTTTTCGCCAACAGGAACTGATATACCACTTCCTGTTGCTGTGACTTCCATATCCTTACAAAGGCCTTCACTCGCTGCAAGCATAATGCATCTAACAACATTATTACCTATATGCTGTGAAACCTCCATAACCTTCTTTTTACCGTCCTGTATTACATAAAGTGCATCCTTGATAGCTGGAAGATAATTACCTTCAAATTCAACGTCTACTACAGGTCCTGAAACCTGTACTATCTTTCCTTTCATCTCTTCCACGTGAATTACACCTCTTTCTGCCTAGTCTGAAGCCCTTTTTATCCTACCTGGGCTTTTTTCTTCATCTTTTTCTTCTTAAGAGCCTTTGCACCACCAATAACCTCAGTTATCTCCTGTGTTATGGCTGCCTGTCTTACACGGTTATACTCTATAGACAGCTCTTTAAGCATAGCTTCTGCATTATCTGTAGCTGCCTGCATGGCAACCATACGGGCGTTCTCCTCTGTTGCAAAGCCCTCAACAAGAGCTCCATACACGAAACCTGTAACATAATTATATGTAAGATCATTAAGAACAACCTTTGGAGATGGATAGATAACGAAATAATCATCATTACCTTCAAAATCCTCAAGTGTACCGTTACTCTTTCCCTGTCTGGCATTAGCTGCTAACTCTTCCTTGATGAATTCGTTAGTCTTAAGAGGAAGAAGCTGTTCAACCTGAACTTCTTCCTTCATGCCATGCTCCATCTTAGTATACACGATATACACCTCATCCATCTCTTCCTTCTTATAACGTTCTACTATATCCTCCGTTATAACTCTGGCTCTATGAACTGATGGGTTATTTGCAGAGAATCTGAAAGAATTCTCCACATTATAACCAAGTGAGCTAAAGTAAGCCCTTCCTGTTTCTCCGATGGCAAATATCTTATACTGTTCTGCCTCGTCACACAACCTCTTTGCTTCCTTTAAAACATTATGGTTATAAGCTCCTGCCATACCCTTATCACCACTTATGACAATAAATGCTTTTTTCTTGACACTCTCATGTATATCTACATTTCTGTTATCAAAGAAAAGATGCTGCATAGTAGGAAAATGGAATAATATACTTCTTATCTGATCCTGTAATCCATAAAAGTAAGGTTCGGTATTCTCAAGCTTCTGCTTAGCCTTTCTAAGCTTAACTGAGGACATCATATACATGGCTTTGGTGATCTTCATCGTATCATGAATACTACTTATTCTGGCCTGAATTTCTTTAGTATTCGCCATAGCAATCCCCCTTATCTTTCACTCTTGAACTCGTTAGCTGCTGCTATAATAGCTTCCTTCGTCTCATCTGTAAGATCCTTAGTTGATTCAATAGTATTAACTATCTCTGAATGCTGGCTATGGAAGAACTCAAGCATATCTGCCCTGAAGCCCTTGATCTTAGAAAGCTCAATATCACTGAATATATGCGCATTAGCTGATACAAGTATAATAACCTGCTCTGCCATACTAAATGGATGACTCATAGGTTGTTTAAGAAGTTCCATAAGTGCACGTCCATGCTGTAACTGCTTCATAGTACCATCATCAAGATCTGATGAGAACTGTGTAAACACTTCCATCTCACGATACTGCGCAAGATCGATACGGATACTTCCTGCTGCCTTCTTCATAGCCTTTGTCTGTGCTGCACCACCAACACGGGATACAGAAAGACCTACGTTAACGGCTGGTCTCTGACCAGAGAAAAACAGCTCACTTTCAAGGAATATCTGACCATCTGTAATAGATATTACATTGGTTGGAATATATGCTGAAAGGTCACCTGCCTGTGTTTCAATAATAGGAAGTGCTGTTATAGAACCTCCACCTGCTTCTGGTGAAAGACGGCTTGATCTTTCAAGAAGTCTTGAATGCAGATAGAATACATCACCTGGATAAGCCTCACGTCCTGGTGAACGCTCAAGCAGAAGTGATATAGCTCTGTAAGCAACCGCATGCTTAGAAAGGTCATCATATATAATAAGAACATCCTTTCCGTTATGCATGAAATACTCTGCCATGGCTGTACCTGCATAAGGTGCTATATACTGAAGTGGTGCTGGATCTGCTGCTGTTGCTGATACAATAGTTGTATAATCCATGGCACCTGCTGTTTTTAATGTATTAACAAGCTTAGCAATAGTAGATGCTTTCTGTCCTATAGCTACATATATACAGATAACATCCTTACCCTTCTGGTTTATGATAGTATCTGTTGCGATAGCTGTCTTACCAGTCTGCCTGTCACCTATGATAAGCTCTCTTTGTCCACGTCCTATAGGGAACATGGAATCTATAGAAAGAAGACCTGTTTCCATAGGAACGGATACTGACTTACGTTCAGTTATGCCAGGAGCTTCACACTCTACTGGTCTGTAACCATCTGCCTGGATATCACCCTTATCATCTATAGGTGATCCAAGTGCATCAACTATTCTTCCAAGGAAGCCTTCACCAACTGGAACACCAGCCATCTTGCCTGTACGTGCGACCTTGCTGCCTTCCTTAACTGTCACATCACTACCAAAAAGGATAACTCCGACCTCATCACGTCTTACATCCTGAACCATACCTTTTACACCGCTGTCGAATACAACGATTTCACCGTAAAATGCGTGGTCAATGCCGTCAACATTGGCGATACCATCACCGACCCAGTTAACAACACCTATTTCCTTATCCTTAACTGCAAGCTCGAAATCCTTGATATTAGCCTCAAGTATTGAAAGTATACCTTCCTCACTTGCTGTAGTCTTACCAGCACTTACAGCCTTTGCTATGCTGCTCTTTAACTGGTCAATACGTGCTTTCTCACTCCAGTCATACTCCTTAGAGCCGACCTTTAGCACGAAACCACTCTTTATAGATGAATCCTGTACCATCTCTAACTTAATATCAGGATTGTGGAATTCCTTTGCTATAAAGCCCTTGATTCCTGCAAGCTGTTCATCAGATGGTGCCTCAACATAAGTAAGTACTGCTGTACTTTCCTTCTGTTCAGGAGTCATCTCAAGCTCCTTTAAAGCCTTACATACTTCATCAAATAAATTTATATCATCGTTATCACATAAAAGCTGTAAGAAATTTCTCACATTCTTAGAGAATACCTTCTGAATCACAAGATGTTTTTTCTCAAGTGATACTGTTGGGTCACTAAGTTCTTCCTTAACCTGTGGTACAACATCGAATATATCCTTAATAGTGGATAACTCTTCGTGCGACATACCTGTTTTATGTAATTCTGATGCATAATCAATCGCTGTCTGTATCACTATTTATCACCTGCTTTATTCAAAAATGTGTCATAAAGTGCAGCATTTGTATCTTTACTGTTGCTTGCTACAACCTTAGCAGCAGCATCAACAACCATATCTGCAATTTCTTTTTCTGCCTTCTTTAATATCTGTTCCTTCTGGCTTATAGCTTCTGCCTCAGCATCATCCTTAATCTGTGATGCTGTCTTGTGGGCATCTGCAACTATACGCTGATATTCTTCATCAGCAGTCTTTCTTGCTTCAGAAACAACCTTTTTCTTCTCATTCTCTGCATCGCTTAACACAGCCTGATACTTTGTCTTAAGCTCCTCAGCCTCACTCTGCTTAGCAGCAGCCTCACCAAACTGTCTGTCAGCTTCCTCCTGCCTTTTAGCAATAATCTTCTGAACTGGCTTGTATAAGAATATTCTCATAAGCACGAAGAGAATTAAAAGGTTAATAATTGTAAATAAAACATTCCAAACATCTAACTGGAGCATCTTATTTTCCTGCCTTTCTTCGTAGTCTATTCTATGTTATCTGTATGCTTATATTCTACCTGATATACTTTATGTACAATTATTTTATGTACATTCATACATCAAAATGTAGATACATTTTTATTATGTACCCGGATAATACCGGATATAAACATACGATACCATCATGCCTTTATGCTTAATCCATGCGGATTAGCCAAGCATAACGATAATCATAAGGGCGATAACGAAACCATAAATAGCAGTAGCCTCTGCCAACGCACTACCAAGAATAAGTGTCTTTGTAATCTTGCCTTCTGCCTCTGGCTGTCTTGCAACAGCTTCTGAAGCCCTGCCAGTTGCTATACCAATACCAATACCTGCACCAAATGAACCTAATACGGCGATACCTGCGCCAATAGCTATGATTGTTCCACTCATAATCTAATCTCCTTTTTCTTTCTTAAGTTTCCAGATTCTTTTCTAATAATATCTTCTGCTGGCTGCACAAGCCTTATCAGACTTTATCCTGCATATAACTGCGTCATACATATATACGCTATATGCACTACTCTGTAATCTCATCAATATATAATGATGTAAGGAATACAAAAACATATGCCTGTAACAGACCATCAAATATATCAAAATACAGACTGAATACAACCGGAAGACCTACCGGAAGTATCATCTTAAGAAGCTCCATAATAACGAAAGCTCCTAATACATTACCAAAAAGTCGCATACAAAGCGAAAGTGGCTTTGTTACTACTTCAAGAATGTTTATAGGTGTTACTATTGCAACCGGTTCAACAAAGCCGTGTAACCAGCGTTTAACACCTTTGTGATAGATACCAGCTGCTTCAATAAGTATAATACTCATAAGTGCCAGTGCTACCGTGACTCTTAAGTCCTTAGTTGGGGACTTAAAGCCAAACAGTCCGATGATATTGGAAACGCCAATATACAACATAACTGTTGTGAGATAAGGCACATATTTCCTGCCTTTTTCGCCAACCATTCCCTGAACCATATTCATAAGACCTGTTACTATACTTTCTGCAACAGCCTGCCTCTTACTTATATGATCCACTTTAAGGTTTCGGGTAAGTATAAATGCAGCTATAACCAGCACAGCCATAATGATCCATGTGACCACAACTGCCTCTGAAACTGGTATTCCACCCAAAACAGGAATCGTAAAGACGGTCTCACATTGAAGTTCTTCAATAAGCTTCTGTGCTAAATCATTCAAAAAACCATCTCCTTATCCTTTCGTTTTCATACTGCGGATTTTATACCCATTTTTTGTAAATGTAAAGCCAAATAATTTATTTTTTAACAATGATTTTTATAAACATTTTAAAATATATACAATCTCTTGTATCTTATTTAGTACAATTTTAATTATTGCTTAATTTTATTCAGCTAATTTTATATAATCCTCCAGTTATAAAGTCATGGTACATTTCCACTTATTGTAGATAAACACTGGCTTTTCTTTGTTTTTTTCCATTTTATTTCCTGTTAAAATTCTTACAGACATTTAAAGTGCAAGTAAATGACTATTGGTCATTTTCACAGTTTTAACAATACTAATTTTGTATTTATGCAATTATACCAATATAAAATTTATATACAAGTATAACATTTTAATATATTTTATATGTTAAAGCCTTGGGAAGTGAATACAAAATACAAGTAAAATACAATGTTATACAACAAATTGTATAAATATTAATATTTTATTAAAAAACTATTTATTTTTATATGCCTATATTTTTTATGTGCCTATTTATTTTTATATACCTGTGTTTTTTTGTCACATTTTTCTTCATGTAATTGTATTATCTATACACAGCATATTACAATAATACATATGCTTGTGTTAATATTAGCAATATCCAGATAACAGCAGGGGGAAACAGCATGGGATATAAAAACAACACAAAAGAATATGAACGTATTCTTAAGATGTACAGTAATGACGTCTACAGAATGGCGCTTCTTAAAACCAAAAACGTCAGTGAGGCAGAAGATATATTTCAAAATGTATTCATCAAATTATACACATATGATAAGACATTTGAATCAGATATACACATAAAGGCCTGGCTGCTTAAAGTAACTGTGAATGAATGTATCAACACTATTAAAAGTTCATGGAATTCAAAGGTTATTAAAAGTGTCAATGATAATTGTGAATACGATGATAATTCTTCTATTGTAAGCTCAGATAGCGCAGTAAATAATTCTTCGGGGTATACAAACAATTCTTACGAACCACTAAACAGCAGCTCTTATAAGGATTTTGATATAGATTCGATGTATGTATGGGAAACTGTTGCTGCCCTTCCGCAAAAGTACCGCGATGTAATATATCTTTTCTATCATGAGCAGTACTCAACTGAAGAAATATCAGATATTCTTGGTATATCTACTGTAAATGTAAGAACACGTCTAAAAAGAGCAAGGGAAATCTTAAGAAAAGAGGTGAACGATTATGAATTTTAAAGATGCCTTCGATAAAGACTGCAGCAAAATAAATGTAAGCGACGAGCTTATAAACCGGACTCTTATGGCTGCAATGACAGATGATGATAACTCACATACTATGGATAACTCACTTACTATGGATAACCGCACGCCTTATGGCACTGGCAAAGCTGGTTTAAAACGTATGGGAAAAAAGTCTTCGCACAAAGGCTTAAGCTATATAATAACCGCTGTTGCTATTGCCGCTGCTGTTACATTATGCATTATATCTTATAATATATTATTACCATCACTAAATAGCAGTCATAGCAGTCCATCATCATCAACTCTTAAAGTATATGCTGGTGAGAACAATGAAGAACTTGGAAAAGGGGGCTTGTCACTTGCATACAGCAGGAATTCTGCTGACCATGCCAGCAACATACAGGCATGGGGACCACAGGGACATAACCAGACCATGGTGTTATACTTTGATCTCAACCTGCAGCTGACCGACAGCACATCACAAATCAGACGGATAACTTTATCCTCATCTGATGAAAACACACATTTACTTACACGCGAACCTGTTCCTGATGAGATTATCGAAAATAACTATAAAATATCTGAGGAATATGGCATGCAGCATTCTCTTTTCAGACCATCTGCTGATTTTGGATATCATACATTCAGCTTATTTAACTCAAAAGAAAAGTTTCTTTATATAGACCATGCAAACGGATATTCAGCTGATTATAATGACTTTGAACACCTTTATATAAGCTTCTGTCTTTATAACCAGTCCTCTCTTAAAACACAGTTAACCCTTACTGTTGAGTATGAAGATGGCACTACCATTTCAAGAGATTATGAAGCTACTGCTTATGCTTCTGAATTATATATGTTTATAAGGGAATTAAGATAAATATCATCATAAATATTCATTAAAACATTTATTAAAATATTCGTTAAAATACTTGTTTAAATACTTATTTAAATACTTGTTTAAATACTTGTTTAAATACTTGTTTAATACTCGTTAAAATATTATCTTTTGTTTTAATATTTTTATCCATATGATAGAATATAGCTAAGATGTACATTTAAGTTGCATCTTAGCTCTTTTTATTATAAAGCGCATTCTGCGCAGAAAGCAGGTATTTTATGGCATTACATGTAATGGATGAAGCTAATCGTTGTCTTCAGTGCAAGGTTCCACAGTGTCAGAAGGGCTGTCCTATAAACACTAACATTCCTCTGGCTATCAGACTTCTTAAAGAAAACAAGCTTGATGAAGCTGGTAAAATGTTGTTTGAAAACAACCCTCTTACGACTGTATGCAGTCTTGTCTGCAACCATGAAAACCAGTGCGAGGGGCACTGTGTACTTGGGCGTAAAGGAGCTCCAGTTCATTTTTCTACTATAGAGAATTACATATCCACAACTTATGCTAACAAGATGACCGAAGGTCCTAAACCTTCCAATGGTAAACGTGTCGCTATTATTGGCTCAGGTCCAGCCGGAATCACTATCGCTATTATACTTGCACGATATGGATATCAGGTAACTATATTTGAGGGAAAAGATAAGATTGGTGGTGTCTTAAGATACGGAATCCCTGAGTTCAGACTTCCTAAAGCAGTGCTTGATGATATAGAATACCGCCATCTTGAACTTAAAGGTATTAAGGTACGTCCGAATACAACTATCGGAGGTGCCATAACTATCGAGGACCTCTTCCGTGACGGATATAAGGCAATATTCGTAGGTACAGGTGTATGGAACCCTAATACTCTACATATCAAAGGTGAAACCTTTGGCAACGTTCATTTTGGTATTAACTACTTAAACAACCCTGACAGCTATAAGCTTGGTAAACGTGTTATTGTAATCGGTGCCGGTAATGCTGCCATGGACGTAGCTAGAACTGCCATAAGAAAAGGCGTACGTTACCTCACATGCTTCTCTATAACTAAAGAGGTTGCTGCAAGCCAGTATGAATACAGCTATGCCAAGCTTGAAGGTGTTGAATTTGAATATAATAAACGTCCTGTTGAGATTAAGGATAATGGAGTTATATTCCGTGATATCATAGAGAATGAAGATGGTTCTTTCACTGATGTAGAAGGAACAGACAAGCTGTATGAATCTGACAGTGTTATCATCTCTATAAGCCAGGGACCTATGACAAGACTTGTTAATACAACTAAAGGTCTTAACGCCAACAAACGTGGACTTCTAGAAGCTGATGAAACCGGTCATACATCCCGACCAGGCATATTCGCATCAGGTGATGTTGTAAATGGTGCAAGAACCGTTGTTGAAGCTGTTGCACATAGTAAAATCGTAGCTGAATCCATGCATGCTTATATGCAGTCGCTGGATGAGGCATAGGGATACTCTGTGGGCTTGAGTGTGATACACTCAAGCCCATTTTGTATACCTACTAAAATGAAATTGTGACCCCATTCACTTTTTTGCTTATCCAGGTCATAGATTACAAGAATGATTTCACCTCTTAGACAACGTTAAGAATATCTGGCGGGCTCCAACATCACACCTTTCATTTCACCTGTGTAACCACTCCACTATCATCTACATTTGCATTAATACTAACTTTGTTAAGCAGGCTGAATATTCTGTCTTTGTCTGAATCCTCAGTACATATTCGAGTTACACAGCCTGAAAGCGTTCCATCCTGAACTGCTGGAACTACTGATACATCTACTTTTCCATCTGTATCATCATCACCACTTATCCTTATATTAACAAGCATAGTGTCAACGTTGTATTCATCAAACCAGAAATTTCCAAGACTGTAGAATATTGGCTTATCTTCATAATACTCTATTCCCTGAAGGCAGTGGCTATGGCCACCTATTATTACGTCTGCACCAGCATCTATATAATCTCTCGCTGTTGACCTCTGAACCTCTTCAAGAACTGTTGTATGCTCTGTTCCCCAGTGAACAACCGCTATTACATAGTCGGCATTTTCTTTTGCTTCTTTAATAGTCTGTATGAACAGCTCTGTATCATAGCATCTAAGAATTCCTGGTGTAGAATCAGTTGCCTGTGGTGTCATCTTATATTTTTCTGCCCTTGAAGCTGCCACTATCGCTATCTTTTTACCATCAACTGTTGCATAATATGGCTTCATGGCCTCATCAAGATTCTTACCGGCTCCTACATAAGGTATCCCAGCAGCTTCAAGTGCTGCAAATGTATCATTCATGGCATCAGCACCATAATCATATACATGATTATTGGCAAGCTGCGCAACATCTACACCTAGCAAATTAAGCACCTTCGCTCTTTCTGGTTTAGCCCTGAAAGTCCACATTTTATTAGGCAATGGCTGCCCTCTGTCACTATAACAGAACTCATTATTTACAAGCGTTATATCTGCAGCCTTCATATATTTTATGAGCTCAGGCGATATACACTTTGTTATATCTCCATCATTTTTATCCAGTTCCTTTGTTGTCGGCTCACCCTCAGCAAGATTAATATCCCCTGTAAATGTCAATGTTATATCATAAGGATGCACATCTCTTGTTGTTACTTCCTCTGTTACAACTTCACTGCTGTTGTTTGTGTTATCAATATCAGCCGCTGTCTCTGATGATTTTCCACATCCTGTAAGCAAGAGCGTACCTGACATTGTTATGCATGCTAGCATTGCTATATTCTTTTTAATATTTTTTCTCATTACATTCTTTAGTTTACTGACATAATTATGTTTTATCATACAATAACTCCATTCAACATTTACTTATTCTATCTATCGTCAATAGTTCTATAATAAGATGTAAAATATTATTTAACAAAAGCTGTAATATGAATCGAATGTTCATTCATATCACAGCTTGTCTGTACCATGTGTACATATAGTATCACCATATAACATCTTTATTATCTTAATTATTTTATGATCTTATTTTATAATCCTATTATTTTGCTATTTTATAATCTTGTTTTATAATCCTATTACTTTGCTATTTTATAGTCTTATTTTGATGTCCTGGTCAAAAACCACCGACTTTGATACCTACGGATTGTTTATTGCTACGCACTTCTACAATCCTACCCAATATTCTCATGATTCTGTTCCAATAAATTCTTAGCCTTTTCAAAAGAATCCATATGAACAAGAATGTCACACTTCGCATTCTTATCATTGTTAAGGAATCTTAACAGGCCTGTATGAAACTTCCATCTCTCAAAATATGAAATATTATTCTTTCTAAGCACCTTCTCTATCTTTTTGCATTCATCCTTAGAAACATCCGAACGAATAACTCTCTCCATTGTAGAAACTTCACTCATAACCTGACACCTCTCATCATCTTTGCCTTTATACTTTTAGATTTTATCACATCAATTCTAAAAAATCCACTTAAAATAATTAGGTAAATTATGATAGATACAATCATTTTATAATATCTTTTATCATTTATATGACTTTTGATTAATTATCGTATTTAATTATTGTAAAATATTTTATATGTACTTTTTATAAAAAAGCACATTCAAATAACACATAATTCTCTATAAAAACAATTTCTACAAAAGCAATTTCCACAAAAAACAACCGTTTTATGGATTAACCATAAAACGGCTGTCTTATACTATATATTAGGTATATTAGGATATAAACTTATTTAACTCTGTTCTTCTTTCTCTTTACTTCATAGAAGCATACACCACCAAGGGCAAGAACACTAAGTACGATTAATACAACATAGAGTGCTGTATTAGCCTTATCTCCTGTAGGTACTGGAGTACCGATTGTAGGATTTGATGACTTAGTTAACTTCTCTATTGAGAAATCAGCACCAACTCCTGCTGGAGCCTTATCTGTAAGCTTAAAGATGTTACCAAGTGCTATTGTACCATCAGCATTTCTTACAATACCTGCTACTGATTTATTACCATCTAATATAGATGAGTAATCAAGACTTGCAAACCAGTCTGCTGAAACTGTTGTTACTGCTTCACCAGCTGCTGGTGTGTTGAATGAAGTCTTAGAAGCTGTATCCCAGTAGAAGTTTGTTGCTTTATATATCTTTGTTAAATCCTGTGAACCAACTGGTTTGATATTTTCTGCAACATCTTCTTTAGCTGTTCTAAATGATATTACTCCTGTAGCTTCAAAATCTGTATTCTTAGCTGAATTTGTATAGAATGCTACGTTAGCACCCTGATTGTTAATTGATGTACAATTCTTTACCTTGATATCTGGGCATGAGTTAGAATCAATACCCTTTGCCTTGTTTGCAAATGCTATTGAATTCTCAAGTACGTGTGAACCAGGCATGCTGTCTCCACCCATCTTGAATCCATTACCGTTACCTGCGTTAGTTCCATCCTCAAGATATCCGTTAGCATATGCTATAGAATTCTTGATAGTTACTGAACCGATAGAACCTGTCTGAACCTTTGCGAAAAGATCCCATCCATCATCTGCATTGTGATGAGCGATACAGCCATCAAATACGTTTCCGTCACCTACTGTAAGCTTAGCTGCGAATCCGTCTGCATCTTCATAACCCTTATCTGCATTACCATATGATGTACAGTTAAGGATTAAGTTGTATGAAGGCCATTCAGCATATGTATCTGTTACATTTAATCTGCTGATCTGAAGTCCTGTGTTACCATTGTGATATGTTTCAATCTGATCTAATGTATTATGGCTTCCTGAAACCTGAAGTCCCTTCTGTCCATCTGCTGAACCTGTTACATCAAATCCCTTGAAATACCAGTAATCACCACCGATAGTCATACCTGTACAGAGTCCCTGGAAGTCAATAACTGGACGAGTCTTTGCATCTGGATCTGCTACCATGTATATCATCTGATCTGCTGTACCATTGATACCTCTTGCAATCTTTAATGGTGATTCAAGCTTATATGTACCTTCTGTAAGAACAATCTGCTGTGAAGGCATTACATACTTAACAGCATCATAGATGCTCATAGGATCTTCCTTAGAACCTGAACCCTTTGCATCTGGTGCAACCCAGATAGACTGACCTGCTTCACCGAATGTCTTATAAGTTACTGTATGATCAATAACTACTGTTTCATAAGATTCCATTGCTGAATATTCGCCATTTGGCTTATATCCTTCTGCTGGTGTAAAGTTTATCTTATATGCGTTCTTACCCTTGTTAAGTGTTACACTCGCTGGCTTAACAAGTGTATCTGCCTTTACTTCTACATCAGAAACAATAACTTCTCCATTAGCATCCTCGATTGATAATGTACCATCGCAGTTAGCTGAGAATAAGAATTCATAATCAGCACTACCTGTTGCTGTAGCAGACTGTACATATGTGTTAACTGACACCTTTTCAATAGGTCTTTCTTCTGCTGGTGCATCTTCCTTAGGATCAATTGTTGTAAATGTTATATCTGAGAATGTTGCTGTTGCATTTCTTGATGCAAAGAAACCTGCATATACATAATCAGAATCAATTCTTTCAAGTGCCTCAGTATCATAATACTTCTTTGTTGTTGAATATGAACCATCTGCTGACTCATAAGTTACAAAGTAACCTGTATTATTCTTCTGGATTGTAAGGTACATCTCTGTTATATCTCCAGCATCTACTGGTGTATTAGTAGAGTTACCTATTATATTCTTAGCTTCTGGATATCTCTGCTCAAGTGGATAAGATGTTGACTTAAAGTTCGCCTGAACAGTTGCTGTATCATTAGCTTCAATAGCAGCAATGTTGTCCTTTGTCACACCTGTCTTTTCCTGTGATGCAAGACCAATCTTCTGAGATACCTTTGTTGCTGAACTATCAGTTGTTACTTCTTTTGCTTCTTCATTCCAGTAATATTCTGTCTTAGAAGCTACTGCCATATAAGAGTTGTTCCATCCTGAACCACCTAACTTATCAGCTGCCATAAGACCGAAGCCTTCCTGTCCGTTTGATAATGTCCAAGAATCAACTGTTACCTTAGCTCTTAATGTGAAGTTCTGTGATGCAGGAACTTCTGTATAGTAGAATGACACTCCATCAAAAGAAGCTGGTACTAACTTACCACTTGCACTCTTGATTGTTACCTTGCCATCATTAACAGAACCTGTGAAGCTGTCCTTAGATGAGCTTGCGCCGTTACCATAAGTAATCTGTCCCCACTTCTGCTGTGCTTCTTTTGTTACCTTGATTGTTGCTTCCTTAGATGTTGTTGAGTCTTCACCTCTCTTAGCAACTACTCTTACTGAATATTCAGAACCTACTGTAAGTCCCTTTATAGTAGCCTCTGTCTTATCTGCTGCATCTAATGATGCCCAGTTTTTGCCATCATTTGAATATTCAACAACATATGATGTAGCTTCTTTAACAGCTGACCATTCTACAGCAACACTTCCGTTACCTTTGTTGTAAATGCTGCCTATAGCAGATGTTGCTAATGGGAGTACAAAATCTGCTGTCTTTGTTTCTGCGCCTGTCTTGTCTGCTCCGCCATCACGAACTGCCTTGATTGAGAATGTATATTTACCTGATGCACTTGGAGTAAATGTGACACTTGCTCCTGTTGTATCCTTTGCATAACTTTCTGAAGCTACTTCCTTACCTGCTTCATCTGTCATAGTAACTACAACTTTATCAGCACCATCATAACCAATAACCATTGTAAATGGAACTGTTATCTTACCATCCTTTGATGTCACATCACCAAGTACTGGTGCAGCTACTCCGCTCCAGTCAGCTCTTGCTGGTCTTTCTCCACCTGATGTCTGTGTAACTACTGTCTTTAAGATTCTTACACCTCTATTATTTTCTCCATCCTTAGGTACTATGATTGAATATGTTCCTGCTACAAGATTAGTGTACTTAATCTCTGTTTCTGGCTTTGTACCTGTTACAGCCTTGATTCCATCAATCTTGTTTCCTGATGCATCTACTAATGCAAGGTCTGATGTATTAGTGCTTCCTGTACTTGTTGCTGTAACTACAACATCTGCTGTTCCTGTTACTGTAAATGTAAGTGCTCCTTCTTCTTTATCATCAGCTCCCTTTGCAAGTTCTGCAGAAAATGTACTGCTGTTTCCTCTTGTTACTTTTCCAGATAATGTAAAGTATCCTTCTGTACCATACTTACCTGCTGCTATATCTGCTTTCTTTTCAGCTGTTGTTATAGCTGTTTCTGCCGATGCATCAAATGTATACACATTATTAGCTGCTGAAACTGCCTTAGCTGCGAATCCAGTAGGAATCAATCCAACTACCATCAAAGCAGCCATAACTAACGCCATTATTCTGCGTTTTGTCTGTCTCTTCATAACTTACCTCCTAATATATTACGGTGTACCCGTTGTATCCGGCGAAGTCACCTCAACCGAACTTTGTATCTAGTATCTCATTTTTGTCCACAAAAATCAATGATTATTTAGGTATTTTCTACATTTTCGGCGGTATCGCCAGTTTTATTTTGGATAATTTGTACAAAACTGATGAAAAAAATATAAAAAAGCTCTTAATTTTTTGTTGTATACCGGTACACTGCGATTTAAGAGCTTTTATAATAACATATTTAATTTTGTAATTATATGATGTAAGGATTGAAAGTCGAAAAATCGTTTATGCTTACTCTTTTATGCACTTTAAATATTTTCAGCACAATTCACAGTTTTAATTTATTTATCTTATACAAAATCAATATAAAAAGTATTAAATAAAGCGTATGTCATTATTCATACACACGCTTCATAAATATTATATTCAATCCTTACTGTTATTACTGTCCTGTCGCACCTTAAGATATATTCTTCCTATCTGCTCTTATTTCTTAAGTATATCATGATACCTTATCCTATTCTCCTTAGCTATATCCAACATGTCCATTGCCTCTTCTTCTGTCAGGCTTAGTTTTTTCATCAGCTTTACTATATTATCTAACTGATTCTTCTCTATTCCTTGTTCTATTCCTTTCTCTATTCCTTGTTCTAGACCTTGCTCTAATCCTTGCTCTATTCCTTGCTCTATTCCTTTCTCTAGCCCCTCTTCCAGAGCTCGTTCTAATATAGCCTCACTTATATTACACATATCACTCACACACCCTTCCAGTTCTGTTGTCATTTTCAGTCCATAGCCTTCTAGCTGCTGCATTTTTTCTTTCTTCTTTGTGCTCGACAGCAGCACTTCCAGCATTGCTATCAACTTATTCTTAGATTTTTCCCTGTCTTTGCTATCTCTTATTCTTATTATAGCACCATTCATTATACTACGCTTTGGCATCCAGTTACTTTTTCCATAAAGAAGCTTTGGCTGGATTCCTAACTCTATTATAGAATCTTCTCCATCCTGCGTGTCCATGCATATCCATATGCTGTATATATCCTTTAACTCATCATAATTCGACTTTATGAACTCCACATTTTTCTGGGAAGATACCATTCTTGCCATATAGTAAGCTATTCTTGATTCTATGTGATATCCAAGTTTATTATTAGACGTGCTTCTCTGTGCCTCTACATTTACAAGGAACTTTATTGTTCTGTTATTATAATACAATGGAAATCGTATATCGTAAACTATTTTCCCATCATCCGCATCTATATCCTCTGTTCCTACGCTTTCTATCCTTATACATAGTTTTTCAGGCAATCTTAGTGATACTACTGTTTCGCCTATGCATGGAATTATCTTATCTATACTATATGACCTGAACTCTGGCACAATCACCTTTACAATATTAGCTAGCACTTGCGGATCAGCAAGAACCAGCTTTGCATAGTCATCATGCATGGCCTGCTTTTCTTCTATGCTGGTAAGCGTTTCTGCAAGATTTGTATTTACTTTTAAATATTTCATTTACACCTCCGTAACTCATATTATCTATGTTAATGTACACACAATAGATTTTTCTCTGTTATCCATCAGCTATTAATAGTCTATCATTCATATTTGTTTTTAATAATAGGGGGATTATAATTGAAACAAATTATAGCAGGTATAGTAATCTCACTCTTAACAATAATTCTTAACTATCCTGCTATCTTTTAAGATACATTATAAAAATTATAACTCTGAATTTTTAATTCATTATAATAAACTATAATTCCTGATTCTTAGTTTTATTTACTATTTTTCAGAATTATTTTTTAGCTTTATTTATTAATTCTTATGTTAATTTCATTTAACAATATATCATACATTTATGTTTATTTCAATATGATATTTTAAAAATTTTAAGTAACAAATCTCAAGAAACAAAACAAGAATTAGAACATCAGAAATTTTCCTATAAAACATTAAAGCAGAAGATACCATCTTCCCTTAATATGGAATAATATCTTCTGCTTAATTTTCTACTTAGTTTTTCCTATTTTTTGCTTAGTTCACTATATTTTTCACAAGTAATATCTTATTAATAATTCTACACCGGTAATATCCAAAATTAATTAACTTTCTACGCCAATGACCCTCTCTCAAGCCACTTGCCACTCACAAATCTTATGACAAAACATAATGACCTCGCAGCCCAATCTACGAACATTCCTATCCATACACCAAGCACACCAAGTCCAAGTACAACTCCGAATATATAGCTGCTGCCGACACGGAAAAGCCACATAGATATAATGCTGACCGTCATAGTATACTTCACATCGCCTGATGCCCTTAAAGGATTCGACAATGTAAATGAAAGCGGCCATATAAAAAGTGATACAACATTAAAACATCTTAATATAGTGACAGTAATATGTGTTGCTTCTGGTGAAAGGTGAAACCATGAGGCTATAAATCCTGCTGCAAAGAACAGTGGTATGTTACATGCCCAGTCACCAATATAAGACCACCATAGCACCTTTTTTGTATACATTTTCGCCTGTTCTTTCTCACCTGCGCCTATACACTGTCCTACAACCGTTATAAGTGCAAGTCCCATAGAAGCAGCCGGTATATTAGCAAAATCAATAACCGTATAACCTACAGAATTAGCTGCTGTTGAGGCTGTTCCAAATGTAGCAACCATGCTTACAACCATAAGCTTGCCTATCTGGAACATTCCATTTTCAATACCGGATGGAATACCTATTGTAAGAATTTTCTTTATATAGTTCCAGTCCGGAACAAAGTACTTTATATGGTCTATTCTTACAGGGTTCGTCTTACCACACACAAGCACTGACATAACGATACCTGCTGCCACACGGCTGAGCGCAGTAGAAAGCGCAACACCAGCTACACTCCACTTAAATACAAATACAAACAACGCATTTCCAGCTACATTAATCACATTCATAAGTATGCTTATATTCATGCTTACCTTACTGTTGCCTACACTTCTGAATATCGCCGCACCCGCATTATACATTCCTAAGAATGGATACGAAAGCGCTGTTATCATAAAGTACAGCACTGCACAATCCATAACAGACTCTTCAACTGTTCCGAATATCATCTTAAGCAGTGGTCTTGTAAATGAAACTGAAAATGCAGTCATTATAACTGAAAATATTAACAAAACGGTCTCAAGCTGTGCCCCTGACTTTCTTGATTCATCATCCCTGCCTTTACCTATATACTGGCTGCAGACAACAGCTCCTCCTGTCGCAAGTGCTGCCATAACCTGTATGATAAGCCTGTTGATATTATCAACAAGTGCAACTCCTGCAACTGCCGCTTCTCCTGACTGGGATACCATAAGTGTATCCACAAGTCCTACAAGAACAGCAAGCAGCTGTTCAAACATAAGCGGAATTATAAGCTTCCTTAAATCTTTACCACTAAACAACATATGTTTACTCCATCTATATTTTCATTTTATGGTGTAAGTGTTAATTCACAACTATTCTGCACAGCTTATATTAAAGAGCTGCAGAATATGCCTTTGACCCCATCACCAATCATACATTTATCACATAAAAATTCGGTCAGAACGTACTTTTAACATTCTGACCGAATATAATAACTATATTATCAGCTGTAATAAACATCTATAAACCGGTTAGCTAAGCTTCTAACCAGCCTGTTAACAATCAGCGATATTAGTCTACTGTGTAAATCCAGCCCTTAGGAGCTTCGATTCTGCCCATCTGGATACC
>ERZ773276.479-NODE-479-length-44461-cov-15.457145_pt1 | contig 44461 bp, 37 predicted proteins | sample MGYA00511386_ERZ773276 | MGnify/ENA primary metagenome ERZ773276 (study PRJEB29015, sample SAMEA2737778) | human gut metagenome | biome: human gut; feature: human-associated habitat; material: faeces | place: China | collected 2012 ...
ACGCATCGCGTTCCCGCCCGGGGCTTTGTTCAAAACAGTGCGCTCAGAACGCCACGTTCATGAACAGCGCCACGCAGCACAAAATTACGGCCAGCGGCACGTAGACATAGCGGCCGACGCCGTACCAGAGCGCGCCGCGCTGGCGGCGGCTGCCGGTGTTGACGGCGGCGAGCAGGTCGTCCTTTTTCATGACGTAGAACCACGACACGGCGCCGAGCGTCGCGCCGATGGGGATGATGTAGATCGACACGAGGTCCATCCACGGGCCCCACTTGGAGATGGGCTCCATGAGCAGACCGAACCCGAGGCACAGTACGCACAGGATGCCGAGCACGGCCGCACGGCTGAGCTTTGGGAACTTGTGCAGGAGCGACTCGGCGACAGCCTCGAACATATTCTGCAGCGAGCTGACGCCGGCAAAGATCATGGCGACGTACAAAATGACGGCGAAGAGCCGGCCGAGCGGGATGTCCTGCAGGATGGTCGGCAGCGTCACGAACAGCAGGCTCGGGCCTGCGCCGACGTCCAGCCCGTAGGAAAAGCAGGCGGGAATGATGACGAGCGCGGCGACGACGGCGGCGATGGTGTCAAAAATGCCGGTGTGCTGCGCCACGCCCACGACGTCCTCGTCCTTGGACAGGTACGCGCCGTAGACGATCATGCCGCTGCCGGTGACGGACAGGGAGAAAAACGCCTGCCCCATGGCCCAGATCCAGATCATCGGGTCCTTGAGCGCCTCCCAGCGCGGGGTAAACATGAACTTGTAGCCCTCGGCCGAGCCGGGCAGCAGCGCCACGCGCACGGCCAGAACGACGAAAATGATGAAAAACAGCGGCATCATGACCTTGTTGGTCTTTTCGATGCTGTGCGCGCCGAGAAAGAGCGTCAGCAGCGTGCCGGCCACGACGATGATGTGATAGGGGATAACGGAGTACGGCTGCGTGGAAAACGACGCGAACCACACGGCGGCATCGCCCGTCATGAGCGTGCCGAGCAGGGAGTCGACAAGCGCCTTGAGGATGTACGTCACGATGACGGCGTAGCCGATGGCGATGCACAGCGACCCGGCCAGCGGCAGCCAGCCGAGCAGGCCGCCGACTTTTCCGGCGGTCTTGCCGCGCGTGGCCCACGCGCCCTCATAGGCGCCGAGCGTGCCAGTGCCGGCGCGGCGGCCCATGGCAAACTCCGTCGGCAGGCCGACGGTGCTGAAGATGACCACAAACAGCAGGTAGATCAGCAGGAAGGCTCCGCCGCCGTTGCTGCCCAGCTTGTTCGGGAAGCCCCAGACGTTGGCCATGCCGACGGCCGAGCCGACGGACGCCAGGATAAAGCCCCAGCGGCTGGCGAAGCTTTTCGTGTTTTTTGTTTTCATGCGTTCTCCCATCCAGACGTGAAAAACATCTGTGCGGCGCGTGCCGCGCAGATGCCGGGTCTGATTCTCGTTTTGGCTGCGCTTTGCCCGTGCACAGCGGCTTCATTTTAAAGTATTGCAGCAGGAAAGTCAAGAAAATTGCCGGATTTGTTCAAAAATCCGGCAGGGTTTCTTGTGGATTTGACGAATGCGGCAGAAAAAGCAGCGCCTCATGGGAAAGGCCGTGAGGCGCTGTAACGATTTCAGTGACCGGCTCAGAACTTGATCTCCTTGCCGGTTTTGCGCCACTGCTTGAACTCCGCAACGGCGGTGAACAGCGCGTCGGACGAGGAGTTGATGGCGGTCTCGACGGAGTCCTGAATGACGCCGATGATGAAGCCGACGCCGACGACCTGCATGGCAACATCGTTGGAGATACCGAACAGGGAGCAGGCCATGGGGATGAGCAGCAGAGAGCCGCCCGCAACGCCGGACGCGCCGCACGCGCCGAGCGCTGCCATGACGGACAGGATGATCGCAACGGGCAGCTGGACACTGATGCCGAGGGTGTGCACCGCGGCGAGCGTCATGACGGTGATCGTGACGGCCGCGCCTGCCATATTGATGGTCGCGCCGAGGGGGATGGACACGGAGTAGAATTCCTTATCCAGGCCGAGGCTCTCGCACAGGGACATGTTTACGGGGATGTTCGCGGCGGAGGAGCGGGTGAAGAATGCAGTGACGCCGCTCTCCTTCAGGCACTTGAACACCAGCGGATAGGGGTTTTTGCGGATGACGATGAACGTCATGATGGGGTTGACGACGAGGGCGGCAAAGAGCATGCAGCCGACGAGGATGAGCAGGAGCTTGCCGTACTCGGTAAAGATGGCAAGGCCGCTGGTGGACACGGCGGAGAACACGAGACCCAGGATGCCGAACGGGGCGAGGTTGATGACGAAGCGCACTGCCTTGGTGACGGCCTCGGAGGCATCGGCGAGGAACTTCTTGGTCGTGTCGGACGCGCCCTTGAACGCGAAGCCGAGCACGATAGCCCAGAACAGAACGCCGAGATAGTTGGCCGAGACGATTGAGCCGATGGGGTTGGAGACAATGTTGTTGAGCAGGCCGGTGAAGATAGCGGCGAAGCTCTCGGGCGCGCTGTCGGAGACGGCCTCAGTCAGCGTGATGGTCACGGGGAACAGGTAGCTCGCGATCACGGCGATGACAGCCGCCAGGAACGTGGAGACAAGGTACAGCACGATGACGGTGCCGAACTGCTTGCCCAGCTTCTCCTTGGACTGGGCAAGGGCGCTGATGATGAGGACAAAGACCAGTAGCGGGGCGATGGCCTTCAGGGCACCGACAAACAGGGTGCCAAGGATGCCGATGCCGGGCGCGGTCACGGCGGCGTTGGGAATCAGCAGGGCGAGCGCCGCGCCGATGACCATGCCGATGACAATGCGCAGCACAAGGCTGACGCTGTTGTACGCTTTGACAAGTTTCATTCTTTTTTCTTCCTTTTTTCTGTTTGTTTTGCGTGAAAAGGCGCAAGAGACAGTGTAACAAGATGTGAACACAATGTCAACAGGGAAGCCGACCGGAATGCTGCTCTGTATCCGGATTTTGCGGGAGAATGCGCAGACGCAAAAGTCGGGGCGGTCATTGACCGCCCCGACTTGTTGTTGCTTTGGGGGTGTCCCCCCGATGCGCGCGTCAGATCTGCTCCTCGACGTCCTTGTCGTCGTGGTATGCGATGAGCGCGTTGTAGATCTTTTCGATGAGCTTCATGTCCGCGTTGGTCATGTATGCCAGAAACAGCAGACCAAAGAGTGCGGCGAGCACGATGAGCACGATCCAATACCAGGCCATATTCGTTCCTCCTTACCAGCTGAGTGCGTCTTCGTAATCCAACAGAGTGGGGTCAAGCGGCTTCTCGTTGAGCACCGTGACCATATACTGGCTGAATGCCTCGCGCATCTCGCGGCGCGAGACCGTGCGCGGATCCATGACGTCGTGCGGGATCCAGATGAGATGGATGCCGCGCTCGCGCGCCTGATCCTCAAACAGGCCGTGCAGACCGCCGACGTTCTTGCACGATACGTGGTCGTACATGATGACGATGTTCGTGTGGAACTTCTCGCACATCTTCCAGCACTCGTCGAGCAGGTTGACATAGCCGCCGTTGGTGTGCGAGCGCATCATCATCTTCTCATAGCAGCGCACGAGATCGGCCAGCGCCTGCTCCTTGTCGCCGATGGTGATGGGCTGGTAGCTGAGCATGGCCTCCATGTCGTTGACGCAGGTGACACCCCAGCAGTGCTGCGTCCAGTAGGTAAAGTTGGTGTAATAGTGCGCGGGGCATGCCCAGACGAGGCAGCGGTATTTCGGCTGGGGCGCGTTGGCCGCCTTGTCCTGCTCGTAGCCCTTGAGCATCATCTTCGTGACGCGCAGGTCCGTCTTGTGCATGAACTTGTCCATGCAGGCTGCCGCCATGAACTCATATTCGCGCTGCAGTGCCAGCGCCGCACCGCAGACCTGTGGGTGCTCGGTGCAGTTGACGTCCCACTTCTCGATCATACAGTGCGAGCTCTCGTTGTACATTTCGGCGTTTTTCCAGAAGGCGTCCCAGTCCCATTTGACGCCGAACTGCTGCTCGAGAAATTCGATGCCCTTTTTCAGGTTCTTGACCGCATAGGTCTGCACCTCCGGTTCGTTGACACGCTGCGGCGGCGTGATCTGGAACGAGGGAAGCTCCTTGAAGTGCCGCGTGAGGATGTTCGTCTGCGAGATCGCGCCGTCGCACGGCATCGTGCCGGTGAAGTAGCACTTGCCGACGCGCGGATAGTCGTCCACCACGGCGCAGCCGCTCTCGGCGGCGGGTTCGGGGCAAACGTCCGCCGGCAGACCGAGGTGCTCCATGGCGTCGATGTAGAACATGCTGGCGTTCTGGTCGACCTCCGACGGCAGACCGATGGCGAACATGGCGATGTCGATCCACTTCACGGTGGGGAACCCCATCATGATCAGGTGCGGGGTCATCTCATCGAACATGACGGTGTTCTCGCGCAGCTTCGCCGCGTGCTTGCTGTTGGGGCGCAGGTTCTTGTCGCGTACGATGATGTCACGCACGCCGAGGACGGAGTTATGCAGCACGGAGAAAAACTGGTTGTGTGCATAGCGCAGCTCCTTGCCGCGCAGCCCCATGGTGTGGCGGTCGACCATGTGCGCTGCGGTGAGATAGGACACCATCCAGCGGTAGCGCAGCATGGCCTTGACCATCAGGATCGGGTGGCAGCCAAGCTTTGCGGCCATGAAGCCGTAGAGATACAGCCAGCGGAAGAAATCATAAAAGGTGTCTCGGAAGCCGCGCCATTCGCGGGCGCGGAAGGCGCGGTGCTCGGCGGAATAGAAGCGGCCGAGGCCCTTGCCGGTTTTGGGGTTGTAGGCCATGTCAGTTGTCCTCCTTTTGCGCTGAGCGCAGCTGCTTCATTTCCAGACTCTCCACAAAGGCCTGCACGCGCGTGCGCAGCTGGCCGCTCTGCCCCGCGATGTAGGGGCGGTCGATGGAGAGGATGTGGATGCCGTAATCGCGCGGCATGATTTGGTTTGCGATCACACGCTCATACGACCAGTAGGTGCAGAACTTCATCTGTTCGTAAATCGCGCCGTCGGCCTTGAAGTCGTGCACGAGCTGGGCAACGTGGTCATTGCGGTACTGGACGCGGTGCAGCGCACTCTGGCGCGGGCACTCGGTGTGCTGCAGGTACCAGCGGCACACCTGCGTGAGTGCATCCTCGCCGTCCGTAAGCACGATCTCCTGACGGCCGGGGAAGCTGCCGTAGCAGTAACGGTCAGCGACCACCAGCGCGCCGCAGCTCTCGATGAGCCGGATCAGGTCCGGGTCGTCGATCTCGGAGCCGACGACGGCGACGCGCACACGGTAGTTTTTCTGCGCATCGGCCTCACGCGTCCTGATCTCGGCGAGCGTCTCGCGCAGCAGAGGCAGGATCAGCCGCTTCGGGCAGACGTAGCTCACGAGCACCAGCACGGCGTATTCATAGCCCGTGATGGGCGGGGTGTCGAGCTTGCGCGTCTCGCCGATCTCGGTGAGGATGCGGCAGACCTCGTTGTGCTCGCTGACCGCGGTGCGGATGGCAGCGTCCGAGGTATCGACGCCGTAGTTTTCGCGCATGGGCTTGAGGATCTTGCGTGAGACCTGCTCACAGATGTGCTCGACGCAGTCCTCATCGTCGGAATACGGGATGTCGAGGTTGCAGTAGAAGAATTTGTCCTTGTCCGCCCCCTGCGTGTGCATGATCTCCATGTTCTCGACGGCGCGGTTGTTGGCCTCGCACACGTCGACGCCCGCCATGGCGTGCAGGAAGCCGTAGTTGCCCTCGAGCGCGCGCTCGAGGATCGCGCGGGAAAACTCGCAGCTGTTGTTGGCCATGTAATAGGTGGCCAGCTCCATGGACGTGGTGTGCGGCGCGCGCAGACGCACCGAAAAGCAGCTGCCCAGATTCAGCAGCACCTCCGGCGCGTGAAAGCAGGTATAGCCGATCGCCAGATCCCCTTCCGCTTCGGCCTTACGGACGAGCTCGTTGTGTGCATCGTCCAGCAGGCGCTCAAAGTACATCAAATGCTTCAGTTCCTTCATTGCGGCCCTTCTTTCTTTTGATATCTGTCTTCCTTCTCTGCTCGTGTCAGCCAAACTGACATAATCGGGTATACACAAATCCCGATCGCTCGGGATCTGCTGTGTATGTGGTTATTTGCCGCTGAGTGCGCGCACGAACATCTGGCTCAGGTGGCGCATCCGGCTGTCGTAATCAAGCGCGCTCGCGCTCGGCGAGCCGCCGATAGACAGGCGCTGCATGATGCCGAGGATTGCGTCGTAGGAGTTGTAGTAGATCTCCCGCACGTCGACCTCCGGGCTGATCGAGCCGTCGGCAAGGCCCTTGCGGATCGCCTTGGCCATCGGGCCGCCGGAGGTCTCAAACGGCTCGGGCGGCTGGTTTTTGATCTCGTGGAGTCTGCCCGCGGCATGCAGCGTCAGCTCCGCGTCGAGCGTGAAGCGCATGCCGTTCGGGTCGAGGCGGTAGAGCTGAGAATAGCAGACGAGGACGTTTTCCGCGTCCTGCAGGCCGGTCGTGCCGCCGTCGGCCACGGTGTGGGACATCCGGTCGATGCGCTCGAGGATGCGCTTCCAGTAGAGCAGGGACGCGGCCAGGACCAGATCGGCCTTGGTCTCAAAGTAGCGAAAGACCGACCGCTCGGTGAGCCCGGAGCGCAGCGCGATGTCCGCGACCTTGGTCTTTTCGATCCCGTTGGCCAGAAAACAGTCCAGCGCGACCTCCGTGACCAGCCGGATATTCTTTTCTCTCTGCTCCTCGTGCGGCAAGTGCGTTCGCCTCCTCTGTTCCTGTCAGTTACACTGACAGGAACAGAGTACCGCGAAAAGCAGGGAATGTCAAGCCCTTAACAGAACGCACAGAAAATAAAAATGTGCTGTTCAGCAGCCTGAGCGGCACATTGCAGCGCGCCAAAGAAGCTCTGCGAGGGCACTTGGCAGCTTTGTGCTACGTATGCTTTGTTTTAGGGAAAGAGCTCCTTGCTATCGGCCGCGGTCAGAATATCGCAGCCGAGCCTGAGCCACGCCATCGTGCAGCTGGAGCAGGAGCTCGGTGTGCCGCTGTTTGAAAAGAACGGGCGCAACGTGGAGCTGACGCAGTTCGGCGAGGTGTTTCTCAAGCAGGTGCGCCAGTCGCTGGAGATCCTCGACGGCAGCGTGGACTATCTGCACCGCATTGCCGCTGGAAACGGCGTGGTGCGGCTCGGCCTGCTGCGTGCGCTGGGGGTCGAATATCAGCAACAAGATCAAGGGCAACGCCGGTGAGCCGATAGACCTTTAGGAAAAGAGCTCCATGACCTCCACACTTGGTGTATGGATGCTAACCGGGTACGGGGCAGAAAAGGCTCCACACCTGATGCAGCTTTCCGTACATTGTGATCACCTCCGATCTATATCGTTTCGGAGAGCAGATCCTTTCACCCTACGGAGAAAAGGTGACTGCTTTGACCACCCTGCTCCGAAAAAAGATGTGCTCCTCAATATACGGCCACGAGAGAGGACGAAACTTTTATGGTTTGCCAGCTTTTTTCACCATACGGAGAAACATGGGCCGTTTTGACCAGTGTTTTTCAAACTTTTTCTTCACTCTCCGCTATACGGAGAAACACAGACCGTTTTGAGCGGGTGTTTCCCGCTATACGGAGAAAAACATGCTGTTTTGATCAGGTGTTTTCCCAAAACTTTTTCTGCTTCCTCCACCATACGGAGAAACTCATGCCCTTTTGTTAACGTGTTTCCCCGAAAAGATTTGCTTCCCTGATATACGGCCACGGGAAAGAGGAAAACTTAACCACTTTTCAAAAAAGGATTAGAAAACGTAAAAACTGCCTCCGCAAAAGCTGCGGAAGCAGTAGAAGTTTCAATGGTTTTGTGATACTATTATTTTGCTAGACCTTTATGGTGATAGACCGAAATAAAGGGCCCCTGTCGAGAATAATCTCAAGCAGGGGCTGTGCATCGTGTCTAATTAAACTGAAGGAGGATAAATGAAATGCCAAATTTTGATTTATCTCATCAGCCGAGATTTGAATTGGTGCATTATGACACTGACACACCAATTACAGAAGAAACGCTTACTCAACTTCTGAATGGACGCACTGGCATTACTCTCTGTATCCGTTCTGCCGCTGGCCACGAGAACAGAGGCGGACATTTCTTTTGCATAGAAGAACAAGCAGAAGGAAGCATCTCTTTGGAAACAATCGAAGGAGATCCGGTAGAGTGTTTTTCTGTTGCAGATATGGTATCATTCATTAATCATTGCTCCGGTTTACGGTACAGCCGTGAGATGCAACTGCATTGCCAGAATAACATCAATTTTCGGACTGATTGAGCAGATTGATCACATTTTTGGGCTTTTGATTGGTTGCAACAGAAATCAATTCTCCTTCACAATAATGGTACACTGTTGATTTATACTTTTCTGTCATAACCACGGCATAAGTTATCCTATGTTCCTGACATAACGATTCAATAATAGCCCTTATCCGACGTGTTCCCAACAGCGGAGACAGTATGTATAGAATCCCTCCGCTCTCATATCCGACCATGTTTTCATGGTACCGAACGGGGGTAATCTCCGTCAAAGATAGCTCCCTTAGCTGGGAAACAGCAAGAATCTTGAAACCTTCGAGTACGATCTCGCTTTGAAAACTCAAGTATTCCCGTTCTGTATCGAGTAGTTCAGGCGACTCAACCGGGCGATAAGGAAATTCAAGCTTCCATATCCGCGTCAGTTTTCCGTAATTCCCTTGCTCTTTTGAATATACGCCATCAGCGCAAGTGACTGCAAACCGGATATCAAAGCCCTGATATCCTCCTCCAAGATTTGAGGGCGGGTTGTTAAGCCAATATGTATCTCGCAGCAGTGTTAGTGAGTACGCGTGGAAAACATAGACTTTTACAATCTTGGGAACAGAATCCCAATTGCAATTCTGCCCTCTATCCTTAAACCAGTCCCATAGACATACAACCACGTAATCTGTGTTCGGGTCAATATCCTTTTTTAGCGTATCAAAATTAGCTGATTTTTCTTCTGCAACACACTGGAGGCACTTAATCTCGAGCCGTAATAAACGTTCACCAGTATTGCGCCTTACCTCCAGATCGGGAAAACGATTTGCTACAACGTAACTCCAAAAAACATCGTTTATTCCGAAAGAGCAAAGCAATTCGTTTGATATTCTGGCAAGCTCAAACTCTATCAGCACTCCCATTCGAGTTCGAACATCGGTTAGATTCCTTTCGTTGACAGGAATACGTTCATTCTGATAGAGCCCAAACCGTCTCCGCGAATCCTCTGAATTGAAGCGATCAACTATCTCAGGGAAATACTCATTTCTCAACCTCTGAGTCAATTCTTGTGAGGGCATGGCTGCTTCAAGCATTTGGTAAAGATTGTCTCTGTCCATTTTTATTCTCCTGACATCTTTTTTGCTGCATTGTTTACGGCTTTCTTTTCCAGAGTCTGAGCTTCAGACATTAACAAGGCCGCTTTTTCTCTGAGTTGAGCCGCAGATTCCAGCGAAGTATTCATTGAGAGCAATGCACTATCTTGTATGACGCGGGGAGGGACAGGGATTTTTATATTTCGTAAATCCTTATTCCCAATTCGTGGCCGACCAATTCCGGTAACGCGGCTCATAATCTGTCCATAGATGAAATCGGATCGAAGAAGTGCACACAGTAATTCGGGATCAATAATCGGCTTCCCATCAGCATCGCATCTCACAGAAAAAACTGAGCATTCAGATGAAACATAACCACCATCTTCGAACTGCATTACGGCAGTTTTTCTCAACGATGGCCTCATCTTTGAAAAGACAATATCCTGAGGATCGTATTTTTTCACCGCGCTTTTAATGGACGCTGCTGGAGTAATGACCCGGGTAACTTTACCAGTATATGATTCAATATTTGCAAGCCCGGTGAACTGAATTGTTGTTGCTTCACTATCTGCAGAAGGAATATATGTCTCGTTCTTTTCATCACATATTTCCGCAAGAGACATTAGCCTATACGGGCTTTGCTCTAATAGCTTTTGACTTTCTTTTCTATATGGATGATGATATACGTAATCCAACCTTAATGACTCATCGCCATCCAAATTCTCGGTGATATTCGCAGAAAAGCATTCTCCCTGCAAATTGCTATGCCCGTTACAATGGAGTTGCCATTGACTCAATATAAATGGCAGATCACTATTAAGCATTGTGCTGCCATCTTCAGAATAAATAACGTCATCATCTCCATTTGATTTTCTCCCCACACAAAGAGACCGTCCAAAGAATACGTTTGTCTGGGGAACCGAATGCAATGTCTTTTGCATAAACAGAATTGAGGAGCTTACGTTTGCATATGGCATGAATGCCGTATCAGGCAAATCAACTATTGCAAGTAGGTTGAAATGTGATAGTAGGAAATTACGAACATCGAGATTTGAGCTTGCATTCAAAACGCCCTGATCAATAATAATTGCGACGAATCCGCCATCTCGAAGGAGATTCCATGCTTGCTCCAAGAACAGAATACCTCTTCGACGTGAACTATGGTTTCTTCCGAGCGCGAAGTTTGATAAAATAACAGAATCGCTGTAGTCACTTCCAAAAGGCGGATTAGTAATAATAACATCAGCGCTTCCGAAATATGGATGGCTTTCAGGGCCTAAGCTTCCGCCATTCGCTAATGACATCACCTTGAAATCATCATTCCCGTGAATGAGCAGGTTGAGATTCGATACCCAAGCTAATCTATCGTCAACTTCTAATCCCAATAGACTGACTTCGGGACAGAGTTCCCCGACTTTGTTTAGAAATCCAGCGGTTCCGCAAGCCGGATCACAGACCACCCCTCGAATAAATGGAATCGACATTTGCACCATAAAATCGACGACTTGATACGGGGTAAAATACTGTTGATTATCGCTTTTGTCAAAAGTCCCCTTGATCGTATCCTCGTAGGCAAGTCCTTTTACATCAAGGCCAGCATTAGAAAAATCTACTTTGTCGAGCTCAATTCCACATTTAGCAGCAACCTCAGGAGCAAGGTGTATTGTCATAAATACATCAGGGACGGCGATCCCAGCCTCTTTAATGGCTGTTTCGTATGCGTTTTGCAGCCGAAGAAGGTATGCTTCATTGCTTTCCAACATCTGATGCATAAACAGACTGTCGTTGTTATGTTCTGCGTATAGTTTTAAGAACAAGAGCTTAGATATTTCATCAAACCGCGTTATGATATTGCTGCTCGCGTCACCATCTCTGATAATATTGTGTAGCTTGCTGATGGTCCGTTTGATCGACTTGCTGTCAACGGTGGGTAAAATAGGCTTTCCTTCAGAAGCATCGCTATCCAACATCATATTGCGAATGGCGATCAACTCATCCATATTATACATGCGATATCCATTGACTGGGTTTCGAACAGCAGAAAGCTTCCCGTCTTTATCCCAGTTTCTAAGTGTAGCTCTACTGACGCCTAAAAAGGATGCAGCCTCCATAAGTGACACTTGAGTAGCCATGTTTTATAACCTCCAAACATTACTAAACATATTATAATCCTCGTTTCGCCTTTTTGCAACAGCAAACTTCAAGAATCTACGATTTTGCGTAATAGTAGCTTAACCCCAAATTGAACGATACCCCTCTGTGAGAACGATTCCTCCGGGAGGAAGCTATCCGAAATGCCCATAAACGCAAAAACGCCGCTGCGGGAATTGATCCACAGCGGCGTTGCTTATTGGCAAATATATAAAAAAGTATGGAAATCAGGGCATATTTCCCGTTAAACTATCGTTCCGGACAAAAAGGAAAGGTCGGTAATTCTATCAAAATTACCGACCTTTTATGGTTGCGGAGACAGGATTTGAACCTGCGACCTCCGGGTTATGAGCCCGACGAGCTACCGAACTGCTCCACTCCGCGATATGAACTTGACCCCTCAAGGCTCATATACTATAACATATGAGCCTTGGGTTGTCAAGTGTTATTTTAGCGCTCGGAAACAGAAGATTCTTCCTTTTCTGAGACGTCCAGTGTCTCAACTGCCTCGGCGCGGCCATTTTGCAGCTTGAGCTCGGCGAGGATGTCTGCCAGCAGCTCATCCGTGGTGGGCTTGGCCGGGGCTTCCGGCTCGGGCTCTTTTTCTTTCTTGCGGTTGAAGCGGTTGATGATCTTCACCATCCAGAACACGACGAATGAAATACACAGGAAGTTGATGATGGACATGATCAGATCGCCGATCGGGAACACGCCTACGGTCACGCCGGAGAAGTCCAGCCCGCCGATGATGAGCGAGATGAGCGGATTGATGATGTCGTTGACGAGCGCGGTGACGATGGCCGTGAACGCGCCGCCGACTACGACGCCGACGGCCAGGTCAATGACGTTGCCGCGCGAGATGAAAACCTTGAATTCGTCGAGCCAACTGGGCTTTTTCATGATACAGACACCCCTGTTTTTTCTGTAGTTTCAGTGCTTGGGCACGAGGACTTCCGTGCCGCCCATGTACGCGCGCAGCGCCTCGGGAATGACGACGCTGCCGTCGGGCTGCAGATTGTTCTCGAGGAGCGCGATGAGCATGCGCGGCGGGGCGACGCAGGTGTTATTGAGTGTGTGGGCGAGATAATTCTTGCCGTCCTTGCCCTTAATGCGGATGTGCAGACGGCGAGCCTGCGCATCGCCGAGGTTCGAGCAGGAGCACACCTCAAAGTATTTCTGCTGGCGCGGGCTCCAGGCCTCAATGTCGCAGGACTTGACCTTCAGGTCGGCGAGGTCACCGGAGCAGCACTCGAGCTGGCGTACCGGGATGTCCAGGCTGCGGAAGAGCTCAACGGAGTAGCGCCAGAGCTTCTCGTACCAGTCCATGCTCTCCTCCGGGCGGCAGACGACGATCATCTCCTGCTTTTCGAACTGGTGGATGCGGTACACGCCGCGCTCCTCGATGCCGTGCGCGCCCTTTTCCTTGCGGAAGCAGGGCGAATAGGACGTCATCGTCTGCGGCAGCTGATCCTCGGTGAGGATCTGGTCGATGTAACGGCCGATCATGGAGTGCTCGCTCGTGCCGATCAGGTAGAGGTCTTCGCCCTCAATCTTGTACATCATGGCGTCCATGTCCGTCTGGCTCATGACACCTTCGACCACATTACCGTGGATCATGAACGGCGGGATGCAGTAAGTAAAGCCCTTGCCGATCATGAAATCGCGCGCGTAGGCCAGCACGGCCTCATGCAGGCGGGCAATATCGCCCATGAGATAGTAAAATCCGTTGCCGGAGACGCGGCGCGCGGCGTCGAGATCGATACCGTCAAAGCGCTCCATGATCTCCGTATGGTACGGGATCGGGAAATCCGGCACGACGGCCTCGCCGAAGCGCTGCACCTCGACGTTGCAGCTGTCGTCCGGGCCGAGCGGCACGCTGGGGTCGATGATCTGCGGGATGGTGAGCATGATCTTGTGGATCTTGGCCTCAAGCTCTTCCTCCTGCTTTTCGAGCTCGGCCAGACGCGCCGCCTGCGCGGTGACCTGCGCCTTGACTGCCTCGGCCTCCTCAAGTTTGGATGGGTCCTTTTTCGCCTGGCCCATGAGCATGCCGATCTTTTTCGACAGGGCGTTGCGCTCGGCGCGCAGGTTCGACGCCTCGTTGATTGCGGCGCGGTTGGCCTTGTCAAGCTCGATCACTTCGTCGACGAGCGGGAGCTTGGCGTCCTGAAACTTTTTGCGGATGTTTTCCCGAACCAGATCGGGGTTTTCGCGGATCAATCGAATGTCAATCATGGTGTCTCTGTCTCCTCAGTATTCTATATGTATCAGTTGTGTATCAGTTTCTGCGGCTGAGGCCCTCGAGCGCCTGCAGCAGCGCCTCGCGGTCGTCCGCGTCGTAGTATTCGAGTTCGATGCGCCCGGTCTTGCGGCCCTGCGTCATGCGCACCTTGCGGCCGAGTACCTGCTCGAGGTGCCGTGCGCATTCACCCAGATAATCCACACCGGCGGGCTTTTTCGCCGGTTTTTCCTGCGTATCTTTGAGCAGCTGTGCGGCCAGCGCCTCCGCCCGGCGCACAGACAGGCCCTTTTCAATCACGGTTTTCGCTGCGGCGAGCTGCATTTCCGGGTCGCCGAGCGGCAGGAGCGCACGCGCGTGCCCAGCGGACAGTGTGCCGTCCTCGACGAGCTTCAATACCGGCTCAGATAAAGCCAGCAGCCGTGTCGCGTTGGCGACGGCGGGGCGTGATTTGCCCACGCTCTGCGCCACATCGTCCTGCGTCATGCCGTAGACATCCTGCAGGGCTCGGTAGCCTTTGGCCTCCTCAATGGGGTTCAGATCCTCTCGCTGAAGGTTTTCGACCAGCGCCATCTCCATGGCGCGCTGCTCGTCTGCCGTCAGGATGCGCACCGGTACTTCCTTGAGACCAGCCATGCGGCTGGCGCGCCAGCGGCGCTCGCCCGCGATGATCTGATAAAATCCGCTGTCAAGCGGCCGGACCGTGATCGGCTGGATGAGCCCGTAGGTGCGGATGGACTCCGCGAGCATTTCCAGCGCTTCGGGGTCAAAGCGCTTGCGCGGCTGGTCAGCGCGCGGCTCGATCTTTTCGATCGGCAATAAATCAGGCGCAGTCTCCTCATGCTCCGGCTGCGGGGACGGATATTCCTCACCGAAGAGCGCGCCGAGGCCCATGCCGAGGCCCTTCTTTCCGTCTTTACCCATGTTTCACCTCCGTAGCGGCAGCGGCTGCTTCCTGCGCCGCTTTTGCCGCCTTGTCCTCGCGCTTGATGAGCTCGCCCGCCAGATGCAGGTATGCCCGCGCGCCCTTGGACTCTTTGTCATAGGCGATGGCGGGTTTGCGGTGGCTCGGCGCCTCGGACAGGCGCACGTTGCGCGGGATCATGGTCTTATAGACCTTTTTGCCGAAGAACTTGCGCACCTCGTTCACGACCTGGTCGGACAGCTTGGTGCGGCCGTCGTACATGGTCATGACGATGCCCTGCACCGTCAGCTCCGGGTTCAGGCGCTTGTTGCACATTTTGATGCTGCGCATGAGGTCGGCAATGCCCTCGAGCGCGTAGTATTCGCACTGCACCGGGATAAGCACGCTGTCGGCCGCGACGAGCGCGTTGATCGTCAGCAGCTCGAGCGACGGCGGGCAGTCGATGAGGATGAAGTCGTAATCGCCCTGTACCGCGGCGAGCGCAGTTTTCATGATGTATTCCCGCTGCTCGGAGCTCACGAGCTCCACGGAGCAGCCGGAGAGATTCATATTTGCCGGTAGCACGTCGCCGTATTTTGTGCTGCGAATGCAGTCAGCGGCGGCCGCGCCGTTCATCAGCATGTCATAGCAATTGGGCGTCGCGGTTTTGTCCACGCCCATGCCGGAGGTGCTGTTGCCCTGTGGGTCGCAGTCGACGAGGAGCACGCGCCGCCCGCGCTTTTTGAGCGCGCAGGTCAGATTCACACACGTGGTCGTCTTGCCGACTCCGCCTTTCTGGTTGGCGACGGCAATGATTTTGCCCATGGTTTGCCTCCCTGAATTGTGTTTGCCGCTATTATACCAGTGCGCGGCCGCGTTTTCAACTGTCTGGGGGCCCCGCGGCAAATTTTTGTGCTGTTTCACGTGAAACAATGCGAAACGCGGCGGGTGTGTTTCACGTGAAACATTGCCTCAGGACAAAAACATGTCCACGTCGCCGATGGTCAGCCCGTCGTGCAGCGCGAGATTGATGCCGTAGCCGATGAGCTTTGCCGCATCCCGCACCACTGCGTCAATATCACGCGGAGTGACGAACATCTGCGCCGCGCGGGGATCGTCCGAAAAGCCGCCCGCGTCGATCACGGTCGGCAGGCCGATGGCTGCGACCGGGATGCCGAGCGTATCGCGGCTCAGACCGGTGCGGTCATTGCCGACGCCACTGCCGGGCGTGATGCCGGTGTCCGTGAGCTGAACGGTACGACCGAGGCGGTCGAGCTCCGCGCAGGCGAGTGCGTCTACGGCGATGATGGCGTCCGGGTGCAGGCGGTCTGCGAGTGCGCGGATCATATCGGCGGATTCCACGCCCGTTGTGCCGAGTACGCCGGGCGCGAGCGCGGCCACGGACCGGAACTGCCCGAAATGCTCCGGCAGCTGTTCGCGCAGGTGCCGCGTGACCATGACGCTGTCAATCGCATCAGGGCCGACGGCGTCGGGCGTGATCGCCCGGTTGCCGAGGCCGACGACGAGTACGGACGCGCCCGGCATCAGCGGCAGCACGCCGCGCAGCAGCTCGGCGAGCGTCTGCGCCGCGTTTTCAAATGCGTCGTCCTCACGCCGCCGCAGCGGGTCGAGCGCAAGGGTGTAGTAGTCGCCAATTGGTTTACATAATGCATTTTCACCGGCGACGTCGAGTACATGTACCTCGGTCACGGCAAAGCCGCGGCGCTCGGTCTCCTCGGCGCGCACGCCGGGCAGCTCCGTCACTGCGGCGGCGCTGCGGTGGATGGCTTCGGCCTCGACGGCGAGGTCGGTGCGGGGAAAATTCGGCATAACAGGCTCCTTTCTGACGCCACATCTTGTGGCTCACAGGAAGCGTTGCCACAAATGGATACAATTATAATGAAAATTGAAAAAAAGGCTTGCAATTTGCAGGGTTTGATGATATCATCAACACTTGCAGAACATTGCACGGTCATATCCATGACTGAATTTTATAGGAGGAGGTGGCGATTGAGAAATGCCGAACATCAAGTCCGCAATGAAGAGAGACGAAAAGTCCAAGCTGCAGAATCTGAAAAACAAGGCTGAGAAATCCGCCCTGAAGACCAACCTGAAGAAGTTTGATGCGGCTGTTGCCGAAGGCAACCGTGACGCAGCCGTCAGTACCTATAAAGTTGCTGTCCAGGCTGTTGACCGCGCGGCCGGCAAGGGTCTGATCCACAAGAACAACGCAGCGCACAAGAAGTCTGCGATGGCTCAGAAAATGAACGAGCTTGGCTGATCACAGAATCTCGGGGGCATGGCAGTTTGCCATGCCCTTTTTGCTACCCTGACAGGAGGCTGACTATGAAAAAACGTATGATGCTGATCATCAACCCCATGGCCGGACGCAGCGGCTACAAGACCGGCTTCGGCGAGGTGATGAACATTCTCGACAGCGGCGGATACCTGACGACGGTGTACTTCACGCAGGGCCGCGGCGACGCGACGCTGATGGCGGCGCAGCACGCAGCGGAGTATGACACCGTGGCCTGCATCGGCGGCGACGGCACGCTCAGCGAGGTCGTCTCGGGTCTGATGCAGGTGCCGAATCCGCCCCCGCTGGGCTACATCCCGATGGGCACGACGAACGACGTGGCCTCGACGCTCGGTCTGCCGAAAAACGCGACGGATGCGGCCCTGCGCATCGTGACCGGCACGCCGACGGCGTTTGACGTCGGCAGCTTCGGCGAACAGAGCTTTTTCACCTACGTGGCGGCGTTCGGCGCGTTTACGGCCGTGAGCTATGAGACGCCGCAAAACGAAAAGCAGGCGCTCGGCCACCTGGCCTATGTACTTGAGGCGATCGGCCGGCTCAACAGCATCGACCATTACCGCGCGCACGTGGAGTATGACGGCGGCACGGTCGACGGCGACTTCATCTTCGGCGGCGTGTCGAACTCGACCTCCGTGGCCGGCATGGTGCGCCTGCGCAAGGACCTCGTGAGCCTGGGCGACGGCCTGTTTGAGACGCTGCTCATCCGCCGCCCGCAGCAGTTCGGCGACTTGAGCCGCATCATCTCGGGCGTGCTCAACCAGAACTATGACAATGAGAATGTCATTCTCGTGCAGTCCAAGACGCTGCGCTTCACGTTTGACGAGCCTGTGGCCTGGACGCGCGACGGCGAGGCCGGCGGCGTGACGACGGACGTGACGCTGCGCAACAACCACGCGGCGATCCATATCATCGCTTAATGGCGGAAAAGATACGCAAAACCGGCGGAAAATCCGCCGGCTTTGCGTTTACGCGCGCAAGAACCGGTTGAAAAAAACGCGCATTGTGCGTATAATAAAGAAGTTATTTTGAAAAATCCATCGGAAACGAGGCTGATGATATGAAAAGACAGCACATCGCCGGCATCTACGCATCCCCGGAGACCTTCGGCGGCCAGACCCTGACCGTCTGCGGCTGGGCGCGCACGATCCGCGACATGAAGAATTTCGGCTTTATCGAGCTCAACGACGGCAGCTGCTTCAAGAGCCTTCAGGTCGTGCTCGAGCGCGGCAAGCTCGAAAATTACGACGAGATCGCCCGCCAGAACGTCGGCGCGGCGTTCATCGTGCGCGGCGAGCTCGTGCTCACGCCGGACGCCAAGCAGCCGTTCGAGCTCAAGGCCGACAGCGTCACGGTCGAGGGCGCGTCCGCACCGGACTATCCGCTGCAGAAAAAGCGCCACAGCGTGGAGTTCCTGCGCACGATCCAGCACCTGCGCCCGCGCACGAACCTCTTCAGTGCGACGTTCCGCGTCCGCAGCGTGGCCGCGCAGGCGGTGCACACGTTCTTCCAGGACCGCGGCTTTGTCTACGTCCAGACCCCGATCATCACGGGCTCCGACTGCGAGGGCGCGGGCGAGATGTTCCGCGTCACGACACTCGACCTCGACAATATCCCGCGCACGGCCGACGGCAAGGTAGATTTCTCCAAGGACTTCTTCGGCAAGAGCACGAACCTGACCGTGTCCGGCCAGCTCAACGCCGAAAACTTCGCGCTTGCTTTTGGTGATGTGTATACCTTCGGCCCCACGTTCCGCGCCGAGAACTCCAACACCCAGCGCCACGCCGCTGAGTTCTGGATGATCGAGCCGGAGATGGCGTTTGCCGACCTAGACGACGATCTCGAGTGCATGGAGGCGATGGTGAAGTTCATCATCAACACCGTGCTCGAAAAGTGCCCGCAGGAGATGGAGTTCTTCAACTCCTTCGTGGACAAGGGCCTGCTCGAGCGCCTGCACAACGTGGTGGACAATGACTTCGGCCGCATCACGTATACCGACGCCGTGAAGCTGCTCAAAGAGTCCGGCCACAAGTTTGACTACCCCGTCGAGTGGGGCATCGACCTACAGACGGAGCACGAGCGCTACCTGACCGAGCAGGTGTTCAACAAGCCCGTGTTCGTCACGGATTATCCGAAGGAGATCAAGGCATTTTACATGCGCATGAACGACGACGGCAAGACCGTCGCCGCGGCGGACTGCCTCGTGCCGGGCATCGGTGAGATCATCGGCGGCAGCCAGCGCGAGGAGCGGCTCGACCTGCTCACCAAGCGCATGCAGGAGCTTGGCCTGCGCGAGGAAGACTACTGGTGGTACCTCGACCTGCGGCGCTACGGCAGCTGCCGCCACGCCGGCTTCGGTCTCGGCTTTGAGCGCATGGTCATGTACCTCACCGGCGTGAGCAACATCCGCGACGTGGAGCTGCACCCGCGCACGGTCGGCAACGCGGACTTCTGATCTCGATTTTGTACAAACGACGCCCCCGGAAGCAATCGGCTTCCGGGGGCGCTTTTTTTGCCAAAACAGGCCCCCGCACCCGCGGGGGCCTGCTGCGTATGGGGTCAGTACGCCTCGATCTCCTGAATGGTCATGTCACGGCCGGAGAGGGGCATGAGCTTTTTCCCACCGCAGTCCGGGCAGGAGAGATCCTCGACGTCGGCGATGAACTCCGCCCCACAGTCGAGACAGCGGGCGCGGCCCGCCTCCGTCTCGATGCGCAGAGGCACGCCGTCATACTCCGTGCCGTCGGTCACAGCGGTCCAGCAGTCGGTGAGAAAGCGCGGGACGACGCCCGAGAGCGTCCCGACGCGGACCGTGATGCTGCGCACACCCTCGAGCGCCTGCTCGCGGGAGATGTCGCGCACCATTTTGAGCATCGCGTCGCACAGTGCCAGCTCGTGCATTACTTGCTGACCGCCTTTTTCACGATGCTGCCCGCGCGCTTGACGACACCCTCGGCGACCTTGATCGGCATGGTCTCATACGAGCCTGCGTGCCAGTCGCGCACCTTCTTGAGATGGATGGCGTCGAACTTGCACTTCGTGGTGCACAGGCCGCAGCCGATGCACAGGTAGCTGTCCACCTTCGTGGCACCGCAGCCGAGGCAGCGGGCGCACTCTTTGCGCACCTGCTCTTCCGTGAACGTGACGCGCGCGTCGGAGAAGGTCTTGGCCTTGGCGGCGTTGTAGCCCGGCGTCTGGCGGTGATCCTTGTCAAAACCGGCCGTCTCGATGAGCACATGGTCTTTATCAAGCGCCTTGTACACTCTGCGGTCGCGGCCGGCAGTGAGCGTCTGGCCGGGGTGCACATAGCGGTGCAGGCTGATGGCGGCCTCCTTGCCGGCGGCAATGGCGTCGATGGCAAACTTCGGGCCGGTGTAGCAGTCGCCGCCGACGAAGATGTCCGGCTGCGCGGTCTGATAGGTCAGCGCGTCGGCCTCGGCGGTGCCCTTTTTTGTCGTCGTGAGCGCGCCGGTATCGAGCGTGCCCCAGTCGACCGTCTGACCGATGGCGCCGATGACGGAATCGACCGCGAGCGTCTCAAATTCGCCGGTACCGACGGGCTTGCGGCGGCCCTTCTCGTCCGGCTCGCCGAGCGTCATGCGCTCGACCCGGATGCCAGTGACCTTGCCGTCCGCGCCGAGGATCTCGACCGGAGCGGTCAGGAAGCGGAACTGCACACCCTCTTCCATCGCCTCTTTGACCTCTTCGGGGTCGGCGGGCAGCTCTGCCTCACTGCGGCGGTAGAGCACGTACGTCTCGTCCGCGCCGAGGCGCACCGCGCTGCGGCAGACGTCCATGGCCACGTTGCCGCCGCCGATGACGGCGCAGCGCTTGCCGATATTCGTCTCCTGGCCGAGGTTCACGGCGCGCAGGAAGTCCACGCCGCCGTAGACGCCCGCGAGCTCCTCGCCCGGGATGCGGAGCTTGGCCGACTTCTGCGCGCCGATGGCGACATAGAAGCCCTTGTAGCCCTGCGCGCGCAGCTGCTCGATGGTGACGTCTTTGCCGACCTCGACGCCGCAGCGGAATTCGACGCCCATCTCGCGCAGGATGTCGATCTCGGCGTTGAGCACGTCTTTTTCGAGGCGGAAGCTCGGGATGCCGAGCGTGAGCATGCCGCCGGGCACCGGGTTGCGGTCGAACACGGTCACGGGGTAGCCCTTGTTGGCGAGGTAGTAGGCACAGCTCATGCCCGCGGGGCCGGCGCCGATGACGGCGATCTTCTCCGTGTACGGGCGGCCGATCTGGTTGAGCAGCTTCGGCACGTAGCGCGTGGCCTCGTGCAGGTCGTGGTCGGCGATGAAGCGCTTGACCTCGTCGATGGCGACGGCCTCGTCCACGTCGCCGCGGGTGCACTCGGCCTCGCAGCGCTTGTTGCAGATGCGGCCGCAGACGGCCGGGAACGGGTTTTCTTTTTTGATGAGCTCGAGCGCGTCCGTGTAGCGGCCCTGCGCGGCGAGCTTCAGGTAGCCCTGCACGGGGATGTGCGCGGGGCAGGCGGTCTTGCACGGGGCGGTGCCGGTGGGCACGACGTCCTCGTGATCCTCGCGGTAGTTCGGGTCCCAGCTGCGCTTCGGACGCAGGGTCTCGGAGAGCTTGACGTAGTCCGGCTTTGGCGTCAGATCCTCGGTCGAGCAGAGCTTCTGGCCGAGCTTGAGCGCATTGCCGGGGCAGGTCTCCACGCACTGGCCGCAGGCGACGCACTTGGCCTCGTCCACCTCAGCGACGTAGTTGGAGCGGATCGCGTCGCGCGCGCCATACATCAGGCCCACGCGCAGGCCGAAGCAGGCACAGGCGCAGCAGTTGCAGATGGCCGCGCTCTCGCCCGGCTCTTCAATGTTGACCATGTCGTGCATGAGGCCGTTTTCTTCGGCGCGCTTGATGATCTCGAGCGCCTGCTCGCGCGTGATCTCCTTGGCGCGGCCGGAGCGGATGTAGTGCTCGGCGCCCTTGCCCATCTGGATGCACATATCCTCGTCGAGGTGGCCGCAGCCGTCGCCGATGCTCGTGCGCGATGCGCGGCAGGAGCACGGAGACACGGAGAAGCGGTCGTACTTGTCCAGATAGTGCGAGATGCGCTCAAATTCGTTCACACCGGGAATGCCCTCGAGCGCGCTCTCGACCGGGATGACGCGCATGAGGCCGTAGCCGTCGGGGATCATGGCGCCCATGTTTGCGGCGAGGTTGCGGGTGTACTCCTCGAACGCGCGGCCGACCTCCGGATGCGTTTCCAACAGCTCCTTCTGGTTGACCATCATCTCGAGGATGCCGGGTGCGAAGATCTGCATGTAATACGTGTCCTCACCGAGCGTCTCGTTGTGTGAGCGGCGGAAGATGCCGTAATACACGAGGTTGTCGAGCAGGGGCTGCACCTCCTGCACGGTCTTGCCGACCTTCTTGGCCAGATAGGCCGCGGTGCGCTCCTTGCGCAGCCCGGCCGCGATGGCGACATCCGCTTCCTCGTCGGTCAGGATGCCTGCCATGCAGTAGTATTCGGGCGCGTTTTCGTCGATCTTGGTCGTGATGCCGGTGACGCCCCCAATGATCTTTGCCAGCTTCACGATCTTCGGCCTGAGTTGTGCCATGGTCTCTCCTCCTTCATGTTGTTGCGCTGAGATTGTCATCAGGATAACATATGTACCCGCGCGGGGAAGCAAAATTTCCCATTTGGCGCGATATACAACAAGTGATGCGCAAATGTGCCGGAACACGGTGAAAAAAACAGGCCCCCGGAAAGCTGCGGGGGCCTGCTGCGGTGCGCGCCGTCAGAACTTGACGAAGCCGGTGGTCGTGCCCATCGGGTAGCCGAGCGTCCACTCCTGTTTTCCGCAGTGGGGACAGACCTCGCCGCGGGCCTTGAGCTCGTCGATGAAGGCCTCAGCGCGCATGATGTACATATTCGTTTTGCGCACGTAGCGGCAGTGCCCGCAGAAGACCACGTAGGTCGCAAAGCTGTCGTAGATGCCGCGGGCGCGTTTTTCCTTTTCCTCGGCGGTCAGCGGCCGGGGATTGACATTGTGATTGACTGCCATGGTTTGCTCCTCCCCTGTCAGATCTGGTGCTCGCGCTTGACGCTGTCATAGTGCTTGTTCAAAAACGGCACGACGACGGAGCGCATGAGCTTCATGTCGAGGTTATAGTAATAGATCACGAACAGCACGGCCAGCGCGCCGCCGGTGATGCCAAAAGCTCGGAACAGGAACTGCGCAAATTTGCATTTCATATCGGTGGACCTCCTTTACCAGCCCATGCTGTCGTCAAAGTCGAGCAGCGACGGATCGACCGGCTCCTCGTGCATGACGTTGATCATGTATTCGTTGACGGTGCGGCGCGCCTCGGCCGGCGAGACGATGCGGTGATCCATCAGCGAGTGCGGCATCCACACCGTGTGGAAGCGCTCATCGTGCTTGCGGATCTCCTCCTCGATCAGGCCCTGCGCACCGGCCATGCCCTTGCAGCCGATGTCGTCGTACATGATGATCATGTCGCAGTTGAACTTCTCCGCCGTCTCCCACATCTGCATGATGTGGCGGTTGCCGCCGACGGTGTGCGTGCGCATCGGGGTGCGGGCGTGCCAGTCGGCCACGTCGCTCATCATGACGTCGCGGTCCTCGGTGTCGACAATGTTGTGGCCGGTGAGCGAGTCCATGTTGATCAGGCACAGGATGCCCCAGCAGTTATACAGCCACTGCACGCCGTGCGCGTAGTACGTCGAGCCGCAGCTCCAGGCAATGGCGCGGTGGCGCGTGTGCGGGAAGGTGTCGATGTTTCTGCGCACGCACTTGTCAAAGATGCGCGTGATCTTGCGCGAGGCTTTGAGGAAGTACTCGTTGCCGCCCTGCTGGTAGAAGTAGATGCGGAACAGACCCTGACACACAGGGTTGAGCGCGCCGTTGTTCGTCTTGGCATAGATGTCCCAGCGCTCGGTCTCCTCGCGGTTGAACTGGTTGGTGTTTTCAATGTGCTGGATGAACGTGTCCCAGTTGAACGGCTGGTGGAACTGCTCCTCGAGGAAGTGGATGGCGTCGTACACCTCGTGCACGCCGAGTTCCTTGCAGGTCGGGTCGTCATACATGAGTGGGGTCGTGAACGGGTGCACGGCCTTCTTGCCGTCGCTCGAGAGCGCACGGTACATGGCGACGTTGTCCATCATGTTCGCGTCGCAGGGGTTGTTGGTCGTGAGCCAGCAGTTGCCGATGTCGGGGTACTCGCCCTCGACGGCGACGCCGGTCTCCACGAGCGGCAGCGTGCACATGTCGCCCGGGATGCCGCAGCTGACGGCCTGGTCGACGTAGTACGAGCCGAGGTTCTTGTTCAGGATCGGCACCATGAACGCCGCGTGCTGCTGGATGTTGATGCCGTAGTAGCCGGGGAAGCCGTAGATGATGTGCTTCGGCAGCGTGTAGTCAAAGGCGATCGTGCGCTCGGTCCACTTGTTCTCGCCGAAGCGGCGGTCGGCGCGGATCTCGCGCCAGAGCGTCGTGATGGAGTCGGACACCATGCAGTCGATGGCCGTCAGGTCGGCGCGCAGGACCATGCCGCGGTCGCCCTCGATCCATTTGTCGACCATCATCGGCGTGGCCAGATAAGCGCTCAGCCAGCGATACTTCCAGAATGCGCGGATCATGCGCACCGGGTCGCGGCCGATGAGCCCGGCCATCTTGCCCCAGGTCTGCAGCCAGCGGGCGAAGGCATAGGCCGTGTCCTTCACGCCGCGCCACTCGCGGTGGCGGTAGAAGTTCGTGCCCTCGATGTACAGGTCGCCGAGATAATGGCAGTCGTTGTCACCCCGCAGGAAGTGGCCGAGCGTGCCGTATTCTTCTTTGAGCGTGCGTTTGCGTTTCCACATAGCTGAACCCCTCCCTTATTGCTGCGCCTGGATCTTTTTGATCTCCAGCGACTCGATGAACGCCTGAAACCGGGTACGCAGCTGACCGGAGGCGGCGCTCGTGTAATCCTTCTCGATCTGGCACACCGGTACGCTGCGCGGCAGCTCGTAGCCCTCGTAGAACCACATGCCGTCCTGCGCACGCTCGTAGCCCCAGTATTCGCAGAACTTCATGTTCTCGACGATGATGCCATCGGCGTGGTATTTCTCCACGAGATCGAAAATGTATTTCTTGCGCGCGATGATGTTTTCGGGGCCCATGGCGCGCGGGCACTGGTTGCGCCACATATAGTAGTCGGCGATGGACTGCAGAACGTCCTTGCCCTCCTCGAGCGGGATCTCCTCGCGGCCGGGCATCGAGCCGAAGCAGTAGCGGTCGGCCACGACGAGTCCGCCGGCCATCTCGCACATTTTCGTGAACTCGGGGTCGTCAATCTCGCTGCCGGCGATGAGCACACGCGCACGGTACCACGGTTTCGGGTCCGGCTCGCGCGTGCGCAGCTCCTGCAGCGTCTCGCGCAGGTAGGGCAGGATGAGATCCTTCGGGCACGTCTGCGTGCACAGCTGGATGACGTGGAATTCATAGCCCGTGATGACGGGGTTTTCCGCCTCGCGCATGGCGTTGATCTCCGTCATGATGCGGCAGACCTCGTTGAACTGCTCAACGGCGCGGCGCAGGTTGTCTTCCGAGAAGTCCACGCCGTAGACCTTCTCGAGCGGCTGAATGATCTTCTGCTCGATCTGGCGGCGGTAGTAGCCCGCGTGCCACTCGGTCTTGCGCAGCGGCATGTCGAGATACGTGCAGAAAAATTTCTCGTTCGGGATCAGCTCGCAGTATTCAAAATACTGCTCCATGCGGTTCATCGTCGTGCAGCACTCCTGCCCGATGAGCGCGGAGATGAAGTTGTAGCCGCCCTCGAACGCGCGCTCGAGGATGCTCTTGGAGTACGGGCACGAGCGGTTGGTCATGTAATAGGTAGCCATGTCGGGATTGGTGCAGTTCGGCGCGCGCAGACGCACGCCAAAACACTTGTCCGTATCCAGCAAAACCTCCGGTATGTACGAACAGTTCCATGCCAGCGCCAGCCGGCCATCCTTGCAGGCGTCCTGAACCAGGTCGTTGTTTGCCTGCTGTAGCAGGTTTTCAAAATAGATCAGATGCTTCAGGTCTCTCATTCGCGCATTCCCTCCTTCGATGCACAGATTCCGCGCAGTCGATGAAAATTCGACATTTTGCACAAGCGCAGAACGTTAACGCATATTTATTATAGAACTTTGTCTGAATCATGTCAATATGTGTAACAAATGATTATTAACGGACATTTCGCATTTTTCTGCCTGAGAGGCGGAAATACAACAGGAAAGGACTTGCTAAAAGATAAACAAAGTGATAAAGTAAACCTGTATATGCAAAAATTTTCCCGGAAAAACCGGTGCTCGGACGCGCGCGGGGGAAGCGCCGTCCGCAGGAAAGGGGAACGAAGAAGATGGGTTACATGAAGTATCTCAAGCTCATGAACCGCATGAACGCGGTCACGCAGGTGCCGCAGCCGCCGGTGCCGCAGTTTGAAAAATACTGCAAGCTGTTCGTGACCGACGAAGAGTACGACATCATGATGGGCATGAAGCTGCGCGGCAACACGGAGGCAGAGCTGCGCGCGCTCTACACCGGCAGTGACTGGGCCGGCACGCTCTACGACATGTGCCGCAAGGGCTTCCTGCTGAAGATCTATGACGGCGCCGAGCCGACGTATGACCTCGCGCCGATGCTGCCTGGCTGGTTTGAATTCCCGCTCTCGACCGGCGAGGACAGCGACACGATCCAGAAGGCGTCGGAGCTGTTCACCTCGGCCATCAACATGGTCACGACGCTCAACGTCGAGCCGCTGCGCACGGGCTACGCCGCCATGAACAACCTTAAAAAGCTGCAGGGTGACAAGGGCCACATGGAGGTGGCGCTCCCGCTCGAGGGCAAGGCCGCCGGCAAGGTCGTGCACGTCGACCGCAAGCTCTCCAACGACACGACGAGCGTCGTGCCGAGCTACCAGCTCGAGGCGTACCTCGACAGCCTGCCGGACGATGCGCCCATCAGCGTCATGCACTGCTTCTGCCGCAACATCCGCCGCAGAGAGGGCATGCAGCCCAAGCACCCCACGCCGGACGAGGTGTGTCTGTGTGTCGGCAACATAGCCAAGCAGATCATCGAGTTCGGCATCGGCCGCCAGGTCAGCAAGGCCGAGGCGCGCCGGATCCTCGTTGACTGCGAGAACAAGGGCTGCGTCCACCAGGTGTTCCACTACGCCTGCAACATGGACGAGGAGACGACCGCCATCTGCAACTGCGACACGCAGTGCTGCGAGATGCTCGGCTCCTACACGCGCGGCGGCATGCAGCCGCTGTATATGCGCGCGCACGCAAAGCCCGTCATCGTCCACCCCGAAAACTGCAACGGCTGCAACATCTGCAACCACTTCTGCCCGACGGTGGCCACCGGCTTCAACGCGCAGAGCGGCAAGGTGTTTGTGGAGTACCAGCGCTGCATCGGCTGCGGCGTGTGCGTCACGAAGTGCCCGAAGGACGTGCGCAAGATGGTCGACGGCGACCGCGTGCTCTTCTGCAAGCCGCTCAAGAAGGATCTGGTGCGCGAGCGCAATGTCCGCCGCCAGCCGAAGAAAAAATAAATGCACGAGGCGGCCATTGCCAAGGAGGTCTTTGACATCGCCCAGCAGGCGATGGCGGAAAACGGCCTCACGCGCCTGACGCGCGTTGTCATGGACATCGGCGAATACTCCGCCGTCGTGCCCGAGCAGCTGCAGCTCGTGTTCCGCATCGCGGTGCACAACACCGCCATGGACGGCTGCGCGCTCGAGATCCATGATCTGCCCGGCGAGCTGGGCATGTATGTGCGCACGATCGAGGGCGAGTAGACGCATACATATAAAATTAATAAACAACGCGGCACGCCCGCAGGAACGCTGGTTCCTGCGGGCGTGGTTTTTATTTGACGGGAAAACGGCACCGATCTGTGCCACGAAAACGGAAAATTCGTCCGGCGCGCATATCCGCACGCAAATCCGCCGACAATAACCGGGAAGCAAATCCCGTAAACTGCGGCTTTGGAGGAATGGATATGTACAAAAAAGATTTTATTGACACCAACGATTTCACAAAACAGGAACTGCTGGACATTATCGACCTGTCGCTCGCCATCAAGCGCGCCATCCGCCGGGGTTATTATCCCCCGCTGATGAAAAATATGAACCTCGGCATGATCTTTCAGCAGTCGAGCACCCGCACGCGCGTGTCGTTCGAGACGGCCATGAGCCAGCTCGGCGGCCACGCGCAGTATCTCGGCCCCGGCATGATCCAGCTCGGCGGTCACGAGACCATTGGCGACACCGGCAAGGTGCTCTCGCGCCTGGTCGACGTGGTCATGGCCCGCGTCATCGAGCACAAGACCATCGTGGAACTCGCCGACGCGTGCACGATCCCGGTCATCAACGGCATGAGCGACTATAACCACCCCACGCAGGAGATCGGCGACCTGTGCACCATCAAGGAAAACCTGCCTGAGGGCAAGCGGCTGGAAGACTGCAAGGTCGTCTTTGTCGGCGACGGCACGCAGGTGTGCGCGTCCCTCGGCTTCATCACCACGAAGCTCGGCATGCACTTTGTGCACTACGGCCCGGAGGGTCACCAGCTCAATGCCGACCATAAGCACATTCTCGAGGCCAACTGCAAGCTTTCCGGCGGCAGCTGGGCCGTCACGGACGAGCGCGACGCCGTGCGCGGTGCGGACTTCATCTATACCGACGTCTGGTACGGCCTGTATGAAAACGAGATGCCCAAGGAAGAGCGCGTGCGCGTCTTTGCGGATTATCAGGTCAACCGCGAGCTCATGCAGCTCGGCGCGCTCGGCTGCAAGTTCCTGCACTGCCTGCCCGCCACGCGCGGCGAGGACGTGACCGACGAGGTCGCCGATTCCGCCGCCTCCCTCTGCTGGGAGCAGGCCGGCAACCGCCTGACGGCCATGCGCGGGCTGCTGGTGTATTTCACGCGCTGCCGCCGCGTCCCGTCGGAGCTGGAGCTCGCCGCGGCGCAGGAGGAGCTCGACACCTTCCTCGACGCGCGGCTCGGCGGCTGCTGACCGGCTGCCAAAGGAGCAGACACCATGGAACAACGGAAAAAATTCCGCCTTGCGGACGTCGTCCTCTCGGTCATCTGCGTCGTGTTCGTGGCGGAGGCGGCGGCGCCCGTCGCCTCCATCGGCAACAGCCAGTATTTCTGGTGGGTGTTCATGATGATCGCCTTCCTGCTGCCCTACGGCATGATCTCGTCCGAGCTCGGCACGACGTACACCGGCGACGGCGGGCTCTATGACTGGATCAACAAGGCGTTTCCGCGCTCGAAGTGGGGCGCGCGCGCCTCGTGGTACTACTGGATCAACTTCCCGCTGTGGATGGCCTCGCTCGCCGTCGTGTGCCCGGAGCTGCTGAGCGTGCTCACGGGGCTGCAGTTCGGGTGGTTTGCCAAGCTGCTCATCGAGCTGGCCTTCATCTGGACCGTCACGTGGATCGCGTTTTACCCCGTGTGCGACAGCATCATCATTCTCAACATCAGCGCCGCCATCAAAATGATCCTCGCGCTGACGGTCGGCGTGCTCGGCATCGTCTACGTTGTGAAAAACGGCTTTGTCAACGACATGGCTTTCCGCACGTTCCTGCCGGGGCTTGACCTGCACAGTCTGTCGTATATCTCGGTCATCATCTTCAACTTCCTCGGCTTCGAGGTCGTGTGCACCTACGCCGACAATATGCGTGACCCCAAGCGCCAGATCCCGCAGGCCATCATCACCGGCGGCATCGTCATCGCGCTCATCTACCTGTTTTCGGCCTTCGGCATCGGCGCGGCCATCCCTACGCACGAGATCAGCGAGGACTCGGGCCTCATCGACGCCGTCTCGCTCATGACCGGTCGCACGAGCGGCCTGTTCGTCGGCGCGGTGGCGCTGCTGTTTCTTATTACGCTGTTCGGCAACATGATCTCGTGGTCCATGGGCGTGAACTCCACGGCTGCCTACGCCGCCGAAAACGGCGACATGCCGGCCATTTTTGCCCGCCGCTGGGCGAAAAACGACATGCCCATCGGCTCCGCGCTCACGAGCGGCATCGTTGCGAGCGTCGTGTGCATCCTCGGCATCATCATCGAGCTGCTCTCGCCGGATTCGTCCCTGTTCTGGAGCTTTTTCGCGCTCAACCTTGTCATGCTCCTGCTGAGCTATGCGCCCGTGTTCCCGGCGTTTTTGCGTCTGCGGGAGATCGACCCCGATTCCGAGCGGCCGTTTCGCGTGCCGGGCGGGCGCGGGATGCTGCGCGTGCTGGCCTATGTGCCCATGGCGCTGATCCTCATCTCAATCTTCTTCACTGCGGTGCCACTGTCGATGGACAGCGAGACGCTCTCGGGCTATCTGCCGATCACGATCGGGTCGATCCTCAGCATCGTCATCGGCGAAATTCTCATCGCGGCGCGTGCGCGCCGGCATCATTCTTAGGAGGAACCATTATGGCAAAACGAATCACCGGCTCCACGCCGAAGCTCGACGGATACCGGATGCCTGCGGAGTTTGAGCCGCAGGCCGGTGTCTGGATGCTCTGGCCGGAGCGCAACGACAACTGGCGCGACGGCGCCAAGCCCGCACAGAAAGCCTTTCTGGACGTGGCGACGGCCATCTTGCAGTTTGAACCTGTGACGGTCTGCGTCTCCCCGGCGCAGTACCAGAACGCGCGCGAGCGCCTGCCGCGCGAAGTGCGCGTCGTCGAGATGGCGAGCAACGACGCCTGGATCCGTGACTGCGGGCCGACGTTCCTCGTCAACGACAACGGCGGCGTGCGCGCCGTGGACTGGACGTTCAATGCCTGGGGCGGGCTCGTCGACGGGCTCTATTTCCCGTGGGATCTCGACGATCAGGTCGCGCAGAAGGTCTGCGAGATCGAGCGCGTCGATTCCTACCGCACCGAGGGCTTTGTGCTCGAGGGCGGCTCCATCCATGTCGACGGCGAGGGCACCGTGCTCACGACCGAGATGTGCTTGCTGTCCGAGGGGCGCAACCCCGACATGGACCGCGGCGCCATCGAGCGCATGCTCTGCGACTATCTCGGCTGCGAGAAGGTCCTCTGGCTGCGTGACGGCATCGATCCCGAGGAGACCAATGGCCACATCGACGACGTGGCCTGCTTCATCCGCCCGGGCGAGGTCGCCTGCATCTGGACGGACGACCCGCAAAACCCGTTCTATCAGCCGGCGCGCGATGCATACGACATGCTCTCGCAGGCGACGGACGCCAAGGGCCGCAAGCTGAAGGTGCACAAGCTCTGCCTGACGCAGCAGCCCTGCCTGCTGCAGGGCGCGGCGACGATCGACGCCGTGGAGGGCACCATCCCGCGTGAGGACGGCGAGGTCGCCATCGCGTCGTATATGAACTTCCTCATCGTTAACGGCGGCGTCATCCTGCCGCAGTACGGCGATGCGAACGACGCGCTCGCCGTGCAGCAGGTGCAGGCCATGTTCCCCGAGCGCCGCGTGGTCGGCGTGCAGACGCGCGAGGTCGCGTTCGGCGGCGGCAACATCCACTGCATCACGCAGCAGCAGCCCGCGCCGCAGCACAGGTGATGCCATGGCCAGAATCGTCATTGCCCTCGGCGGCAACGCGCTCGGCAACACGCCGGCGGAGCAGCGCGAACGCGTGGCCGCCGCGTGCCCGGCGCTCGTTGGGCTCATCCATCAGGGCCACGAGATCATCATCAGCCACGGCAACGGCCCGCAGGTCGGCATGATCCAGGCGGCGTTCGACACCGCCGCGAAAACGAACCCCAAGGTCGCGCCCATGCCGCTGCCGGAGTGCACGGCCATGAGCCAGGGGTATATCGGCTACCACCTTCAGCAGGGGATGCGCCGCACGCTGCGTGCGAGCGGCATGCCCTGGCAGGTGGCGACGGTCGTCACGCAGGTCGTCGTTGACCCGGACGACCCCGCGTTCGACGAGCCGACGAAGCCCATCGGTGCGTTTTACGACGAGGCGACCGCGCAGCAGATGATGCGCGACGACCCGTCCCTGCGCATGCGGGAGGATTCCGGCCGCGGCTGGCGGCGCGTCGTTGCCTCGCCGAAGCCGGTGGACATCGCCGAGCGGCGCTCGATCCTGAACCTGCTCGACAGTGAGTATATCGTTATCGCCTGCGGCGGCGGCGGTGTGCCCGTCGTGCGCGATTCGCACGGGGACTACTACGGCGTGGACGCCGTCATCGACAAGGACTTTGCCTCTGCGTGCCTGGCCGAGGCCGTCGGCGCGGACTATCTGTTCATTCTCACGGCGGTGGATCACGTCTGCCTGAACTTCGGCACGCCGGAGCAGCGGGCGCTCGACGAGCTGCACGTGGACGAGGCGGAGACTTATCTGCGCGAGGGACAGTTTGGCGCCGGCTCCATGCAGCCGAAGGTGGCCGCGGCCGTGCAGTTCGTGCGCAGCGGCTGGCGGCGGCGCGCCGTCATCGCCTCGCTCGAGCAGGCCCCGGCCGCCATGCGCGGCGAGAGCGGCACGCGCATCGTGCCGTAAAATCGGCAAACGAAAATCCGGCCTTTCCCGCAAAGGGAAAGACCGGATTTTTTCAGCCCGGCAGCTCCAAAATCGCCATTTCGGCAAAAGCGCCGGCGAGTTTTTGCACCATCTGCTCCTCGGTCTCCGTCTTGCCGTGTTCGACCCAGACGGTCAGAATGCCGACCATGGTCGATGTGATGATGGCAACGAAATAGTCAAACTGCGCGGGATCGTCCGCCAGCGGCTGCAGCGCCTCGATCAGGCCGGAGCTGCGGCGCAGGCTGTCAAACAAAATGTCCGTCCGGTGGATCTCCACGAGTGCCTCGAGCACTGCGCTGTTGCAAAACCAGTATTGAAACACCGCCTTGGCCAGAATGCCGCGCTGTTCGGGCGGCAGGGCGTTGTACTCGGTGAACACGGCCTGAAATCCGCGGTCGCACAGCAGCGCCAGCACGTCCTCGAGGCAGTCGAAGTTGCGGTAAAACGTCGAGCGGCTCACTGTCGAGGCATGCTGCACGTCCGTGATCGTGATGCGCGCAAAGGGTTTTTCTTTCATGCAGGCCAAAAGTCCTGCGCAAATGAGCTCCGAGGACGCCTGCGCGCGTTTGTCGTTCTTGATGTGGTACATTTTGGCCTCCGGCGTTCTGTATTTTACGGTACTATTGTATCGCAAAAAGGCTTGATGTACAATAGGGACAATCAAAATTTAAGGGAGTGTTTCACATGAGCGAAAATGTGATCTTCTGCTACTCTGGCACCGGAAACTGTCTCGACATGGCGAAAACCATTGCCCGGGAGCTGGGCGACACGGACATCATTCTCATGCGCAGGGAGCCCGCGGTCACGGATGTGCGTGACGCCAGGCGCGTCGGCTTCGTCTTCCCGTGCTACGGCGGCGGTCTGCCCGGCGGTGTGGAGGCATCGCTGCGCAAGATTCAGGTTGGCCTCACGGCGTACACGTTCGGCGTCTGCCAGTACGCGGGCTATATGGGCTCCGGCCTGCACAAGCTCGACAGCATCCGGCATTTGGACTACTGGACGGCCGTCTCGCACCAGTGCACGTGCATCTGGCTGCTGCCGCATAACGTGATGCTGCCGCCGCTGCCGGCCGCCGCGGCGCAGCGCCGCGCGGACAAAAAGGCCCGGCAGATCGCACAGGACGTGCGTACCGGCGCGCGCACGAAAAAGGCCCTGCCGAAAAAGCCGCTGAACCAGCTGGAGAGCGCCGTCTGGCCGAAGATCGCGGCCGGCAAGGCGCAGAAGTTCGCTGTCAGCGATGCGTGCGTTGGCTGCGGCCAGTGCGCCAGGCTCTGCCCGCGCGGCAACATCCGCATCGAGGGCGGCCGTGCCGTCATTGGCGGCAGCTGCATCCAGTGCCTGAGCTGCCTGCAGTACTGCCCGCAGCAGGCCATCTCGATCGGCAGGATCACCGACCGCCGCGCACATTACCACAATCCCAACGTGACCGCCGCGGAGCTGACCGAATCGGTGATCCATATCGACTGAGACAGGTTTTCTCTTTCTACATAGCAGACCGCCCGCCGGAACTCCGGCGGGCGGTTTTCCTGCTTGAGCACTGCTCAAACGTGGACGATGTAGTTTTCCTTGCGCGGGGCGGCCTCCGGCGCGGGACCGGCAGCGTAGCCGAGCGCGATCGCGCCGACGCCGCGCAGCGTTTCCGGCAGACCCCAGTCGCGCAGCAGCGCCTTGCCGTCCGGACTGTCAAAGATCTCGCGCTCGCGGTTGACCCACACGGTGCCGAGCCCCTCGGCGTGCGCGGCGAGCATGAGGTTTTCGAGCACGCAGCTGCCGTCGGCCAGATAATTTGCGCTCTCACCGTCGCCGAGCACGACCACGATCACCGGCGCGCCGTAGTAGGGGTCGACGTCCTTGCCGATCACGGCGGCGTTGAGCTTCGCGAGCCGGTCGCGGTATGCCTGCGTGGTCACGGCGACGATCGTCGCCGACTGCTTGCCCATGGCGGACGGGGCATAGGTGCCGGCCTCGAGCACGCGCGCGAGCACGTCTGCGGGTACGGCGTCCGGCTTGTAGGCGCGGATGCTCCGCCGGGTCATTATGAGTGTCAGAAAATCGTTTGCCATGCGATGACCTCCGTTCGAAATTTGTTACAAATAGTATACCACATCCGGCGTCTGTGTGCTATAATATTCAATTAATTTCTATTCGCTGTCGCGCGTGAAAGGAGTTCCCCCAACCATGCAGAAGATCGCAGCTTTCATCGTTAAAAAACGCAAGCTCCTGCTTGTCGTCATGCTGGCGCTGGCGGTGGTCTGCGCGGCGCTGATGCCCTTTGTCGGCATCAACACCGACATGACGAAATACTTGCCGGACAGCTCACAGATGAAGATCGGCATGGATCGCATGAACGAGGCCTTCCCCGACGTGGCGGAGACGTATACCATCCGCGTTATGTTCCGCGGGCTGGACGCGCGCGACAAACTCGCCATCCGCGAGCAGCTGACGGAAATTCCGAACGTGGACAGCGTTGCCTACGAGCCAGACAGCGACGACTATAACCGCGGCGACGCCACGCTCTACAAGCTCACGACGCAGTATGACTACAAGTCCGACGAGGAGGCGCAGATCGAGCGCGACGTGGCCGACCGCTTCGCCGACTATGACGTGGCCGTGCGCAGCGACGACACCTCGACGCCGGACATCCCGCCGATCGTGTTCATCCTCTCGATCGTGCTTGTGACGACGATCCTGCTCATCGCCTGCCCGTCCTATTTCGAGCCGGTGCTGTTTCTCATCACGATCGGCATTGCCGTGCTCATCAACCAGGGCACGAATATCATCCTCGGCGAGACGTCGGACGTCACGGCGAGCATCTCGGCCATTTTGCAGCTCGCGCTCTCGATGGACTATTCCATTATCCTCATGAACCGCTACCGGCAGGAGCTGCAGGCTGATCCCGACCGCGAGGCCGCCATGACGCGCGCGCTCACGGCGGCCTTCGGCTCGATCACCGGCAGCTCGGTCACCACGATCGTCGGTCTGCTGATGCTGGTGTTCATGCGCTTTAAGATCGGCATGGATCTCGGCATCGTGCTGGCCAAGGGCGTGCTGTGCAGCCTGCTGTGCGTGTTCACGGTGCTGCCCGGCCTGATTCTGTGGGCAGACAAGCTCGTGCGCAAGACGACGAAAAAACCGCGCGCACCCAAGCGTGAGCGCCGGAGCGTGCTCGCGGCGCTCGGCAGCTTCAGCTACCGGTGGCGCGGCGCGATCGCGGCGGCGTTCGTGCTGCTGTTCGCGGGGACGTACGTCCTGCAGCTGTCGACCCAGATCGCCTACACGCTCACGGATACCGACCCGGTCGCGGAGGTGTTCCCGCCGGATAACCCCATCGTCGTGCTGTACAACAACGCCGACGAGGACGCCGTGGCCGCGCTGGCGGATCGACTCGAGGCCGACCCGAACGTCAAGAGCGCCATGTCGTATTCCACCACGCTCGGCAGGCAGTACACCGCCGCGCAGATGGCCAATGTGGTCGGCGCGCTCGATGCCAGTATCCCGGTCAGTGCCGATATGCTGGGCATGATCTATTATGATGTCTACAGCGGCGGCCGCGCCGTGACCATCCCGGCCGGGCAGTTTCTGCGCTTTCTCACGGAGCATGTGGCAAACAACGCCGCCTTTGCGCCGTATCTCGATGCGGGCATGACGGCAAACCTCCAGAAGCTGCAGAAATTCACCGACCCTGCCGCGCTCACGCAGCAGCGGACGGCGGAGTCGCTGGCGGACTTTCTCGGCATGGATGCAGCCGATGCCAAGCAGCTGCTGCTCTATTACTACACGCAGCACGGCGACGCGAGCACCGGCGGCATGACGCTGCCCGTTTTCTCGGACTTCCTCGTCAATGAAGTGCTCACCGACCCCACCATGGCGGGCATGATTGATGCCTCGGCGCGCGAGCAGGCGGCCATGCTGCAGACGTTCACGGACGTGAGCGCCATGACCACGCCGCGCGGCTGCAGCGAGATCGCGCAGATGCTCGGCATGGACGAGGAGACGGTGCGGCTGCTGTTTGTGGCGTATCATGCGGCCAATGTTGACCTAATCACGGGCGGCTGGGACGTGTCGATGCAGGATCTGGCAAACTTCCTTTCCGACCACAGCGCCCTGCTCGACAGCGCGCAGGCGCAGCAGATCACGACGCTCAGCTGGATCATCAACGGCTCTGTTTACGGCACGAGCTACTCGGCGCCGGAGCTTGCCACCCTCCTCGGCATGGACGCCGGGCAGATGCGCCAGCTCTACCTGCTCTATATCAGCCGCCACGGCGACACGAGCGGATGGACGCTCTCGGTGCAGCAGTTCGTGGACTTCCTGTGTCAGGAGGTGCTGCCGGACGCGCGCTTTGCTTCCCAGCTCAGCGGCGTGGACACCAGCCAGCTCCAGTCGGCGCGCACGGTCATCGACGCGGTCGCCTCCGGCCGGAGCTATACGGCTGCGGAACTGGCAAACCGGTTTCAGGGCCTGTCCAGCCAGCTGAACCGCGGCACGATGGAGCTGCTGTTCCTCTACTATGCCAGCGTGTACAGCAGCGATGCCTCGTGGACCATGTCCATGCAGGAGCTGTTTGACTATCTGCAAAATGACCTGCTCACGGACGTGCGCTTTGCCTCCTTCCTGACCGATGACATGCGCGCGCAGATCACGGACGCGCAGACCATGCTCACCGACGCCGTCACGCAGCTGCGCGGCAGCGACTACTCCCGCCTCGTGCTCACGACGACGCTGCCGGGCGAGTCGGACGAGACGAGCGCGTTCATCGCTCAGCTCACGCAGGATCTTGACGCCGTCACGACCGGGGACTACTACATCATCGGCAACAGCGCCATGGTCTACGAGATGGAAAACAGCTTTGACAGCGAGCTGCTGCTCATCACACTGCTGACGGCGGCGTCAATCTTCCTCGTCGTTGTGTTTACATTCCGCTCGCTCGTCATCCCGGCCCTGCTTGTGCTGATCGTGCAGTGCGGCGTGTTCATCACCGTCACGGTCGTCGGCCTGCAGGGGCTGGAGATCTATTATCTCGCGCTGCTGATCGTCGAGTGCATCCTCATGGGCGCGACGATCGACTATGGCATCCTCTACACGAGCTATTACCGCGAGATGCGTGAGACCATTTCCGTGCGCGACGCGCTCATCGCAGCCTACCGCGGCAGCATCCACACGGTGCTGACGTCCGGCTCGATCATGGTGCTCGTCACGGCGGTCGTCGGGAAATTTTTCGGCAACCCGACCATCGAGCAGATCTGCCGCACGATTTCCATCGGTGCGTTCTCGGCCATCATCCTCATCCTGCTGTTCCTGCCCGGCATGCTCGCCCTGCTTGACCGCTGGGTGCTGCCGCGTGACCTGCGCCGGCGGCTGTATCCGCCGAAGGCGCCCAAGGCGCCGAAAGCCCCCAAACCGCCCAAGGCGGCGCGGGCGCCCTGGCCGTAAACAAAACGATAGAAAAGCAGCGGAATGCAAACGCATTCCGCTGCTTTTTTCTTGTGCGGGTCAGTTCCAGTTGCTGGCCCAGCTGTCGCCCCAGTCGTCGGCGGGGTCGTAATAGGGCATGTCCCAGCCGGCGGCGAAGACATTGCCCGCGCCGTCGTAGGCGAGACCGTCGGCCGCGACCGAATACGTATCCGGCAGGAAGAAGATGTTCTCCCCGTCGTAATAGCGCAGGTGTCCGTCGGACGCGTAAAACTCCGCGTCGTCAAGCTCTGCATAGAGGTCCGCGTCGCCGTTGCGATAGAACACGCCCTCGTACGTGCCGTCCGGCGCGTTCGTGTCGCTGGCCTCGAAAAACAGCGTAAAGCTGTTGCCGTCGGGGCTCACGGCGAAGTAGCCGCGGCCGTTGAGGAAGAGGCACACGCCCAGCCCGTCACCGCCGTCGCGGATCGTGCCGCCGGTCATGCCGTCGGGCGAGTAGGCCAGATACTCCATGCGGTCAGTGTCGATGACGAGCGTCTCGCCCAGCGCGTCCTGCCAGACGCCGTCGAGCGTGCTCAGCTCGGGCGCGTACACGTCGCTTTCGCCGGGGCCGAAGTGCGCGCCGTCAAGCCCCGCGCGGTCAGACGCGCCGTTCTGCCGCAGGATGAAGCCGCCGCTGTCAGCCTCGAAGTCGTAGTAAAATCCGTCGTATTCGATCATGGGCCGGTCGTCCACGACCTCAAACGGGCCGAAGCCTACCCGGCCGTACCACGTCCGGTAGTCGTAGGTGCCCGTGTCGGGGTTGATGATGAGCTGGTTGCCGTCGTCATCCACCCAGCCGCCGGTCAGCTCCTCCACGGTCATGGGGATGAAGTCGGTCAGGTCGGTGTCGTCATCGTCGTCCGCGCCGCCGCAGGCGGCCAGACTCAGCGCCAGCAGCAGGGTCAGCAGCAGCGCTGTGAGTTTTTTGAGAGATGTTTTCATGCCGTCCTCCTTATCCGGTCAGCCGATACGGAAAAACAGGCAGTTGTGCGCATCGACTGTGGTGCAGTTGAGAATGTCCGCCTCGGGGCAGATGCTGTCGAGCTGGTCGCGCTTGCCCGAGTCGCGGTAATTGTCGGGCTGCGGCTCGGCGGCAAAGACCAGACCGTCATACCCCTCGGGCAGGTAGACGACGTAGCTCTTGGTGAGCACGTTGTTCCAGTCGCCGGTCTTTTCCCAGCTCGTGGAGTAGAAAAATTCGATCTCGTAGGTCTCGCCGTTCCACGAGACGGTGTGGATGTAGTGGTTGTCCCCGCGCTCGGTGTTGTTGTAGGCGGTCGAGGCCGTGAACCACATGCCGGTGTAGTAGTCGTACAGCTCGCTGCTGGTCACGGAGATGAACTCGGTCGTGAACGCCGGCACGGATTCGTCCGGGACGTAGCAGTAGGCGTCAAACTCGATCTCGCGCATACCGTCGTGCGTCTCGTCGCGGGTCTTGGTCACTTCCCAGTAGACATCGCCCACGGCATAGCCGTCGCCGGTGCCGTGATAGCTGCACACGCCGTTGGCCAGCACGTATGTGCCGCCGTCCACGCGCGCGTTGATGTCCAGATTGTTCGCCTCGAAATACGGCGTGCCGCTCGTAACGCTCGAGAGCACGGGCTCAAATTCGAAGCCCGTGTCGTCGTACCAGAGCCAGACCAGCTCGGTCGTGCTGCCGTCGCCGTGGTCGAAGATCATGGTCACGTCGCTCTGGCCATCGCCGTCCAGATCGTCGAACGATGTGCTGCTGTATGCAGTCTCCGCGTCCTCGAACGTCATGGGAAACTCCACGCCGTCAAACCAGACCTGCTCGTCCTCATCATAATAGAAGGCGGCGTTTTCCGTGCTCAGGCAGATGCACACGGGGATGCGTTCGCCATCGCGGGTGATGGTGCCGTAGTCCGTCACGACGCCGGAGGCGCGCCAGTCGTCGCCGGTCGTGTCCTTGCCGCAGGCGGCAAGGCCCAGCACCAGCGCGGCTGCGAGCACCAGCGCCAGACATTTGGTCAGATGTTTCATGCTTTTCCTCTCTTTCTCGCGGGCGGTCGCCCGGGTGTGGTTTCGCCTCAGCTGTGTTCGGCCATGGTCAGAAGCTCATCATGGCTCAGTTCCACGTTGCCGAAGCGGACGAAGATGCCGTTGGTCACGGCGCTGTTCCATGTCTCCGGATCGGAAAGCGGTTGAAACCGGAGCTTGTCCAGATAGGGCTTCATGTCCAGAAGCAGACGGCTGCCGGACACGAAATCCACCTGCAGGACGTGGTCGCTCAGCGGTTGGACGGCCGCAATGTATTTCCGGTACATGTGCGCTTCCCCCTTTCCCGGAATGAAAAGATCCACTGTACAAGGCCATTGTACAGTGGATCTGTGAGAAAACCATTCACCGGTGGTTAGGGTTTTGCGTGCCATTGGGCGATCAGCTGCTGCCGCTTCGACTTCGCGTCGCCCGTGAGGCCGAGCTTGGCGTAGATCTGGTGGACGTACTGCTTTACGCTGCCGTCCGAGAGGAAGAGCCGGCGCGCGATCTCGCCGTTGGTCAGGCGCGCGGCGATGAGTGCCGCAATCTCCCGTTCGCGCCCGGTCAGCCCGACGAGCGCCGCCGGGCCGCCGGGCGCGCACAGCGCGGCGCAGCGCGCCTCGTAGGCCGCGATGCAGTCTGCTGCCCGCTGCGGGAAATCACCCAGGTCCGCCTCCCACGCGCCGCCCTCCAGCAGGGGGCGCAGGCCGCGGCCGTTTTCCGCAAACGGCAGCAGCAGACCGTCGGGAGCCGCGGCGCGCAGCGCCTGACCGAGGAGGCTGCGCGCCTCCGGCCGCTTGCCGAGCGCGGCGTAGGCAGCGCTCGTCTGGATGCGCACCTGCAGCGCGACGAGCGCATAGTGCTGCTGCGCGCACTGCGCGAGCAGTCCCTCGCTGCGCCCGATCACCCGGGCGCAGGCGCCCTCGGCGAGATAGACCTGATTTTCGATCATTTCCATCATGGGGCGGCACGGCGCGAGCAAATGCACCGTGTGCAGCGCGTGGTCGCGAAACAGCGCGGGGATCTGTTCGGTCTGCCCTGTCAGCGCGGCGCAGTAGGCGCAGGCGCTGTCAAAGATGCGCAGCCACATCGTGTCGTGCTGCGCAAGCAGGGCGGCGCGCTTGTGCGCCGGAGGCTCGGGCGCAGCGGTGTCTACGCACAGCGCGAGCCGGCGCTCCAGAAAGTCGCAGCAGAGGGCCATATTCTCCTGCCCGTTTCCGGCGATGGCGGCGCGGGCCCGCTCGAGGAAGATGGCCGCGTCGGCAAAGCGGCCGCGCAGGAAGGCTGCCTCGGCATCCATGATCCGCTCCGCACCCTGCCCGTGCCCGTTCGTGAGCCGGTAGTAGTGCGGCATGCAGGCGTTCATGGCGTCGAGCTCCGCGCCCAGCTGCCCCGGCGTGCGGTGAAACATCATCAGCACCGATGGCGAGCCGAACGTCCAGCTCCCCTCGTTGCGGATGCTGATGGCGGGACGGGTCATGCGCGCGGCCGCGCTGCGGTGCAGACGGCTCATGGCCGCGATGTCGTTGTATTGCAGAAAGCTCATGATGAGGTCGCACTCGCCGAGCAGATTGTCCCGCTCGGCGTCCGGCAGCTCGGGGTGCGCCTCGATACCGGCGAGCAGCAGCGCGCGCAGCTCCAGCATTTTCGGGATCTGCTGCCAGGTGAACATCCGCCGCATCAGCACGAGCAGCGTCAGCGGGTGCGCCTGAAGTGTATCGCGCGGGCACACGTCCAGAAACGCCAGCACCTCCTCCGGGCTGAGCGCCGCGAGCAGGATGCCCGCATCGTCCTGGATCACCTGCAGCACAGCGTCGTAGTCTTCCCCCTTCCGGTAGGCGGCGAGCGCGTGCAGATACTGCCCGTGCGCTGCGTACCACGCGCCGTAGCGGCCGTGATACGCACGGCGCGTTTGCTCCGGCAGCGCGGCGAACGCCTGCTCGGCACAGACCTTCATCATGTGGTGGAAGCGGTAGCTCACACCGTCCGGCAGGCGGGTGACGAAGGCGTTTTGCTCCGTGAGCATGGTCAGAAGTCGGTCCGTGTCCGGGGCGCCGGTGATGAAGCGCGCCATCGGCGCGGTGAACTCATCCGCCAGTCCCATGACGGCCAGAAACTCCTGCTGCCGGGGCGAGAGCGGCTCGATCATGGCGGCGGTAAACATCGTGTAGATGTCGGAATGCTGATCCGGCAGCGCGCCATGCTCGGAGAGTGCGCGCAGGTTCAGGTATACGGCCGAAAACCACCCCTCGCTCGCGTGCAGCAGCGTCTCGACCTGTGCGTCGGTCAGGTCCGTGCCGCAGCGGTGCGCATAGATGGCCAGCTCCGTGTGGTTGAGCCGCAGATGCTCGGCACCGATCGGATAGACCCGGCTGCCCAGCCGCACGACGGCGTCGCCGGGGAGGAAGCGGTCGCGGCTCGCCACGATCAGGTGCACGTTCTCCGGCAGGCGGTTGACGAGCGCGCACAAAAACTCCGTGATGCGCCCGTCGGTCAGCAGATGGAAATCGTCGATGAAGATGTACACGCTTCCGCGCCCGGCCAGACCGTGGCAGAGATCGTCCGCCAGCAGGCTTGCGCCGGCGGCATCGTCCGGGAAGGCGTAGCCGCGCAGCAGCGGCAGCCCTGCGTGTTCGAATGCGTCCTGCACGCTCTTCCAGAAGATGACCGGATGGTCGGAATAGACGCTGATGCGCACCACAGTCGCGTCCTCGGCCTTCGCCCGCCCGGCGAGATACCAGTTCACGGCCGTCGTCTTGCCGTAGCCCATGGGGGCGACCACGGTCGTCAGCGCGCAGCGGGAGATGGGGCGCAGCCGCTCCTGCAGGCGCTCGGAAATATAGATCGTGTTCAGGGTCCACTTCGGCCTTGGCATAGCAGAGCTCTCCCTTCCGGAGTGTAAAGATGATTTCATTGTACCATGCCTGGCGCGTGAATGACAAGTACGACGGTCTGTTTGTGCGCGTGGTGCTTCACGGGCGTGGCCGCGAGGGCGAGCAAAATCGCCGCGGCGGCCAGCACAATCACGGCACGCTGCGCACGCTGTGCCTGTGCGCGGCGGGGGCGCTGCTCGTGCTGGCGATTGTGGCCGCCGGGCTTACGCTCCGGCAGCGCGCGGCCAAGGCGCAGTAAGGGCGTAAGGGAAAGAAAGGATCGGGGCGCAGGCAGCTGCCTGCACCCCGCGTTTGCTTTTGCGCTGCGGTGTGTTATAATGGGCCATCCCGGTCGAAAGGAATTGCAATCCCAATGGTCAAAGTGCTTTTTATCTGCCACGGCAGGATTTACCGGGCATGATGAAAAATCTCAAATCGTCTCATAAGCCCCGTTTTTAAGCGTTTTTTGTGTTTCAGTCTCAAATTTACCAAAGATTTACCAATATTTCTGGAGAGCCAGACTTGCAAAAAAATGAGCCAGAATGAGGAGATTAAAACATGGGCGAATTGAAATCAAGAATAACGGAAAACGGAATTGATTATATCCTTGTTGGGGATTACTACATCCCAGACTTGAAACTGCCGGAGGAACACCGCCCCATTGGAAAGTATGGACGGCTACACCGGGAATATTTAAGAGAAGCCCACCCAGCCAGATTGAACACATTGACACTGACCGGGGAGTTATGGACATATCTTGCAGACCTGAACGAACAGGCACAGGAACGGTTAGACACCATCATGGAGCAGATGAAAGCCACCGAGGGCGTGACCGAGGAATTGAAGCGTACCCGTCAAATGGAATGGGTGCAGCGTTGCAATAACATTCACAACCGGGCAGAAGAAATTGTTTTGCATGAGATGATTTATTCATAACGGTATGATAGAATGATTACTGTTAAATTAGAATTGGGAGATGCCTATGAACAAGTTTTTGAATGATATAAGGAGTGCCGAAAATCCTATATCTGGTAATAGAAAAATTATAAATACCATAGCTGTATTGTTCCTTGGAATAGCTTTGGGGACTTTTTCAAAATTTTTGGATTTTCGTCAAACTGAACTGCCAAGTGTGCTTATGGCAATAGATGGGGCATTAGATGTTCATAATTTCCTTGGGCGTTTTGAAATTTGGGTATTGATTGCACTGTGTATTTCTATTTATAGTAATTCTGCAACAAGAGCAAGTGTTAATGTTTTTGCGTTTTTTGCTGGCATGGTTGCAAGTTACTATTTGTATTCAAACTATGTCGCAGGATTTTTCCCAAGAAGCTACGCTATGATTTGGTTTGGCTTTACCATGATTTCTCCGTTCTTGGCATTTGTCTGTTGGTATGCGAAAGGAAAAAGCAGACCTGCATTTATGCTATCAGTATTGATTTTAGCAGTATTGTTTAACATGACTTTCGTATATGGATGGGGATATTTCGAAGCACGCTCTGTTTTAGAATTGATAGTCTTTATCATCGGACTTACTGTTTTGAGGAGGGACACATTGAAAAGTTCTGTGCTAATGGGAACAATTAGTATAGTTCTTGCAGTTTTACTTGATATGGTTATTCCATTTCATTTTGGAT
>ERZ773276.481-NODE-481-length-44190-cov-15.871032_pt1 | contig 44190 bp, 33 predicted proteins | sample MGYA00511386_ERZ773276 | MGnify/ENA primary metagenome ERZ773276 (study PRJEB29015, sample SAMEA2737778) | human gut metagenome | biome: human gut; feature: human-associated habitat; material: faeces | place: China | collected 2012 ...
GCCCACACCTCGGCAGCATTTTTGAAAAACTGCTGCACCGAAAAACTTTTTATTTCGCCTACGGCTCGTATCTTAACAACCCACCTCGAAAAAATCTTCCAAGAACCATTCCACAAACTGCAATCCCTTTCAACACCGCAACCAAACCCCACTTTCCACAATTCCCTGTTTTTCTCCGGTTGACAAATTTCCGGAAATCGCCTATAATAAAGAGCGTACCCATCGAACAATTGTATGCAAGGAGGTTCGGCAATGCTGCCCACTTTATACGGTAAAAAATCGCTTCAAACTACCTTGTCCCGTATGGCAAGCGGCGAACGGCTTGCACAAAGTTTTTTATTTTATGGAGATGCTGGCCTAGGACGAAAAACCGTCGCACATTGGTTTTCCGCCCTACTGCTCTGCGAACATCCCGAAAACGGACAGCCCTGCGGACACTGTAAATCCTGCCACAACCTGCAAAAAGACTGCCACCCAGATTTGATATTAGTTCCGCACAGCGGAAAACTGGGCGGTTTTTCTGTAGAAACGGTGCGACAGATTTGCAGCAGCGTTTCCATCCCGCCAAACAACGGCAACCGCAAAGTCTATTTATTTTTGGACTGCGACCAGATGGATGACCGTGCACAAAATCTCCTGCTGAAGCAGCTGGAAGAACCGCCAGCATATGCGTTTTTTTTATTTACAGCATCGGCAAAGGATACGCTGCTTTCTACGATTCGCTCCCGCATTCTCTCTTTCGGACTGATTCCATGTCAACCGTCAGAAGTGCAGGAAGCAGCCACGGCTCTTGGCATTCCGGATGCAGATTTCCAGCGATTCCCCGGCAACATCGGGCAAACGCTTGCCTATGCCACAGATTCCAATCTACAAACTGCCGTTGCCCGTATCGAAGATAGCATTCAAGCCTTGCAGCAGCACAATGAATATGCATTTCTAAAAGCAGTCGCCACCATTGGAAAAGACCGCCCACAAGCACGGTTTTTCCTCCAGCAACTGCGGCTCTATGTCCGGGACGTTTTAGTGCTGCACAATGACCCTTCTGCTGCAACGTGCAGCTGTGCACCGCAGCTGGCAAAGCAAGCGGCTCGGCAAACTGCCCAGCGGCAAGGACTGCTGCAATTTGAAACCATCCGCAAAGCAGAGCAGGCATTGCAGGCAAACGGTACTGTTCCGTTGCTGCTGGCAACTCTGTGCGGAACGTGGATGCAGATTAGCTGACCTTATTTTTTTTTATTTTTACCGACCTGAGAAAGGATTTTATATGATTGAAATCATCGGTGTCCGTTTCAAAGCAAACGGAAAAGTATATTATTTCTCCCCCGGCGACCACCAGTTTCAAACAGGTGACCTTGTGGTCGTGGAAACGTCCAAAGGGACGGAATGCGGAGAAGTCACCATCCCCAACAAAACCATTCAGCAAGCTGCGGTTGTGCAGCCGCTGAAACAGATTCTGCGACCAGTCAACAAGGAAGACCGTAAAACACTGGAACAGAACCGCAAAAAAGAAATTCGTGCATTCCACATCTGTGAAGAAAAAATTGCGATGCGGAAACTCGAAATGAAACTGATTGAAGTAGAATGTGCGTTTGATAACAGCAAACTGCTGTTCTATTTTACCGCTGAAAATCGTGTGGATTTCCGGGATTTGGTCAAGGATTTGGCTGCAATTTTCCGCACACGCATTGAACTGCGTCAAATTGGCGTGCGGGACAAGGCAAAAATTCTCGGCGGTATTGGCATTTGCGGACGGGAATTTTGCTGCAAAGGCTTTTTGTGCGAATTCCAGCCGGTTTCCATTAAAATGGCAAAGGAACAGGGACTCTCCCTCAACCCAGCAAAAATTTCCGGCTGCTGCGGCAGATTGATGTGCTGCCTGAAACATGAGCAGAACGTCTATGAAGAACTGCTCAAGATTACGCCGAAACTGAATGCAATGGTTGTTTTGCCGGATGGAAAAGTGGGAAAAGTTGTGGAATCCAACACCCTCACAGGCGACTTAAAAGTACAAGTGCCAGACAACGACGTGCCTGTAAAATGCAACCGCAGCGAGGTCAAACTTGCCAAGAAGAATCATCCTCGTTCGGAAGAATCCAAGGCAACCAAATCCAAAGAGGAGTAATGCCCCATGCAAACCCCACCCAAACCCAACTATCAACGGGAGTTGGAACAGACGCTCTCCACCATTCCAGCCGGAACAAAACCACATTTGTTCCTGCACGCCTGTTGTGCACCGTGCAGCAGCTATGTGCTGGAATATCTGAGCCGTTATTTTACGATTACCATCTATTTTTATAACCCCAACATTATGCCGGAAGCAGAATTTTCCCACCGGCTCGCCGAACTGCGGCGGCTCTTGCAGGAAATGCCATTGGAAGGAACGGTTTCTGTCGTTGCCGGAACATGGGAACCAGAACGGTTTCTGACTCTGGCAAAAGGTCATGAACACGAACCAGAACGGGGCGAACGCTGTCAACGCTGCATTCGCCTGCGACTGGAACAGACCATGCAGGCGGCAAAAGCTGCCCATGCGGATTTTGTCACCACCACGCTTTCCATCAGTCCGCACAAAGATGCAAGTTTCATCAATCAGTGCGGTGCAGAGCTGGCAAAGCAATTTGATGTCCCGTGGTTATATGCAGATTTCAAGAAAAAGGGCGGTTATCAGCGTTCGATTGCACTGTCCCACCAATATGACTTGTATCGGCAGGATTTCTGCGGCTGTGTATTCTCCGCCGCAAACCGCCATGCAGCATCTCATTAAGCACCAAAAGTATAAAAAAAGTGCGGCTTTTTCCGCCTTTTTCCATGTCACCCCTGTTTCCCGGAGATTCTCAAAAAATTTGCTTGCAATTGCACGGGAAACATAGTATAATAAGAAAGAACAGGAATATTTGTATCGCTTTGGAGGAATTAACGTATGCCAAAATATGTATTTGTTACCGGCGGTGTCGTTTCCGGTCTGGGAAAGGGCATCACTGCTGCTTCACTCGGTCGTCTGCTGAAAGCACGAGGATACCGGGTAACCATTCAAAAGTTTGACCCGTATATCAACGTAGACCCCGGCACGATGAGCCCGTATCAGCACGGTGAAGTCTTCGTTACCGATGACGGTGCAGAAACCGACCTCGACCTCGGACACTACGAACGCTTCATTGATGAAAATCTTTCCATCAACAGCAATGTTACCACCGGTAAGATTTACTGGACAGTACTGAACAAGGAACGCCGTGGCGACTATCTGGGTGGTACGGTACAGGTGATTCCACACATCACCAACGAAATCAAAGAACGCATTTATCGGGTCGGCAAAAGTTCTGACACAGACGTTGTCATCACCGAAATTGGCGGTACGGTCGGCGACATCGAAAGCACGCCATTTCTGGAAGCCATCCGGCAGTTTGTTGCCGAAGTTGGCAGACAGAACGCCATGTACATTCATGTTACCCTCGTTCCGTATATTTCCGGCTCGAACGAACTGAAGTCCAAGCCAACACAGCACTCCGTAAAAGAACTGCTCTCCATTGGCATTCAGCCAAACGTCATTGTTTGCAGAACCGAACAGGAAATTCCGAAGGAAATGGCAAAGAAAATCAGCTTGTTTTGCAATGTACGGGAAGAAGACATTATTCAGAACATGACCGCTCCGTCTTTGTATGATGTTCCAATGATGCTGGAACAAGAAGGTCTGGCAGCCTGTGTTTGTCATCACCTCGGTCTGGAAAACCGCACACCGGATTTGACCGAATGGATTCAGATGACCGAACGCCAGAAGCAGGCAACCGAACAGGTTACGATTGGTCTGGTCGGCAAGTATGTTGCCCTGCCGGATGCATATCTGTCCGTTGCAGAAGCACTGCGGCACGGCGGTATTCCGAATGATGTCAAGGTGGAAATCCTCTGGATTGACTCCGAAAAGATTACCGGTGCAACTGTTGCAGAAACCTTGAAGGACTGCGATGGTATCATCGTTCCGGGCGGTTTTGGTGACCGTGGCATTGAAGGTATGATTACCGCAATTGAATATGCAAGAGAAAATCAAATTCCGATGTTTGGTATCTGTCTGGGTATGCAGATGGCAGTTGTAGAATTTGCACGGCACTGTGCTGGTCTGCCGGATGCAAACTCTTCCGAATTTCTGCCGGAAGGCACACAGAATGTCATCGACATCATGGAAGACCAGAAGGATATTACCAACCTCGGTGGTACGATGCGGTTGGGTCTGTATCCGTGTAAGCTGACTGATGGTGCAAAGGTTCGCTCCATTTATGGCGAAGAACTGATTTATGAACGCCATCGTCACCGGTTTGAACTGAACAATGCATTCCGCCGTCAGCTCACAGAAAGCGGCTTGCAGCTGGCTGGTATTTCTCCAGATGGCAAGCTGGTTGAAATCGTAGAACTGCCAAGCCATCCGTGGTTCATCGGCGTACAGTTCCATCCGGAATTCAAGTCCCGTCCGAACAAGCCGCACAAGCTGTTTACCTCATTTATCGCAGCAGCTTTGCAGCAGAAGCGGAAGGCAGAAGCTGAATCCTAATTTCGCAAAGGCGGCAATTTCTTTTTGCAGCAGCGGCAAAATAGATGTGCAGCGATTCTCTGCAAAAATCAAAAACCGTCCGATTTTCGGGCGGTTTTTGCGTAGAAACAGAAAGGAGGCAAGATACAAATGTATCGTTTGCTGGTAGTCGATGATGAAGCAAATATCCGGAACGTCGTTCGGGAATATGCGGAGTTTGAAGAATATGAAGTGACAGAGGCGGAAAATGGCATGGAAGCCGTTGCCCTCTGTCGGGAACAGGATTTTGACCTGATTATTATGGATGTTATGATGCCAAGATTGGACGGCTTTTCCGCCTGCAAGGAAATCAAGAAGCGGAAAAACATTCCTGTCATTATGCTTTCCGCCCGTGGAGAAGAATATGACAAGCTGTTTGGCTTTGAACTGGGCATTGATGACTATGTGGTCAAGCCATTCTCGCCAAAAGAACTGATGGCAAGAGTCAAAGCTGTTCTGAATCGGCATCACGCCACCGCAGAGCAGGTTTCTGACCAGCGGCTGAAATTTGAGGGGCTGGAAATTGACCTTGCGGGTCGGGAAGTCTATGTAGATGGACAGCGGGCAACCATGACACCAAAAGAATATGACTTGCTGTTCTATCTGGTAAAGAATAAGGGATTGGCACTTTCGAGAGATAAACTACTCGAAGCGGTTTGGGGATATGATTTCTTTGGAGATGACCGCACTGTCGATACACACATTAAAATGCTGCGTGGCAGTCTTGGGGTATATCGAAAATTCATCGTGACCTTGAGAGGAATGGGATATAAGTTTGATCCGGATGCCTAATCTCCAGATGGAACGGAACTTGACCATCCGTGTAAAAATCTGGCTGTTTTTTATGATGTTTGTCTGCATTGTCTTCATCTTGATGTGGATTTTGCAGGTGGTCTTTTTAGAACGCTTTTATGAGGCGTTTAAAATTGCAGATATTGCAAAATCTGCAAAAATTCTCACGCAATCCTGCCGACTGGACAACTTTTCCGACATTGCTGAAGACCAGGCAATGCGGAACGAAATGTGCATTTCTATCCTGAACACAGACGGCGAAGAAACGTATCAGCACTGTGTTTCTGCACAGAAATGCCTGCTCCACAACGACCAGGACGTTTATTTCTTTCTGATGGACTTGAAACGCAGCGACAACGGCTATATCTGCCGTTCGATCTACAACGAACAGCTGCAAACCCAGACGGTTGTTTATGGCAACTGGATTCTGGACAGCGAAACCAATGAAACAGTTGGCTATCTGCTATTAAATTCCCGCTTAGTGCCAGTACAGTCTACGGTTTCTATTTTACAGCGGCAAACGATGATTATTACCATTGCCATGGCGTTTTTCGGTTGCGTTTTGTCGTTCTTAGCAGCAACCCATATCGGCGTTCCCATCACTCGCCTGACTCGTTCCGCAAAGCGGCTGGCTCATGGCGACTATGAAACAAAATTCGAGGGCGGCGGCTGTGCAGAAGTTGACGAACTGGCGGAGGCATTGACCTATGCCGAACATGAACTCTCTCGCACAGACGAAATGCAGCGAGATTTAATTGCAAATGTGTCCCACGATATGCGAACACCGCTGACCATGATGAAAGCGTATGCAGAAATGATTCGGGACTTGTCCGGCAACAATCCGGAAAAACGAGCCAAGCATTTGCAAGTGATCATTGAGGAAACCGACCGGCTTTCCCTGCTGGTCAACGATATGTTAGACTTGTCCAAGCTGGAAAGCGGTACGAAAAAGCTGGAATTTACCACATTTGATATTTCTCAGCGACTGACGGAAATTGCAAACCGCTATCAGGGCATTTCTGAACAGATGGGGTATCATCTCCATTTCACGCCGGATGCTCCCCGTATGGTCTGCTGCGATGCCGGAGCAATTGAACGAGTTATCTGCAACCTTATCAACAACGCCATCAACTACACGTCCAAGGAAGACAAGCAAGTCTTTCTGCGACAAGTCAACCAGCCGGATTGTGTCCGGATTGAAGTACGAGATACAGGCGATGGCATTGAGGAAGATAAAATCAAGCTGATTTTCGACAAATATTACCGCTCTGAAAATCACAAACGAGAAGTGGTTGGAACAGGGTTAGGGCTGTCAATCGTTAAAGCCATTTTAAAGCTGCACAACTATGACTACGGTGTCAACAGCAAGTTGGGAGAAGGGTCTACGTTCTGGTTCGCCATCCGAACCGACCAACAGCCTTCCCCAGAAGCAACGCCTGCGATTGCACCAACAGAATCCAAAAAAGGAGACGACCATGCCAAATCTAAATGATGTTCCCACGCTTCCGTCATATTTGATGGAACGGCTCTCCGCCTGCTATTCGCAGGAGCAGACCGACCGCATTTGTGCAGGTTATGCGGCACAGCGTGCTGTGTCGTTTCGGGTGAACACGCTGAAAGCAGCTGTTCCGGCAGTGCTGGAACAGCTGCAAACCGCTGGCATTGCCACTGCTCCGGTTGCATGGAGTGAAACTGCCTTTTTCTGTACGGATTCCACCACAGAAGCACAGCTGCAAGCCTTGTCCTGCTATGAAAACGGGGAAATCTACCTGCAAAGTCTTTCCTCGATGTTGCCGCCGATTGTGTTGCAGCCGCAGCCGAAACAGGAAATTTTAGACATGACGGCTGCTCCCGGCGGAAAAACCACTCAAATGGCAGCCATGACCCAGAATCAAGCCAATATCATGGCGTGTGAACTGCATGCCATTCGGGCAGAAAAACTCAAGTACAACGTGGAAAAGCAGGGTGCAAAGCGGGTGACGGTTTCCATAACGGATGCACGCCGCCTCAGCCCATACTTTTCTTTTGACCGGATTTTGCTGGATGCTCCATGCAGCGGCAGCGGAACTCTTTCCCTGCACACCGGAGCAGGTCTGCAAAATTTCTCTCCGGCTTTGGTACAGAAAACCGTCAAGGCACAGCGTGCCCTGCTGAAAAAAGCAATATCTCTGCTGAAGAAAAATCAGGAAATGGTCTATTCCACCTGCTCCATCCTACCGGAAGAAAACGAAGAACAGATTGCAGCGATTTTAAAGGCCGGACAAGTGGAACTGCTACCCATTGCATTCCCCGGCATGGAAACGCTGCCACTGCTGCCAAGTCGATTTGCAGAAACGCTGTGTGTCTGCCCAGATGCCCAATATGAAGGCTTTTTTGTTGCAAAGCTGCGGAAAAAAGCCAACGGATAATTGCAAAGAAAGAGGGATTTGCGATGGAAAACAAAGACCGCATGTTTACAGGTGACTTATACCTGCCCAATGATGCCGCCATCACAGAGGAACAGAATACTTGTCTGGAACTGCTCTATACATTCAACCAGACTCGCCCCTCTGAGCAAGAAAAGCGAAATCGGCTTTTAAAGCAGATGTTCGCAGAAATCGGCGAAAACTGTTATATTGAACCGCCGTTTCATGCAAATTTCGGCGGAAAGCATGTACACTTCGGGAAAAATATCTATGCCAATTTCAACCTAACAATGGTCGATGACGGACATATTTATGTTGGCGATTACACGATGTTTGCACCGGGTGTGATTGTTGCAACGGCTGGACATCCAATTCTTCCGGAACTCCGAGAAACTGTCTATCAATATAATATGCCTGTTCACATCGGGAAAAATTGCTGGATTGGAGCAGGTGCAATTATTTTGCCGGGCGTTATCATTGGCGACCAAGTCGTTGTTGGTGCAGGCAGTGTTGTCACGAAAGACTTGCCGTCCAACGTGGTAGCAGTTGGAAATCCCTGCCGAGTGATTCGAGAAGTCAGCGAACATGACCGCATTTACTATTTCAAGAACCGGAAAATTGACTGGGACACCCTGCCACGAGAATAAAACACAAAAAGGCAGCATACAGAGAGCCTTTTCCCTGTATGCCGTCTTTTTTCTCTTATTTCAACAATATTTGCTTACAGTGCAACGCCATTTTGTTTCAACAGTGCCCGTGCGGTATCCACAGAATCCACACCCGTTGCATTTTTCACCGGTGCAAATTCCTTTTCCCGTTCTACTTCATACAGCAGGCAGTTTTCCTGCATATGTACCATATCCAGCACCAAAGTTTCCAGCTTATAGCCGTTCGGCTGTTCTGGCTTGACGGTTGCTGTGCCATCCGCTGTCAGGCAAGCAACTTTCTTGAATGCCCGATGCAGCGGCAAGCTGCAATCCAACGTCTTACAGAGCTGATCCACTCGGAACAGATAATTCAGGATAACACCATACCGATAAGTCAATGTGCCGTCTGCCTCCCGCAAGTTCCGCATATCATCGGTCATTTCAAAATATTCTACGATTGACGGCTTTCCATCTTCTAGACACAGTACACCAACCTTTTCATCTGGGCTTGCCTTTGCAACAACTTTGCTGCCAGATGTGCAGTTTGCTGCAATCGTTGCCCCGATAAAGCAAGGGTCTGCCATTCTCTGTAAAACATTGTCCACAGCGAACACGTTCAACCATTCAATGTTCTGTTCTTTCAGCACATTCAGCAAGCCAGCATGCTGCATGGATGAGAACCAGCCGCCGTTTCCATTCGGGGAAACTGCAATTCTGCTCTTCGTTTCCAGCAGGATTTTTCCATCCTTGTCCACAACCGGAGCCATTTCCTGCACGAAGAAATGCACAGAAGATTCCGGATAGCCGAAATACAGCTTTTCTGCTAAAAATGCTCTGGTTTCTGCATCATTGGTTTCGCTGGTCATGATAAACAGCGGGACAGGAACACCTGCCTGTTCGGTCACGTCCATCAGATTCCGGAACAGACATTCAAAAATCGTCAGGTCGTTATTGATACCGATCTGGAATACGCCTTTTGGACCATTACATCCCAGCCGGCTGCCCTGACCGCCTGCCAACAAAACAGCCCCAACACTGCCCTTGCGGATGGCATCCAGACCAATTTTCCGGTAGGTATCCTGCTTTTCCGCAATCTCCGAAATCGTACAAGCTCCCAGCGGTTCAATCTTGCCCTTTGGTGCTTCTTCGTGTGCAGCCCGTTCCAGAACGGAAAAATCCATCTCTGAAATCTGTTGCAGCAATGCTTCCTGTTCTGCTGCTGAAAGTGTATCATAGTAACGAAGCAGATGGGTCTGTCCATATTGTTCCAGTCGATCGTAAGCCTCTTGATATTGCATCATCGTATAATCCTTTCTTACTGTATTTGATATTCCATATTCTTACAATTTTCACAATTTCCGTAAAATTTGTAGTAGCTTTAGTATAACACAAACCATTCAAAAAAGCAAGTTATAATTGTTCTCTCTGAAAAATATTCTCCAGCCTGCATACAAACAGAAAGCAGACATGGAAAAAGAGCGTATCGAAAGCATCCGGTACGCTCTTTTTCACGCAGATTTTATTTGAAAGGAGTAGTAAAATGTCAGTACTTTGTATCCTCAGATATTGTTTCATAAACAGCAAACGCCCCGGGGTGGAGGCGTTCACTGCTATGATATAGGGATTATTGGGGATGATACTTTTGCACCGGGGTAAATGCAAAAGCACTTTAGAGGATGTTACATGCTCTCTTTCAGAGCATGGTTATAGTATAGAGGAAGATTGTGTACATCCTGTGAAATGAAGCTGAAAAGCACCTGAAAAGAATTTTTTCGTTTCGCCACAAATCAGCCTAGGATATGAAAAAATTATGAATGCATATGATGAATCAGCTTCGGCGGAAGCATTGCCAGCATCAACGGCTTTCCGATATACGGCAACCCTTTCGGCATCAGGTTCAACATATGAAACCCTCTCCAGCGAACAATTGCCTCATCCCAACGTTCCCGCACCGGAATCCGGCGAGTTTTACTATCGAAATAATATTGGTATAAACATTCCTGTAAATTTGCCCCCTGCAAGCCGGCTGCATAGAGCTGCATAAATAACATATAGTCCTCATAGCGAGCGATTTTCTCCATTACCGGATAACCGCTGACTTTTTCAAAACACCGTCGCCGAAATAGAATCGAACCATGTATAAACGGCGAATTAAACAAAAAATCCTGCTTTCGAGGGCGTTCCGGTCGTTTCCAGCAGCCGGAAACACCGCCATCCGGCGTATACAAATCACAATTAGAGCCAACGAAATCCACATCCGCATGTGATTCCAGATAGGCAATTTGTTTTTCAAAACGGTCGGGTTTTGAAATATCATCATCATCCTGCCGTGCAAGATATGCCCCATTCGCCACGGATAAACAGCGGTTCAACGTCCGAGCCAAACCCAAATTGCGGTCATTTTGCAGCAATCGAATCCGACTGTCCCGAGCAGCAAGGTTCTGCATCCAGAGCAAAGCTGCATTGGTCGAGCCATCATCACACAAAATCAATTCCCAATTGGGATAAGTCTGTTCTACAATCGAACGCACAGAACGCTCCAACATTGAGCGTTCCTTACAATTATAAACGCCCATCAATACGGAAATGAGCGGCTTTTTTTCTTCTGTCAATGTCCTCTCCTCCTGTTGACTGCGTGCCGAATCCAATCCCAGCAGGCAAAATTCCAGTGATACCACCGTTTTCTGCGGATTTGACTGCACGCCAATGAACCATACACCCAAAACGGTTCTGCTTGTACCGATTCCACATGGTGAAAATGCTGTAACACATGCTGCGACAACAGCCCCTGCTTCAATGCTGCTTCCTGTCCGGCAGATGCCAGCGGAAACGCATACATTTCACCCATATCATCGCAAAACTGAAACTGCCCGAATGCCTGTGCTTCTTCTGCTGTTGGGCGGAACAAGAGCCGCTGCAACAGCGATTCTGTTACATCTGCGAGTGGCAACGCTGCAAAATCGGAAAACGAAACCTGCGGCAAAACCCGTTCTGTAAATGCCAGACAAATTCGCTCCTGCTGTTCTGCGAGGGCTGCATTTGCCTGGTCAACTGCTCCCATCGGCTTACAAATAGGAACTGCCTTGCCATCTTCTTGGATTGTATAGCCCATCGTTGTCCCATGCGGTGCAGCACACATACACTCATAGACATTATTATTAAAGCAAATGACTTTTTTTAAAGGAGTCAGCGGGTCAAAATACCATGTCTCCCACGTTCCCTGTTTCGGCTCAGTATACAACCCGAAATAATAGCCTTTCAGGTTGGGCAATGGTTTTCCTGCTCCCTTCTCCAACAACGTCATCAGGCAATTCTGCATCGAGCCATTCCAGCCGCTGTCTACAATGCCTATCCGGACATCTCGCAGCAAGCCTGCCTGTTCCAGATAAGCCATAGCAGCGGTTTCGGCTGCCTGTGATTTTTCCTGTACAAAATTCCGGTAAACGCTGCTTTTCCGCAGCTGTTCTGCCAACGCAGTAAACGCCTGCACAGAAAGTGACTTGTCACAATCTTCTGCCGGAATGGCACAATCTGCATAAACCTGTTGCTGTTCTTCCGCAGAAAGTGCCAGCCGTTCCAACACATGACGAGGCGTTAAATTTGCCCCCCGTACCAACAGCAAATCATACGCAGCTTCTCCCATGCGGTGATAGGCTGGCATTCGCAGTGCCATTCGAGAAACATAAAGGTATTGACAGTGAATCGGCAACGCATACTGTTCACAGAACCGCTTTGCGATTTCATAGAGAATGTGTCCATCTCGTGCCAGAAAATACAGCGTGTCCACTTGGTCGTGGATTGCCTGCTGCAAGCACCACCAGACATAACTATATAAAACCGGAGCGGTTACAGCTCCGGTCAAGTCTGAAAATAAATCTCCTGTCTGCAATGCCGTTGCTGCCGCTGCAAACGGCGGAACTGCCTGCAACTTCTTGAAATAATCTGCATCCATTTTCACACCTCCTGTTCTGCGATTGCATTCTCTCATTGCTTCCTCGTTATTATACCACGTTCTTTTCCAGAACGTCAAGGTTCTGTGAAATTCTTAAAGAAAATGACGAAAACCGCTGGATTTCTTCATCCAAAATATAGGGAAAGCATCCAACGATTTATGGAAAATCTGCCACCCGACTTTCAGGCACTTTACGAACACCTTTCACGTAATTTCCATAAAGTTATGCGAAAATAGGAGCATAGAAACAAAGACAGCCTCTTCTCAAAAGAAAGGAAGATTTCATATGATTAGCAGAGAACAAAACCGAGCCTGGGCGATGACCATGGCAGTTGCTGCCGTTCTCGCCTGTACCACCGGCTGTACGGATAATAATCGTTCCAGTACCGCCGAATCGACACAAACCACTGCTGCTACTTCTGAACTGGAATCAGAATCCACGACAACCGATTCTGAACATTCAGAAAGTACCGTTGCAACACCGCTTTCCGATTCAGAACAGCGTGTGGACTATGATGATGACGACAAAACCAGTACTTATGATACATTTGATGCAGAAATCACGCTGAGCGGAACGACCGCAGACGTAACCGGCAACACCAATGCCGTTTCTGTTTCCGACCGCACCGTTACCATTCAGAACGGCGGTACATACCGAATCACCGGAACATGGAAAGACGGTCAGCTGCGAGTCACTGGCAGCGAAAAAGTAAAGCTGTATTTCGATGGCGTTTCCATTACCAATTCCAATGGTGCAGCATTATCCTGTGAAAACGAAAAACGCACCATTCTTTCCTTGGCAGCCAACACAGAAAATTTCCTCTCCGATGGTGCAAATTCAAATGCCACCACAGATGGAGAAACTGCTGCCCTCTTTACAGAAGATAAATTGACCATCAACGGCAGCGGTGCTTTGACCGTAACCGGCAATGCAGCAAATGGCATTGTCTGCCGGGATGATTTAAAAATTACAGATGGAACCATCTCCGTGACCGCTGCCAATAACGGCATGAAAGGCAAAGACAGCATTGGTATTTGCGGCGGCACGATTACTATAGATGCACAAAATGATGGCTTAAAGACAACAAAAGCAGATGACCCAGAACAGGGTTGGATTGCCATCAGCGGCGGTACACTCAACATTACCGCCAAAGGAGACGGCATTCAGGCAGAAACAGACTGCTACATTGACGGCGGTACGCTGAATGTCACAACAACGGGTGAAATTGCAGTCAGCACCTCGGACGACCAGCCGTTTGGCGGCGGTGGATTCGGCGGCAGATTCGATAACGGACAATCGCCATTTGACGGACAAACACCACCGCAGGGCGGTAATCGTCCGGATGGGGCTGCACCCATGGAAAAGCCGGATGATGCAACGGGTTCTCAGCCAGCAGAAACCGCTTCGGCTGTTACAACCACCACAACCACAACGAATACAGAAGCAACCACAGACACCGACACAAACACAACTGCTGCGGAAGATACCAGCAGCAAAGGTATCAAAGCCGGAAACACGCTGACCATTACAAGCGGAACGATTCAGGCAAACACCACTGACCACTGTATGCACAGCGATGGAGCGTTTACCTGCTCCGGCGGTATGCTGGAGTTGAGTTCTTCCATGGCAAAGGGCATCAGCAGCCACGGTGATTTCGCAATCACAGACGGTTCGATTACGATTGATCAAGCAACCGAAGGCATTGAATCCAAGGCAGATATGAACTTAGCAGGCGGCACGATTCGCATTTTACAGGCAACCAATGACGGTCTGAACACGGGCGGCGGCACTGGTATGGGCATGGGCTTCCCGATGGGACAGCCTGACGGAAACCAGCCGGACGATCCATCTGCAACCACTGCTGCCGATGAAACTACCACAACAGAAACCATAACCGCAACCACAACGCTTTCCAATACCGACACTGCCACAGATGCCGCAGAGGAAAGCCACGAACTGACCATTAGTGGCGGTACAATTTACATCTGTGCAGACGGGGACGGCATCGACTCCAACGGCAGTATTACCATGACGGGCGGAACAGTCTTTGTTTCCGGTCCAGTCAGCGGCGGCGATGGTGCGATTGACTTTGAAACCGATATGACCATGACAGGCGGTTCTATCTTGGCACTGTCCAGCCGTGGCATGATGGAATATCCCAGCACACAGCATTATTATACAACCAGCATTTCAGCCAATGCCGGCGACTTCATCGCTGTCTGTGATGCAGACGGCAACGTCCTGATGGGCATGCAGACACAAAAAGCGGTTTCCGATGTTGTTTATTACGGCGACCAGATGGACAACTGCCAGCTGATTGTAGACGGAACATATTCCGGCACACTCTCCGATGACGGAACTGCCACCGATGGCACGGTTTCCGGCGGAACAGCTGCGGATTCGTTCCAGTTGACAGACGGCAGCGAACAAAGCTCCGCTCCAGGCAACTTTGGCGACAAGGGCGGAACACCGCCGAACAACGGCGAAATGCCAACCTTTGCAGACGGCGAACAGCCAAAACCACCGCAAGGTGAATTTGGCAACGGACAACAAAACGGTGAAAATGGTGCACCAACACCGCCACAGGGCGGACAGCCGTCCGAAAACACGACTGCTTAACAATTGCTTTCTTCTTAATCTTTTTCCAAACCTTTCATATACATGCAAGAACAGACCGCTTGGGCAACCAAGGGTCTGTTTTTGTTTCACAAAATCCAGTTTGCAACTACAAAAGTTTCCACAAAAATCCTTGACTTTTTGACATCCTCGTGGTAAACTAAAAGTAATCGCTTTTTTGTCGGCTGCCTGCCACAAAAAATCAAATGAATTTTATCACAAGGAAAGGAATGGGATTTTTGATGAAAAAAACAGGAATTGCCCTGCTCAGTGCAGCGGTTCTTGCCATCACCAGTGCAGCTTCTGCCTCCTCCGGCTTGTTCGGAACTGCGGAAGCTGCGGACACCACAAACTCCACTTACAACTACGGCGAAGCCTTACAGAAGTCGATGTTTTTCTATGAGGTACAGCAGTGCGGCGAACTGCCAGACTGGAACGAAGTCAGCTGGCGAGATGACTGCATGGTCAACGACTATATTCCAGGCGGCTGGTTCGATGCCGGCGACCACCTGAAATTCACACTGACCAACGCCTATGCTGCAACCATGCTGGGCTGGGGCTTGCTGGAATATCAGGACGGTGTCAAGGAAATCGGCGAACTGACTGAATACAAGAACAACCTTGCCTGGGCATTGGATTACGTTGCAAGCTGTGATTTGGGCGATGAAATCGTTTACATGATTGGCGATGGTGCATTCGACCATGTATGGTGGGGTTCTGCGGAAGTTTACATGCGGAAGTTCAAACTGATGAAGGGCGAAGATGCACGGCCGTATTACACCTGCAATGACAGCTGTATTGAAGGACAGATGGCAGCGGCTCTTGCTGTTGGTTATCTCTGCTTCAAGGATTCTGACCCAGACCGTGCAGACAACTATCTGGCACACGCAAAGGCTTGCTTTGAACGGGCTGACAAGAATCGCTCCATCGGCGATGATACAAAAGAACACGATTATTATAAACCGAGCACATTCTATGATGACCTGTTCTTTGCTGCAAACTGGCTGTATCGGGCAACCGGTGAACAATCCTATCTGGATTTGTGCAAGACTGATTACATCCCGAATCTGGGCAAGGAAGAACAGTCCTCTGAACTGAAATACACTTGGGGTCACTGCTGGGACGACACCATGCAGGGCGGTATTTTGCTGTATGCAATGAATACTGGCGACAGCCAGTGGAAAGAACAGTTCCGGAAACATCTGGAATACTGGACAACGGGTTACGGCGGCAAGCAAATTGCACACACACCGGACGGTCTGGCATGGCTGTTCCAGTGGGGTTCTATGCGTCACGCAACCACCACTGCATTCCTGGCATATGTTGCAGCAGACGAACTGTTTGCAGACGATGCAGCCGCTGCAACAAAATACACCGATTTTGCAGATTCTACCATGAATTATGCATTCGGCGACAATGACCTTGATATGAGCTATGTTATCGGCATGGGCGACAAATATCCGCAGGCATGGCACCACAGAACATCTTCCGGTGCATGGAACGACAAGTGGAGCAACATCGGACAGACGGAAGGCGAAGATGCAAAGCCGCATGCACACACCCTGTACGGTGCACTGGTTGGCGGCCCAGACCAGACTGGTAAATACTCCGATAAAATCGGCGATTATCAGTATACCGAAGTTGCCATTGACTACAACGCTGGCTATACCGCTGCACTCTGTGCCATGGTACAGAAATACGGTGGCAGCAGTGACCCAGATTTCCCACCGACTGAAACACCGAAGTGGACAGAATTCTTCATGCGGGCATCCATCAACCAGGCTGCTGGCAGCTATACCGAAATCAAGGCATTTGCCATGAACCATTCCGCATGGCCGGCAAGAGTCATTCAGAACCTCTCCTACAACTACTATTTCGACATCTCCGAACTGGTTGACGCTGGTTATTCCATTGACGATGTATCTGTCAGAATCGGCTACGACCAGCACGCTTCTGATGAGGGCAAGATGACCATTTCCGACCCGATTCACTATAAGGACAACATCTACTATGTCAAGCTTTCGTTCGCAGATGGCAGCGTTGTCATGCCGACCGGACAATCTGAACACCGCTCCGAATGCCAGTTCCGTATCTCCATTCCGGACAACATTCAAGGCGTTTGGGATGCTTCCAACGACTATTCGTTCCAGGGTCTGACGCAGGGTGGAGAAGATGCAATGGTAGATACCCCGTATATGACCATGTATGATGGAGATACGCTGATTTGGGGTACAGAACCAGACGGCACAACACCGGACGACAACCCGACTACAACGACCACAACAACAACTACGACTACTACAACGACCACCACAACCACGACAGTTACCACCACTGCTGAAACAACAGCAGAAACCACTGCTCCGGCAACCACAACAGCAAGCTCCACCACACCAACCACAGAAATTACAACCGCAGTCACAACAGCAACTTCTGCAATCATCGACCCTGATATTCTCTATGGAGATGTTGATTTGGATGGTACTGTATCCTTGACGGATGCAATTCTATTAAACAAGTATCTGGCTGGAATGGTTGTATTGTCTGATGCTGCACTGGCAAATGCAAACTGCTACTTGGATAAAGACAGCAACCTGAACGAAGATGATACCACATACCTCATGCGGTTTGTTCTCCGTGCTATTAATGACCTTCCATATATCCCTATCCCAGAATAACCAAAAATTTTCTTTTTGAAATTCGCCGCTGGAAGTTCTCCGGAATCTTCCAGCGGCGAATTTTTTTACAAAAAGGAAACCTGGCTTTTTCTCGAAATTTCCAAAATTCTATTGACGAAACTACAAAAAAGTAGTACAATGATAGGGAACAATCAAATCATTGGAGGTTTTTCCTATGGCAAAGAAATTTATTGTAGAAACATCTGCTAGACACGTTCACCTGACCGCAGAAGCATTTGCAACCCTGTTCGGCGAAGGCAAGGAACTGACCGTTAAGAAAATGCTCTCTCAGCCGGGACAGTTCGCAAGTGAAGAACGGGTTACCATCGTAGGCCCGAAGAAGTCCCTGCCGAACGTTTCCATCCTCGGCCCGTTCCGGAAGGCAAATCAGGTAGAACTCTCTGCAACTGATGCTCGTTCCATCGGCATTGTTGCTCCGATTCGGGAATCTGGCGATGTTGCTGGTTCTGGTGCATGTAAGATCGTTGGTCCAGAAGGCGAAATCGAAATTTCTGAAGGTGTTATCGTTGCAAAGCGTCACATTCATCTGACTCCGGCAGACGCTGAAGAAATGGGCGTAAAGGATAAGGACGTTGTATGGGTTCGTCTGGATACAGACGGCAGAAAGGCAATCCTGGGCGATGTTGTTTGCCGTGTTTCTGATTCTTATGCACTGGCAATGCACATTGATACTGATGAATCCAATGCAGTATCTGCTCCGAGAGAACTGTACGGTGAAATCGTAACCGTAGACTAAGTACCTAACAAAATTTTGTACAGAAAAATCCCCGTATCCTGCGGATATTTCCCAACGGATACGGGGTTTTTTTGTTATGTGTATGATGATGTATCAGGATGTCAAAATCAACGGCAAATCTTCTTCCCGTAACCAATGCAGAATGTCCCACATCTGCGAATCTGGAACGGCAATGCATCCGGCGGTACTGGATGCCCCTGCGGTGCAGTGCAGGAAAATGGCTGAACCTGCTCCGGGAACAACTGGGTCACAGTTATAATTCACCACCACGGCATAATGATAGCTACTTGCATAATCGATCAGATGTTCGGCACTGTTCCAATTGATTTCCGTTGTTTCCTGCCACTGATTATAGACCGGAGAAGCAGGGTCATCCACCCAGTAACAATTCTCGTTCAACTGCCGATATGGAATGGATAAATCTGTAAGTGGGTCTGTTCCAAAGGCAAACCCCAACGAAAACAGCCCTTTTGGCGTGCAAGAGATTCCCTCTCGACTGTTTTCAGAAACGCCATTTGTTCCCACGCAACCATTGGATACAAAATCCATCTGCCAGCCCTGTTCTCCTGCTGAAAATCCATAGACAACCGCAGAGCAGCCGCTTGAAACCACAGCAATCAGCTGTTTGCTGTCCCCCAAATCAGAAATTAGATAGCCATTGTTTTCCAAAATGGTTGCCAACTCTGCACAAACTGTGATGGTTGTTGTTTCCATAGCGGTTGAAATAGTCGTTGCAGTGGTTGTGCTTGTCATACTTGTTGAAACAGTGGTCGTTTGCGTTTTCATCTCCAATTCCGTTGTAGTGGAATCTGTTGACTCGATGGAAACCGTTGTGGAATGCTGCGGTTCTTGTGCAGATTTCTGATGCAGCAGAACCCCAAAGCATCCAATTCCAATCAGCAACAGTCCAATGACAATGCTCAAAAGAATCCAAATTCGTTTTTGTTCCGGTGTATTGGGACGTATCACAAAATCATCTCCCTTTTTCTGTTAGCATAGCACAATCTAAAAAATCTGTCAAGCAGGCGGCATTTGTCGAAAAAATCGCCGCTTTGCTTGCATTTCCCCCGCAGATATGCTATACTAATCATATTGATTTCGTATTTTGAAAGGAGTATTCATGATTACTGTATCCAACGTCAGCCTCCAATTCGGCGGCGACACCCTCTTTAAGAACGTCAACCTGCAATTCAACGCCGGAAACTGCTACGGGGTCATCGGTGCAAATGGTGCTGGAAAATCCACGTTCCTGAAAATTCTATGCGGTGTCTTGCCACCCACAACCGGAGAAGTTACCATCCCGAAAGAACTCCGGATGAGCGTTTTGAAGCAAGACCACTTCGCCTATGATGCCTACACCGTTCTCGACACGGTGATTATGGGCAATGAACGGCTCTATGCCATCATGCAGGAAAAAGATGCCCTGTATGCAAAGCCGGACTTCTCGGAAGAGGACGGCAACCATGCGGCGGAACTCGAAGCCGAATTTGCAGAACTGAACGGCTGGGAAGCGGAATCGGATGTTTCCAAGCTCCTGCAAGGACTGGGACTTTCCGAAGATTTGCTGTACCAGACCATGGGCGACCTCTCCGGTAACGAAAAGGTGAAAATCCTGCTCGCACAGGCACTGTTCGGCAATCCGGACATCATTCTCATGGACGAACCGACCAACCATTTGGACATTGATGCCATTACCTGGCTGGAGGACTTTCTTTCTGAATATTTCGGAACGGTCATTGTGGTTTCCCATGACCGCCATTTTTTGAATAACGTCTGCACCCACATTGTTGACATCGACTATACGCAAATTAAAATGTATGTCGGCAACTATGAATTCTGGTATGAGTCCAGCCAGATGATGCAGCGGATGATTCGCCAGCAAAACAAAAAGACCGAAGAAAAGATTAAGGAACTCAAAACCTTTATCGAGCGGTTCTCTGCCAACAAATCCAAATCCCGTCAGGCAACCTCCCGCCGAAAATTGCTGGACAACCTCACTGTGGAACAGCTGCCAGCCTCCAGCCGCCGCTATCCGTTTATCGGATTCGACATGGATCGGGAACTGGGAAAAGAAGTGTTACAGGTCAACGGCATTTCCAAGACGGTAGACGGTGTGAAGCTGCTGAACAATGTTAGCTTTACCCTGAGCCGTACGGACAAAGTTGCCTTCATCGGCGAAAGTGAACAGGCAATTACCATGCTGTTCAAAATCCTGATGGAAGAAGAACAGCCAGACGAAGGTACATTCAAGTGGGGCGTTTCCACTTCCACTTCTTACTTCCCTGTGGATAACTCTGTTTATTTCAACGACTGTGACCTTTCCATTTTGGATTGGATTCGGCAGTATTCCAAAACAGATGAAACCGAAACGTATCTTCGGGGCTTCCTCGGTAGAATGCTGTTCTCCGGCGATGATATTTATAAGCCGGTCAAGGTCTTGTCTGGTGGAGAAAAAGTCCGCTGCATGTTCTCTCGGATGATGCTGTATCATTCTAACGTGTTGCTGTTAGACCGCCCAACCAACCATCTGGATTTGGAAAGCATTACTGCTGTAAACAATGGCTTGACCGCATTCAAGGGCGTTGTCATTCTGTCCTCACACGACCACGAAATTTTACAGACGGTTGCAAACCGCATCATTGAAATCACACCAGACGGCTGTCTGGACAGACAAGGCACTTATGAAGAATTTCTGGACTGGAAAAAGGAAAACCAGAAATAAATCTGCCAACCCCATCATCAACCGGAAAAATAAAGGAGTATCAATTTCATGAAATCCAACCTCATTTGTATGTTGATTACCATCATTGCATACTTGATTTTAATGATCGTAGTCGGCATTCTCGCATCCAAAAAAAATAAAGACACCAGCGATTTCTACTTAGGCGGCAGAAAGCTGGGGCCAATCGTCACTGCTATGAGTGCGGAAGCCTCTGACATGAGCAGCTACTTGCTGATGGGCTTGCCAGGTCTGGCACTGCTGACTGGGTTCGCCGATGTCGGATGGACAGTCATTGGTCTGGCAATTGGCACATATCTCAACTGGCTATTCGTTGCAAAACGGCTGCGAATTTATTCTCAGCACAACGGCTCGATTACAATTCCAGACTTTTTCTCGAACCGCTATCACGATAACAAACATTTCCTGATGGGCATTTCTGCCATCATTATTTTGATTTTCTTTGTGCCATATACTGCATCTGGTTTTTCCGCCTGCGGAAAGCTGTTCCAGACACTGTTCGGGATGAATTATCACGCTGCGATGATTTTAAGTGCTGTAATCATCATTGCCTATACCAGCATCGGCGGATTTTTGGCTGCCAGCACAACCGACCTGCTCCAGAGCATTATTATGACCGTTGCACTGGTCATGGTAGTTGTCTTTGGAATTGTCAAGGCTGGCGGTATTGACGTTGTCATGGAAAATGCAAAGGCTCTGCCGGGCTATCTTTCTTTCAACCACACCTATGATATTACAACCAATTCTGCAAAACCGTACAACATTCTGACCATCTGTTCTACCTTGGCTTGGGGACTTGGCTATTTCGGAATGCCGCATATTCTGCTGCGATTCATGGCAATTGAGGACAGCAGAAAAATCAAGACCTCCCGTAGAATTGCCTCTATCTGGGTTGTCATCTCTATGGGCATTGCCATTCTGATTGGTTTCATCGGAAAAACTCTGATGACCAACAGTACAATTTCCGTACTGGGCGACAATCCGGACAATTTCAGTGCAGAGTCGGAAACCGTTATCATGAAGATTGCAACGCTGATTAGTGAACATGGCGTTGTGGCAGCGTTGTTTGCTGGTCTGATTTTTGCCGGAATTCTTGCCTGCACGATGTCTACTTCAGACTCTCAGCTGCTGGCAGCATCCTCCAGTATGTCAGAAAACCTGCTGCAAGGCGTGTTCGGCATCAAGCTTTCGGAAAAGACTGCCATGCTGGCAGCCCGTGCCGTTCTGCTGATTATCGCTGTGATTTCCATCGGTATCGCATGGAATCCGGACAGCTCTGTTTTCCATATCGTATCCTTTGCATGGGCTGGATTTGGTGCAACTTTTGGGCCTGTTATGCTGTGTGCCCTGTTCTGGAAGCGTTCCAACAAGTGGGGAGCTTTGGCTGGGCTGGTTGCCGGCGGTATCATGGTATTTGTATGGAAGTTCCTCGTTCGTCCGCTGGGCGGAGCATGGGATCTATATGAACTGCTGCCAGCTTTTATCGTGGCTCTGGCTGCCATTGTTATTGTTTCACTGCTGACAAAAGCACCAGAACAGGAACTGGTAGAAGAATTTGAAGCTGTTCAGGCAGAATGCAAACAGTAAAATCAATCATTTCATCATTCTGAAACACAAAACACCGCTGCGGAGGTTGTAATGCCATCCGCAGCGGTGTTATTTTTATCGTTTTTCTGTTCTAATTAGTCAGCCAGCAACTGTTCTGCTGCTGCCAGCTTTGCACTGCATACAAAGACATCCATTGCCTTTTGCAGTTCTTCTTCGGTTGGGAATGTCGGAGAAATCCGGATGTTTTCATCTTCTGGGTCTACGCCATATGGGAACGATGCCCCTGCACCCGTCAGAACGACACCAGCATCCTTACAAAGCTGTACAATCCGCTTTGCACAACCCTTCTGATTGAAGGAGATGAAGTAGCCGCCCTTTGGATTCGACCAAGTTGCAATGCCCAAATCGCCCAGTTCCTTTTCCAGCGTATTCACAACAATTGCAAACTTCGGTGCGATCAACGCCTTGTGCTTCTTCATGTGTTCCAGCAGGTTTTCAAACTTGCCGCCAAAGAACCGCAGATGCCGCAGCTGGTTCATCTTATCAAAACCAATCGTTGCAAAGCCCAGGGACTTCTTCAGGCTTGCCAAGTTTCGTTCGCTGGCTGCCATCACTGCAATTCCGCTGCCCGGGAACGTAATTTTAGAAGTGGATGCGAACATATAGCAAATATCTTCGTTGCCAACCTTCTTTGCTTCTTCCAGCAGGTTTGCCTGTACCGGCGGATTGTCAACCAGATGGTGTACACAATATGCATTATCCCAGAAAATCCGGAAATCTGCTGCCTTCGGCTTCAGTGCTGCAAACCGCTTTACCACTTCATCGCTATATACGACCCCGCCCGGATTGGAGTACATCGGCACGCACCAGATTCCCTTGATGCTGTCATCTTCTGCAACCAGCTTTTCTACAATGTCCATATCAGGGCCATCTTCGTTCATCGGCACATTGATCAGTTCCATGCCAAAGAACTGCGTTACTGCAAAATGGCGGTCATATCCCGGAACCGGACACAGGAACTTCACATGATCCAGTTTGCCCCATGGTGTGCCACCCAAAACACCGTTGGTCATTGCAACAGACATTACCCAGTACATAATGTTCAGGCTGGAGTTTCCGTATACAATAATTTCTTCCGGCTTTACGCCCAGCATCGGTGCAAAGAATGCCTTTGTTTCCGGCAGTCCATCCAGAACCCCGTAGTTCCGGCAGTCCAGACCATTTTCAGCCCGATAATCGCCCTTCTTCAGGCAATCCATCATATCCATGCTCAGTTCCAACTGTGCCGGTGCCGGCTTGCCTCTGGACATATCCAGCTTCAGATTTTCTTCCTGAAACTGCTTGTATGCCTGCTGACATTCTGCCTGAAATGCCTCCAACTCTGCACGACTTTTTTCCTGTAATCTCATTGTTTGCGTGTGAATTCCCGTCCGGAAATTCTACTCCTTTCTGCAATCTTCCATGTGCACGGTTTTTGTCGAACCCTGCAAATTTGCTACGGTCTTATTATAACATACCTTTCCCTCGCTTGCAAGTGTTCGTGTAGAAAAAACAAAAATTTTAAAAAAAGAGAAAACAGCAGGTCTGTTTTCCAGCAAATCGACTGTTTTCTCTATGAAATCTTATTTTTATTCCGATGTTTTTTGTTCTTCTGCGGTACAAAGCTTAAAAATACCGCCGTCCAATGCATAAAACACACCGCCTGCATACTGACATTTTTCCGTCAAATCCCCGCAGGATAACTTTGCAGCCAATTCCGGCTTCATATATTGCTTCGCATACCGATAAATTTCCTGCCAGTGCGGCAAGGTAAAATCAGGGCGATACAAATAAAGCTGCTCAATCGGATACATCACCAGAATGCTGCTCCAGAACTGGCAGAACTGCTGCATCATCTCTTCCATCAAGTCTGACAGAATCGGGTCAAAGTCCTTACCCTCTGCACAGGCTGCAGTAAACAAATCCGGCAGCGTCATCGTTTCCAGCTTTCCACCTGTCAGGTCATACAAGACTGGCGTTTGCTCCGCACTATAATACGGCTTCACTCGCTGCTGCAATGCAACTGGCGTCAGCAAGTCGCCCACAGTTTGATTTGGAGAAAGCGGCAATCCCTGCATAGAAATCGGCTTATCATTCAGGCATTCCATGACATGCGAGCGACAGACGATAGAAACATAATAATCTGCCCCATCTGCACAGAACAAAGCAATAATTTCCTGCTTTGGTTTCTGATACAGGCAATATACTGCCATGGACGGCAATGCATTTCCCCAGAAGACCGGAACGTGCAGGGCATCTCTCAATATCTGCTGCAATTCTGTCATTTGTTGTTCCTGCCTAGTTGCATCCGGAAAAAAATGCTGCAAGACGCTGGGCATCCATCCAACACCCAAGCCCAAAATTTGCGATTCCTCAATATAGTTGCTCTTCAAAATCTGGCAAACGGTTATAATCATTTGTTCCTGTATGGATGCCCATGAAGCCTGCAGCACTGGAAACGGAATGCACTGCTTTTCTAGCGTATTCATGCCCAAGGTTGTCAGTCCAACCACCAAATGATTTCCCTGAATGGAAATACCAATCAGCAGCCAGCGAGAAGGATGCACATCCATCAATAATTTTCTTCTGCCTTTTCCCTCCGAGGTTGGACAGGTTCCGATGTCTTCTAAAACGCCCTTTTCCATCATCTCATGAATCAGCAGCGTCACGGATGCTCTTGTCATATGCAGTTTGTTGGCAATCTCCACACGAGAAATTGCTCCGTATTGCTGAATCAGCTGCAATACCTGCAAATACATCCACTTTCGTTCCATCTGTCGGGCAATGACTGGTTTCCACATTGCGGATTCGCTCCCCCTCAATTCACAATTTCCTTTCTTTCTATTGATGCAATCTTTTATCGATTTAAATCAATACTATTATTTTAACAATTTCAACCGGATTTTGCAAGTTTCTGTGGAGACTTTCTGATGAAAATTTACATCTTATTGAAAAATAGGGAAAATGTTCATGTTTGCTCCGCTCTTTTTAAGTTAACATACTGAAAATCTGAATTAATAGCGGCATGGTTGCCATGGAAAGAATGGTTGTTGCCGCAAAAATTTGAGAAGCATAAATGTCATTTAAGCCATGTACTTGACATTGCAGTGTACACATTGCAGCAGCCGGTGCAGCTGTCAGCAACAAAACAACCGTCCGCACTTCCATAGATACAAACGGCAGGCAGAGGCACATTGCCATAACTGCCAGCGGAATCACCAGCAATTTCACGAAGCTGACCCAATAAATCCGCTTTGTACACAATGCTCCCAACAAGTTTGCCTGTGCCACGCTGACACCCGATGCAATCATCGCAAGCGGTGTATTCAAGTCGGAAATATAGCCCATAGTATCCATCAGCAAGCCCGGCATTGGAAGCTGTACAAAATACAGAATCAACCCAATGGCGATACCAATGACCGTTGGCGAACGCAGCACTTTCAATGCCTTTTTGAAGTCCTTGGTCTGTGTCAGCTGCATGACACCGTGTGTCCACGAGAACAAGAAGAAAATCGTCAGGAACGCAGTGACATAGAAAACGCCTTCTGCCCCGAACAATGCACTTGCCAGCGGAATGCCCATGAAGCCACAGTTGCTGTATGTTGCAGAAAATCGCTCAATCGGTGCTAACTTTCCGGCAGATTTTTCTCGGAAACACAACATGGAAATCAAAATGGCGATGACATAAGAAGCTGCTGCCAGCACAAACGTCAACAGCAAATTCACGACCAGACGGGAATCATATTCCTCCTCTAAGTAAGCATGCACGATGATGACTGGCGTTACAATTTCCAACACGACATTGGAAAGCTGCTTGCCGCCCTCTCGGCTGACAATGCCGGTGTAGTATGCAATCATTCCGACCACATTCAGAATGAGCATAATAATTGCCTGCTGTAAAATAATTCCTGCCATATGTTCGTACTCCTTTTTTTTGACAGCCGAACGACTGCCATTCTCCAAAATAAGAACCGCCCGTTTGATGGTGGAGAAACAGGCGGTCACTTCCTTGATAGTATAGCATGGTGGTTTTTAGATTTTATAGATTTTGTATAAACATTGGTTGAATTTGCAGTCCACCCAAAGCCGCTGCAACGGTGTCGGAAATCTGGGTAAAATCTGCCACCAAAGACGATGGTTTCTTGACGGGAGCATCTTGCCGCAACGGTACGAAATAATAATTTTTCGTATTCAACAGCAAACCCAGATTTTTCGCCGATGCCCGCAAAGCGTCATTGGTTGCCAGAGCCAGAATAATCGGCTTTTCGTTCCGCAGCATGGATTTTACTGCCATGGTCACGGTGGTATCTGTGATGCCCATCGCCAGTTTTGCCATGGTATTGGCGGTGCAAGGGGCAACAAGCAACGCATCCAAGCGGTCTTTTGGCCCTAACGGTTCCACATCTGAAATCGTCAACAGAGCAGGTTTTCCACAAATCTGCTCCAATTTTTTTCGTTGTTCCACAGCTTTCCCAAAACGGGTATCAATGCTAGCGGCATGTTCTGAGAAAATCGGCGTTAAGCTGTAACCTGCCGCCACCAGTCGTTCTGCCTCTGCAAACGCAGCAGAAAAAGTGCAAAACGACCCTGTTACCGCAAATCCAATGCGTTTACCAATTGTTTCCTTCATCTGCGAGTCCCCTCTCCTGTAAAATATGGAAGATGGTTTTCGCAATGATTGCTCCAGCGGTTTTCGGTGCAGTGATTCCCGGCAGCCCCAACGCCCAGACGACATGACGATGCAGGCGTTTTGCAGCATCAAAGTCCGTTCCGCCCGGTTTCGATGCCAGGTCAATCACCAGTGCATCTGGTTTCATGTTGGACAGGGCTGTTTCGTCCAGCATCAGGACTGGAACGGTGTTGCAGAACCAGTCAAATTTCCCTGCACGGGCAGCAATTTCAGACGGATGCATCCATTTCAGACCATTTGCAGCACAGCGTTCCGCATCTTTGCAACTGCGAGCCGCAACGGTGACATCTGCTTTCAAGCCCTGCAAACGCTCTGCCATGATTGTTCCGATTCTGCCGTAGCCGATGACGAGAACAGAGCTGCCGCAGAGTACTGTTTCCCGTTCTGAGATGGCAATTTGAATTGCTCCCTCTACAGTTGGAACGGCATTTGCCAGACAGAGTTCCTCCCGCTGAAAATAATCGCAAAAACACAGTTCTTGTTCTTGACACATCCGGCAAACAGCTTCGGGGAGTACGCCACCGCACACCAGACCGCCTTTTTTCACATGGGACAGCAATTCGAGCAGTGACAAGTTCCCATTTTTGGACGGCACAGATTCGGCTGTCGTGTGAATGGGCAGAATGAGAACGTCAAATTCCGGTAATGTTTCAGAATCTGACGGAGAAAATCCGATTGTCGTCACGGAAAGCTGCGGCGACTCGGCAAGTTTTTGGGCGGCATATTGTTGACGGCGGTCGCCGCCAGCCACCAAAATTTGCAGCAATTGTTGCATCTTGCATTCCCTCCTTTTGTTCCGGATTTTCGCCCATTCTCAAAGAATGGGTTACTTCATTTTATGCAGGCAGGAGAAAAGGGGTGAACAAAAAGGGCACACTTCTTGCGAAGTATGCCCTCTTGTTTCCGCAATCCAAATTCTTTACTTGTAAAGATTTTGTCCAATCCCACTTGTAATTGAATGGATGACTTCCTTAAATTTTATCTGTTTTCTTCGGAAGATGATTTGGAATCAGAGATTCTTACTTTCTCTTCTTGGAAACCAGAGCAACACCGCCGATTACTGCGATTGCTGCAACAGCACCTGCAACCGGAATCATGCTGCCGGTCTTCGGAGAGCTGGTAGAACCAGTGTTCTTCTTAGTGGTCTGCTGAGCTGCCTTCTTTGTTGTGGTAGCTGCACTTGTTGTGGTAGCTGCCTTTGTTGTGGTAGCTGTAGTGGTGGTAGTTGCTGCAGCAGAAGTAGTGGTAGTAGTAGTTGTGGTCGGCTTAGCAGTTGTAGTGGTGGTGGTAGTAGTTGTGGTCGGCTTAGCAGTTGTGGTTGTGGTAGTTGTAGTGGTTGTGGTTGTAGTTGTAGTTGTAGTAGTGGTGGTGGTAGTAGTGGTTGTAGTAGCTTCTGTTGTGGTGGTCTGTACGCCTTCGATCTGGATATAACCCTGAGAAGGAGCACCAGTTACAACTTCACTACCGTGAGTAACCTTCGGAACATAAGCACCATCATAAGACCGTTCCAGGCCGTCGATGTAGTAGATGTCACCCGGCTGTGCATTTTCTGTTACCTTGAAAGTAAGATTCAAAACAGAACCATCACCAGTTACGTAGGTCGGACCATCGCCTGTCGGAGTGGTTGCATAAGTAATCCATCCGCCGATACCAGCCGGATTCAGCTGGAAGCCAGAACCACTTACCTGAATACCTTCACCCATAGCACCCAGAACGCTTGCACCAGCTACACCCTTAGAATAGGTGAGTTCATCAGTGCTCCACTGCACACCAAATGCAATGGAATCCCAACCATCTGTATTGCCAGCAATGTAAACCGGAACAGTTACCAGATAATTGTTTGCCTGCAGTTCATCCAATGTAACAGTAACCTGTCCAATAGAAGGAGTATTTACTGCCTGTGCTGGAACAGCAGTGAAAACAGCGGCAGAAGTTGCAACTACTGCTGCTGCGGAAACAGCTGCCAGTGCCTTCTTAAATGTACTTTTCATTTTTCTATTTTCCTTTCAAATATAAATTATGCGGTGTCCGGTGTTCCAGACACCGCACTTTTACCTTATCTGTAAATTTTAATGCTTAGCCTTCGTACCAGATAGAACCTTCCAAAGACTTCAGGGACGGAACTACGTCCGGCCATGTCGGTTCCTGACCTGCTGCAGTCTTTGCAGTGTAAGTCAGAATGTATACAGCATCTTCTGTTGCCATCAACTTGTTGCCGTCGTTCTTGCCTTCCTTCGATTCTGTATCGATATCAGCCAGGAAGAATACAAACTTATTCAGATTTTCATCTTCATTGAAGACAACGCCTTCCTGACCAGCTGCAATCTTTGCAGTATAAGTCAGAACTGCAACTGCATCCGGTACGTCTACCAGACCGCTCAGGTCGGTATCGCCCTTAACGCCAATGTATACAGTCGGATTTACCGGAGCTGCAACCGGTTCAGCATCTGCCTTTGTCGGGTCAGTGAAGTAAGCGTTTACTTCTGTTACGCAGTACGGCTTGCCTTCTGCATCGAAGATTTCCTTCGGTGTGGTCTTGTCAAGGGTAACTGCACCTGCTTCCAGAGCATCGAAGTGTGTACCTTCTTCATCCACAATATCGAACTTGCTGAACAAGTCAGACGGCTTCAGTTCCCGTTCATCTACGGAGAAGTAGAAGTTTGTCGGGTTTACTTCCACTTCCAGTGTGGTTGTACCAACTGGAGTGATTGTGCCGGTGTTTGTTGTGGTGGTAGTCGTTGTGGTTTCGCTGTCACCAGTGCCGGTTGTTGTAGTGGTGGTTGCACCGCTCACATCGGTGGTGGTTGTGCCGCCGCTTACGTCTGTGGTCGTTGTACCGCCGCTCACATCTGTGGTGGTTGTGCCGCCAGATACGTCTGTGGTGGTTGTACCGCCGCTTACATCAGTGGTCGTTGTGCCACCGGATACGTCTGTGGTCGTTGTGCCGCCAGATACGTCTGTGGTGGTTGTGCCGCCGCTTACGTCTGTGGTGGTTGTACCGCCGCTTACGTCTGTGGTCGTTGTACCAGATACGTCAGTGGTGGTTGTGCCGCCGCTTACGTCTGTGGTCGTTGTACCAGATACGTCTGTGGTGGTTGTGCCACTAATATCTGTTGTGGTAGTAGTTGTGGCCTTATCCTTGAACTTGATGATTCTTTCCACATTGAAGTAGCCACTCGGAACGCCTGCAAGTGTATCATTATCTGCATCGCCCTGTGCGGTTACCAGCTTGTAAGAAGAATCATAAACGAGCTGGCTGTAATCAGCATCTGTTACGCCATCTGTTTCAGCCTGATCCGGATGTGCTGCATAATACTTTTCAATTCCTTCAACGGTGCTGAAGTAATCTGCATCTACATCGGTATCCGGAACCTTAAAGGTTACGGTATAAACATTGGTATCTGCATTTGCATCGGCAACGAAATCAGAACCGCTGTTCAGCAGGCTGGTGACATCATCCATGCTTACATCTACGGTATAATTTACACCTACATTCTGGAATGCCTTATTGACTTCTGCAACTGCCTTATTCAATGTATCGCCATACTTAGCAAGGTCTGCAACACTGCCCGGAACGTCAAACCGTGTGGTTCTCTGGTCCTTCTGTACCTTCAGCCAAGCCAGTGTTTCATCTGCGGTTGCAAATTCTTGATGTGCAGATGTTGTGATTGCCTTATCTGCATAAGAGAATGCCTTTTCTACTTTCTTCTGATAAGTAGCCAGCAGGTTATCAAGGTTTACCGTCAAGTTAGCAGCAGCAGCCTTCTTGGTCACTTCAACCTTCAATTGCTGAACAGTACTTGCAGCATAAGCCTTTGCATCGGCATAAGTTGCAACCTGGTTGCCTTCGCTGTCTACGAAAACAGCACCCTTTACCCGAATGGTGTTTGCAGTACCAGCTGCCTTATTGGCTGCGGTATTTTCAATGCTATCGCCATCAACGGCAGCAGTAAAAGTACCCTTCTTTTCCAGCATGCTGAAATCAATGTCATCAATGATGGAAGCTGCACCCTGCTTGGTCAATTCCTTCTTGATAGAAGCAATGATATTGCTCTGTACATAGCTGGTTGCATCCACCTGTGCGGTCATCACTGCAACGCTATTCTGAATGCTTACGCTTGGGTTTCCAACGATGCACTTCTGTACTTTTTCAACATAAGCAGCGTTCTTATCCGAGAAGTCAGCAGAATCAATGATATCTGCAACATTCAGTTCAAAGCTCTTACCTTCTGAATCAATCAGTGCACCTTCTACGAGCTTTGCCCAATCGGACTCCAGCTCCTGTGGTTTAATTTCCAGTACTCTTTCCACGCTGATGGTGGTTGCGTCCGCAGCATTGGACAATACAGCGAAGCCCTGTGTCAGAGCGAGCGGTACAGTTGCTGCAACGGCAATGACTTTATTGAATACCTTCTTCATTGCACATTTCCCTCTCTTCATTCAATTTTTTTGTGACCATCCAAGCTGACGCACAGACGTGATTGCATTTGTGCAGTCTCATTTCCCCTCACTATTAAACTGCCCTGTTTCTGTTTCCATGTAGCCGGATTTCGCAGAACTGAAATAACCGGATGTTCCATGAATGCCTGGACTCACGTGATCCTTTACGGCATGGGTGCATAAACCGCCGTAAACGATTTACATAAAGTATTCTAACACATTCTGTCGGGAATGTCAAGCCTCTGCCTTTATTTTTTTTAAAATTATTAGGTGGAAATTCCGCCCGTATTTGTAGCTTTTACACAATTTTCCACCGTTTTCAACAGCTTTCAACAGGCTTTCAACTGAAGTTTTGTGTGCACCTTGTGAAAGTCGTGTTTTCAGAAACGGCTGTTTCCGTCATTTTTCACAAAAAACACAAACAGCCTGCAAAAAGACTTTGCAGGCTGCCTGTGTTGGAAAAATAATAAGGAGAATGTATGAAGAAAGCATTTCTAAATTTCCGGTCAGATGCCCAACTTTTAGCATTGACGGGAAACATTTCACTGTCCGTGATACTTCATCAGGATTGTTTTTTCTGCTGTACTTCCTGAAGAACAACAGAAACTTTTTGTTCCTGTCCGTTGCGGACAATGGTCAGGGTGATCGTGTCACCAGCATTATATTCATTCTTATAGTTATTCAGCTCTTCTGTGGTTTCAATCTTGTTATCATTGATGGCAGTAATGACATCGCCGACCTGTAAACCAGCTTCTGCTGCTGCACCTCCATCGGTTACACTGATAACATATGCACCGATTGGCAAGTTATATGCCTGAGAAACGGCTTCGGAAACATCCTGACAGCTGATGCCAAGTTGCGGTCTGCCGGTAACATAACCATAGTTAATCAAATCGTCTACAATTTCCCGTGCTTCTGTCATCGGGATTGCAAAGCCGATACCTTCAATGGTTGCACCGCTGGAAGAAACGCTAGAGGACATCTTCGCAGAGTTGATGCCGACAACCTGACCAGAACTATTGATCAGCGGGCCGCCGGAGTTGCCGTTGTTGATGGCAGTATCGGTCTGAATCAGTGTCATGGTCTTGTCGTTGATGGTAACTTTCCGGTTCAGTGCGGAAATAATCCCGCAAGTAACCGTGTTCTGAAGTTCCAGACCCAACGGGTTACCGATTGCAACAACTGCATCGCCAACCTGACACTGGTCGCTGTCACCAAATTCCGCAGCAGTCAAACCAGTCTGATCTACCTTTAAAACAGCAAGGTCGGTTTCAATATCATATGCAACGACCTTTGCATCATAAGTGGTTTCTTCATCGGACATCCGGATTTCTACGGCAGTTGCTTCGCCGCAGCCATATTCCGAATCATAAATAACATGGGCGTTTGTGACAATGTAGCCATCTTCCCGCATGATGATGCCGGTTCCGACACCGGTCATTGAACCGGAATTATCACCATTTCCGCTGTTGCCATTTCCGAACATTCCAAAACCATAATTATAACTATTGTAGTTGTTCGGCATCTTAAAAGTTGCCTGAACACCGACAACCGATGGTGCTACTTTCTTAACGATGTCGCTGATGGACATTGCATTTGTACCAGATGCCAATTCAATCCAGCTCTTTGCAGCATCACCCTTTACGGTTGTGCTCTGTGCTTTACTGCTGCTATCCTGTGCTGTGGTATTGGCTGTGGTATCGGTGGAATCCGAAGCAGAAGTACTGCTTTCAGCTGCTACCAGCTTGTTGGAATTATGAACGCCGTTATAAATGCCAATCGAACCAACGGAGACAATTGCCATCGCTGCAACAAATGCAACCGCTTTCATCCAGAAGTGATTCTTTTTCTTCGGCGGTTTGCCGCTGCCGGATGCCTGCACCGGAGCGTTCGGATTGGAATAATAATTGACGTAGCTATAACCCTGCTGCTGCGACTGTGTATCAGAGGAAGTATTTCCAGTATAGCCAGTGGTTGGGTTGGTACTACTATTAGTAGTATAACCATAACCATTCGGTGTGGTGCTGCCCGTTGCAGCAGATGTGCTGTAAGGATTCTGATTGTTTACAGTAGATTCCGGCTGATTCGACGCAGAAGCTGCTGTGTTGTTCGATTCGTTTTTCATCATGTCTTGTTCCCGTTCATACATAAGAATCTTCCTTTCTATTGAAAACCGCTGCTGTTCTGCATCGGTCTGTCTTGTTCTTTGCTCTATGTTTAATATTATACGCTGGAATGTGATAAATTTATGATAGTAGATGGAAAACATCGTTAAACACAGATGGATTCTGTTTTTCACATTTTTTCACAAAAAAACCGCTCGATTCTACGGTACTTTTCCGCAAAATCGAACGGTTTTCGCTCTAATTCAAGTCTTCAAGTTATTTTTATGAATTGAAAGACGGTGTCTGTCCGGAAGCCTGCTTTGCATAATAAATCAAAATGCCAACGGCATCGGAAACATCCAACATGCCATCTTCATTGACATCCGCACTCTTTTTCTGTGCAGGATTAAACTGTGCTTCATTGCCTGCTGCAATCCGTGCATATTCCGTCAGAACAGCAACTGCATCGGAAACATCAATCTTTTCATCGCCATCAATATCACCATCAATATTTGCAACACTCGGGAAATAGCCGCTTTCAATCAGCAAGTTTGCAATTGCTGCGTGACCGGTTGCGGTCGGGTGCACATCTGCATTTGCAATATTGACATTTGTCCATGCATGATGCAGGAATGCACTATAAACATCTGCCAGATAAATCTCTCCATTCTGTGCATGGGTCTGTAAATTCTGGTTCAAACCAACTGGAATATACGTTCCACCGTTGGCACTTCCATTCAAATACTGATACATTTGCCCATTCGAAAATGCACTCAACATAGAAAGTGCGTTGGTAGACAATCCTGTATCGTCCTGATCAACACTCAACGGGTCATAAACCGTCTGAAATATCAGCTTTGCATGATCGTTTGTGCTCTTCAACTGCAAAATAATGCTGTCAATGTTGGTATTTGCATTGGCAACTGCAGTCGGCATAGTGGCTCTCAAATACTTCTGGAATGCGATCTGATTGTCCTTGATGGCATTCGCCAGATCATAAACGTTGTCATAATCGTCTACTTTCACCACATCATTATTCAGAACCGGCTGCAAAATATCGTTTGCACCGATGGTGACTACAATGATATCAGCCCCAGCAACTGCACTCTGCATGGTGCTATCCCCCTGCAACGACTGGAGCAGTTCCGAAGAAGTTGTGCCATCCTTTGCAAGATTGGTGACTTTCTGATTCATATGATGTTCCAGAACGGAAACATAGGACTTGCTGGAATCCTCCAGCCCATAACCGGTGCTGATACTGTCACCCAATACAACAACGTTGTAAGGAGCGTCAACAATATCTTCCGCAGAAACGGTCTGCATCGGCATGGTCATTGCTGCGATGGTCAACATGGCAGCAGCGGCGATGGCTTTTCCTGTTTTTCTATTTTTCATGAACTTTCATCCTTTCTAATATGTCGGTTGGTTGTACTTGCATTATAACATATGCAGCAAAGACTGTCAAGAGAAACTTATTTTGGAAAGCAGTCATTTTTTGTGGAGAAATCAAAAAATGTTTTTCTGTATTGGTTGCAAGGAACGAGCCACAGGCAACTGCGGTCGAGCTGGCTCAGCTCGGCGAGGGTGATTCCCCACAGTGTGGGGAAATGTCCCGAAAGGACAAAGGGGCAGGGCATCCTTTAAACAGGGGGCAGCTGCCCCCTGCATAGAAACGTGAGTAATAAATTGCAACAAAAATCTAAGAGAAAATCAAAAGAATCGCAATTGCCTTTAAAATTAAGGGGTTGTAATGAGGGACAAGGTTTCCGGGGCAATTGCGATTCCCAGGCAAGCTGGGGATGTGCCCCAGCCTTGCCGAACCGGATTCGGGTGGTATCTCTAGAAGAAAGTTACTCTTCATTGGCAGACAGCGAAGCGATTTTGCCGAACTTTGATATAACAAAACACCGTATGGAATCATAAAATCCATACGGTGTTTTTGTTCTCTTATTCTTCTAAATTATCCTGTGAATCTTCCTCAGAATGAGATTCTGACGGCAAATGAATCGGACGATTATACGGATATGCACCGCCACGGTGCTGCATTGGCGGAATTGGAGCAATCTCCGGAGCAGTTGCTTGCGGTTCAGGCTGTCCGTAAAATTCCGGAGCAGGCTGCTGTGGGAACGGCTCTTCCGGCATTGGATGCGGAATCGGTGCTTCTTCCAACGGTTCTGCATCTGGAATTGTCTCTGGAGCAAATGCTTTTGATTCTATCTCTGCATCTTTGTCTGCTTCTGTATCTTCTACAGGTTCTTGCGGTGGGAGATACCGCAGTGAAAGCGTCATGCAAATCATGCCAGCGTAGAAAACCGCTTCATTCATCAGAAAGTGCATCCAACGGGTTTGCTTGACGGCATCGGTCAAATAACCCTCCATTTTCAATTCTAGCAGGGCATCTTGCAATTGCATCCAAGCCATTGCAAATGGAATCAGAATTGCAATGATTTCCAGCCCCTTCAGCAGCCAGATACACCACGGTTTCCAGCGAATCATGAGCAGTAAAATCAGTGGTACTAACATCAGAATTTGATAGAATGGAATTTGGGTCAGCAGTCCAGAGCTGCCATTGGCTTGTAAGTCCGACCATCCCTCAATGACACCGCCGTATACATAGCAGACTGCCGGAATGATACACATCCACGGGAAAAATCGCATACCGACCAATCCAACGAGTACCATAAAACAGCCAGCGGCAAGATATAGCCAGTATTCCAATGTCATATCATAGAGTGGGTCACGAAACCGCTGTACCATGCCAATGCAGAGCAGTGCCCCAAATAGTGCCATCAGCAGTGGAAACAGGGAACGGCGAGAAACAGAAACGTGCAAGCGTTCCATGATAAGAAAGCCTCCTTATTTATTCAGTTGCCTGCTGGGAATCCGCAGCAGTTGTATTTTCCTGTAAGATATACCAGAAACCATCGACCTGAATCAGTGTCGGGGAGATGGTTTCTGTTTGTGTGCCCTTGCTGCCTGTCAGGGTGCGTTCTACGTTGAGCGTTACGGCATCTTGAGCGTGTACTTTGTCTTCTCCAATCATTTCATTCATATCATCTGTCCATTCGGTCAGGAAATCCTGTGATTGTTCAGACATGCCCTTGATGGCAAATGAAACGGTGACATCATCGCCACACTGCTGTTTCCAGGATGCCATGGTATTGGTGATGGCTTGCTGGTAGGTGGAAATGACATCTTCTTTTGTCTTGTCATAGTGTTCCATGTAATAATCCCAGTAAGCGGATGGTGCCATAAGACGGTAGAGGGTGTCTGGTTGATTCTGGATGAATGCCGTGTAATATTCCGAGAGAACAGACTGATAGGTTTCAGGTGCTTGGTCAGAATTTTCTGTGTCTGTGCTTGCAGGTGCAGCAGTGGTGGTGGTCACTGTCCCATTAGAAATAGATGATTCTTCCTTGTGTAGGGCATCTGGAAGAACAGCTGCACAGATACCGCCGGCAGCGATAACGACTGCTATAATGCCGCCGATGAGCAGTCCTTTTTTTTGTATTGCCATTTGTTTGAATCCTTCTTTCTTGATTTTTATATTGGCTGTAAGAAACGAGCCGCAGGCAACGAAAAAGTTTTTTGGTGCAGCAATTTTTCAAAAATGCTGCCGAGGTGTGGGCGAGTAGCCCACATTTGCGGAGCAAACTTGATTTTGCAATCTGTTTTCCCTGCTGCAATTGCATTTTTTGAAGCTGTCAAATTCAAACAAAGTTGAATCATGAGAATCAAGGCTGTAAATTCAGACAAGGCAACGGGGCAATTGCAGCACGCTGGCAGGCAAAAGCAGGGGTGGAACCCCCTTTTGCCGGACGCTAAAGAATTGTTTTCTCTAAGAGCTATTCTTGCATTGTTTCATGTGAAATGTTGTTCTTAAGGAAACCAATTACGTCCGGTTCGGCAGAATCGCTTTGCTGTCTGCCTGTGTGCTGTTCGCCGGTGGTTGTGTTTTCCGAATTGGTTATGAATCTTTCTTAGATTGCAGTTTACAGGAATTTTTTATGTTTCTTGAATGGCGAACAGCATTTGCTTATTTCTCTTAGATTTCAATGCCATCTAATCAATACCTTTGTTAAGGAGGGCAGCTTGCCCTCCTTAACAATCTACCTCGCCGAGCTGAGCCAGCTCGACCGCTTTTGCCTGCGGCTCGTATTTTAGTGACCCATCTTATCAATTACCACAAATCATAGCCGTCATACTGGCAAGCATAGTCAACCTGCTCCATAGCATCCATACAGTACCACTTTGAGCCACTCTTGAACAGTGTCAGCGTTAGGCTATCCGTTGCATTTTGATTGCTGCCGCTGGTGACAATCCGCACATTTGCCAGTACAACCTTGTCAATATCCACGGTTACCGAGTAGGTATCTGCAATTTTCTGCTCATATTCTGAACAGGTTTCCTCGTCTGTATAAGTGGTTGTCTCATCTCGTTCATAGCCAAATTCAATGTTAGAGCCGAGGTCATCTGCCATTTGTTCTTTCGCATAGTTGAAATAACCGTCCAGACAGTCCCGAATCTCCTTGCGGTTCATGCTGTACTTGCTGGACATTTTCGAGAGGAATGTGTCTGGAACAATTTCACAGTACCGTGTCCCACTCATAGAATCTCTGCCCTTTACATAGCGGCGAATGGTTGCCCGATAGCCGCAGAAAAACAGGAAATATCCGCTGACCAATAAAATCAGCACCAATAAAATGGCACAGAGTGCAATCCAACGATTGCGGCGGCTAGTGCGTTCGAGCCGTTCATAGCGAACCTCCGGCGGTTCGATGTCGGCAATGGGTTCCGCATCTTTCACCTGTTCTGGTGTGCGATAGGTTGTCATCGCTGCACCAATGGGCGGACTTTCTTTCTGATTGGAGCGGACAGGAATGCCGCAGTTCGGGCACTTTTCCGCTCCCTCCGGAAGCTCTTGTTCACAGAATTTGCATTTCATGCTGGTTCATCCTTTCTTTTGCGGTGTGATTTTGAGGCTTTGCAAGTTCCCCGATGCACCAATATCCCTGTTATCCGAAAACAAAAAACGCTATCCTTCTACCCACACGGTTCGAGCGTAGGGGAGAAGGACAGCGTGTGTGTCAAATAGAATCGTCAATACAGGCTCTATTATAACAAAAAATCCGGTAAATTGTCAATGCAGATTTGCAGGTTGGCTGAAAAATTTTCAAAAAAGTTACTGCTCCCGATTAGGCGAGCGGGTCTTGCAGTCCCAGCAATGCCGTATCCAGTACATACCAGTTTCCATCATAGTGATAAATATAACAGAAACGGTGTTCGGATTCTTTTCCGTTTTTGCCGGAAATAGAACGGGTGTAATCTACAGCGTAAGTCTTGTTGACTTCTTTTTCCAGCGAGAGATTCTGAAACCAGATGTTGAACTGTTCCAGCTGTTCCGTATCCAGTTCTTCGACATCATCGAACTGAATGGAAATATGATAGTTGTCACCATAGCGAGCAGCATGCTCCTCAAAAGTAGAGAGATAAGTTTCCATTGTCTGTTCGGTCAGGTCAAGTTGAGAGGATGCTTCAGAGGGGAACATATTGGCAGCTGCACCGCTGGCATCCTGCCGTTCTACCCCATACCACATTTCCTTGACAGCGGAACGGTAACCGTTGTTGGAGAACAAATAGCAGAGAATACCAATGATAATCAAACAACCAACGCCAATACTGAGAAAGCCCAGAGTCATATTTCTTTTCGATGGTTTTACAGTAACCGCCGACTGTGCAAGGGTTGCCTGTAATGGGTTTTCGGGAACTGGCGGAACTGTTGCGGTTGCTGTTGGCTGAGCAGCAGTAGCAGCATTTGTTTCCGTTGCAGCTGGTGTTGGAATGGGGGTAACAGCTGGAGCCGGTGCAGGTGCAGGGGGTGGGGATGGAATTGATGGAATAACCGGAGTGGGTGCTTGCGGTTCTACTGGTGCACCACAGGCATAACAAAATCGGTCATTGGGTTCCAGCGATGTACCGCATTTTTTACAAGTCATAGTGAGAAACCTCCTATGTGGATATTAAGACGTTTTTTCCCCACAGATCGGGCAGAATTGTGTATCGGGGGAAAGAGACTGACCACAATTCGGACAGGTTGTAGGAGCAGTTGCTTCTTGTGGAAGAACTGCTGCCGCTGGTTCTTCAAATTTTGCACCGCAAGATGCACAGAATAACGCATCGGATGCAAGTTGGTTGCCGCATTTCGGGCAAACACGAGATGGTGTTTCCACTGGTTCTGGAGGCGTCAACTCTACTTTTGCACCGCAGGTGGTGCAGAATTTTGCATCTGGTGGAAGTGGTGCACCACAGGATGCACAGCAGCAGCCAGTCGAATAAGCAGACTGTTGCGGTTGGCTGACAGCAGCTTTTTTGATTTGAATTTGTTCCTGATAAGAAGTAATGCGTTCCTGGGCATCGTGGAGTTGTTTCATCAGCGATTCAAAAGCAGGGTCAGGGTTGGTTTCATACTGCTGGGCATATTGCTGACCGATTTGCTGATAAAGGTCTTTGCATAGACGTTGTTCTTCCCGAATCTGGTTATTCAGGCGAAGGGTTTCTGTGGAACATTTGGTTTTTTCGACAGCTGTTTGACCCATGTTGCTAATTTTCTTTCCAATGTCTTCAAAAAATGGCATAATAAACACTCCTATTCTATGAAATATGGTGATGTGACGAGAGGCAGCCGGATGAAATGGCATATCTGCGTCATGGATTAGTATTATTATACCAAAAAGCGTGTCAAAAAGCAAGCATTCGGGCTAGATTTTCACACAATTTCCTTTTTCGAGGAAGGATTGCGGCTTATCCTAGGAAAACCACCTGAATCCGGTTCGGCAAGGCTGGGGCACATCCCCAGCTTGCCTTGGGAACCGCAATTGCCCCTGAAACCTTATCTCTTATTACAACCTCTCAATTTTAAAGGCAATTGCGATTCTTTGCGGTTCTCTCCTAGATTTTTGTTGTAGTTTCTCATGTAGTTTTCATTTGCTTCGCAAATGTGGGCTGCTCGCCCACACCTCGGCAGCATTTTTGAAAAACTGCTGCACCGAAAAACTTTTAGTTGCCTGCGGCTCGTTTTTTTGAAACGATGTTCTTAGAAAAACCAATTGCGTACGGGTCGGCAAGGCTGGGGCACATCCCCAGCTTGCCTGGGAATCGCAATTTCCCCTGAAACCTTATCTCTCATTACAACCTCTCTATTTTTAAGGCAATTGCGATTCTTTGCGGTTCTCTCCTAGATTTTTGTTCCATCTCATTATACAATTTCATTTGCTTCGCAAATGTGGGCTGCTCGCCCACACCTCGGCAGCATTTTTGTAAAATTGCTGCACCAAAAAACTTTTTCGTTGCCTGCGGCTCGTTTTTTAATGCGTAATATCATTTATTTTATGGTGATATGATTGCTGGGGTGATGTCCGCTTTGTAAGTACGACTGAATTGCCTGCTCTACTTCTTTCAACTCTTTCTCAAATTCTGCGGCAGATACCCGACATGCTCCATTTCCTAAAATAATTCGCTGCTCCAATCCATCAGAAGTTACAACCCGCACCCGCCGTTCTTTCGCCAAATCATAGGTTGTTCGCTCAATATAGGCATCTGCGGTTTCTGCTTCCTTGGTATAGACAATATGAATGTTATGATATTGCTCCACATGTTCCCGTCCGCCCTTTACCTGATATGCATCAAAAACCAAAATTACTTGACACTGCCGAAAACCCTGATAATTACAGAGCCAATCACTTAATTGTTTTCGTGCTAGTTCCAGATGGTCGGGCAGATACTGTTTCAAGGAATCCCATGCATGAATGACATTATAACCATCTACCAACAAATAGACATCTCCGGTTTTTAGTGGCTGCAAAGGAGCAGTTTTTGCAGTTTCCGTCACATCATCCGGAAGCCTGTCCAATGCCTGACGAGGATCTCTCTGAATCTTCCCATAAGTTCGCTCAAACCAACCCAGCAACGCTTGATCTTCTTCGAGTCGGCTACGGTATCGCTCCGCCTGTCGGGCAAGCTGTACTGGCGGTGTCAATTCTGCTTTCTGTTCTGGCACATAGGCATAGGGCAAATGCATATGCTTCGGCACATCATCCCACTTTACCAACACACCTGCTCCGTGGGAACAGAAAATGGAATCTCCAGAGTTTTCCGGATCGTTCGCTCCGTCATAAGAAACCTGTTCCAGCACTTCTTCTGTATTGTGGCAGGGGAAATATCCTTTCATCTGACAGAACAGCCGACCTTTCCCTTTGGTATAGGCGACAACGGTTTCAGAATAGGTTCGCAGTTCAGAAACCGGAGCTGTTCCCTGCAAAACCTGTGTCGTTGGCGTTGCCTGCTCTGGAGCGGAAAAAGTTGCAGACATATGCTGTAAATCTGCAATCGCTCTGCCAACACATTCCGTTGGAATCGTCAAGCGAAACTGATACCACGGCTCTAATAAAACACTTTCTGTAGAAAGCAAGCCCTGCCGGAGAGCACGATAGGTTGCCTGCCGAAAGTCACCGCCCTCGGTATGCTTGACGTGTGCTTTTCCAGCAATCAATGTGATTTTCATATCGGTAATCGGAGCATTCATCAGTACACCGCCGTGTGTTTTTTCCTGTAAATGTGTCAGAACAAGCCGTTGCCAGTTGCGATCTAAATCATCTTCTCTGCAAGCTGCTGCAAACTGCAAACCGCTGCCCGTTGGCAATGGCTCTAATAATAGATGCACCTCTGCATAATGCCGGAGCGGCTCGTAGTGTCCAACACCTTCTACTGGTTTCTGAATGGTTTCCCGATAAGCAATGCTACCGCTATCAAAAGAAATCGGCATGGAAAACCGCTCTAACATCAATCGTTGCAAGACAGCAAGCTGAATTTCTCCCATCAGGCGAACGGATATTTCTTGCAGCTGCTCGTTCCATCGTACTTGCAGCTGCGGATCTTCCTGCTCCAGTTTCCGCATATTTTCCAGCACCTTATGAACATCTAACGATGGTGGTATCTGCACCCGATAGGACAACACGGGGGCAAGGGTCGGCGGTGCGGTATCGTGTTCTTTTCCCAGTCCTTGACCAGCATAAGTTTTCGACAATCCAGTAATCGCACACACCATACCGCTGGTGACAGCATCAACAGTTTGAAACTTTACACCATTATAAAGACGAATTTGCGTGATTTTTTCACCGCTCTGCAATTTATCCCGAACGTGCAGCGTTCCGCCAGTGATTTTTAGATGCGTCAGACGGTTGCCAGATTCGTCTTCGGTAATCTTATATACTTTTGCACCAAATGCAGATTGCTCCGAAACAGTTGGAGCGTATTTGTCCAGCAGATTTAAAAAGTCTGCAATACCCTGCTGTTTCAGAGCAGAGCCAAACCAACAAGGGAACAAGGTGCGGTTTGCAATGGCAGTGCGAAGCAGGTCATCGGAAATCTGCTCTGTTTCCAGATATTGTTGCAAACAGGCTTCCTCTGCAAGAGCAGCAGCTTCATAAAAGGCTGCATCTTTCTGTGTGAAAGAAAGGCAGTGCGGCGATAATTTTTCCTGTAGCTGTGTGAGCAGTTCTGCTTCGGAATAGGGAGACAAGTCCATCTTATTGAGAAATAAAAAGGTCGGAATGTGATACTGCTGCAACAGTTGCCAGAGCGTTTCGGTGTGGCTCTGCACGCCATCCAGACCGCTGATAACCAAAATGGCAGCATCTAGCACCTGCAAGGTTCGTTCAGTTTCAGCAGAAAAATCGACATGCCCCGGCGTGTCCAGCAAGGTGATGGTCTTTTCCGGCAGGGGCAGGATAGCTTGCTTGGAAAAGATGGTAATCCCTCGCTCCCGTTCCAGTGGGTTGGTATCCAGAAAGGCATCTTTATGGTCGACTCTGCCTTGTTTGCGGATGACACCTGCTTGAAACAGCAATGCCTCCGAAAGCGTTGTTTTTCCGGCATCTACATGGGCGAGAATGCCAATGACGGTATATTGATTCATATTGATTCAAATCCTATCTGTTTCGTTGTTTCCTTCATTCTTTGTGTGAAAAAAGGTTGATTCTATTATAGCATATTTTATGCGGTGCGACAATGCTGTGCGGTGTATTTTGTTGGGACTGCTCACTGGAATGATTATAAGATATTTGTTTATTGCTTTGACTTCAGAAGATGCATTGCATTATTTCTCTTAGAGAAAACGATTTTCAGCGTCCGGCAAAAGGGGGTTCCACCCCTGCTTTTGCCTGCC
>ERZ773276.494-NODE-494-length-43223-cov-7.405462_pt1 | contig 43223 bp, 38 predicted proteins | sample MGYA00511386_ERZ773276 | MGnify/ENA primary metagenome ERZ773276 (study PRJEB29015, sample SAMEA2737778) | human gut metagenome | biome: human gut; feature: human-associated habitat; material: faeces | place: China | collected 2012 ...
AAATCCTCCGCATGGTCTAAGCCATACGGAGGATTAACTGTTTTACGGACACCCGCCTATCACGCGGAATGCCTTTTATCGTTCTATGGTTCAGGGGCGCTACCGAATCAGTCTCAGAGCATTTTCATAGTCGTTTTTGTGAACATAGATATGATATTCATACGAATAGTTCGGGTCGATGCCAAAGCTGCCGCTGCTCCCGCGGCTGCGGCCGCCAAGCGCGGAAGAGCCCTGCAAATTCTCGGTTCTGACCGTGTAGGCAATGCCGTTGGCGGACAGGACGCTGCGGATGTTGGACTGACGCTGCATGTCCATCGTGGTGATGAGTTCCTTGCGGTTGAAGATCGTCAGCATAATACGGCCCCCTTTTTGAAAATGGAGTTCTCTGCATTCATTTTACCACAGGTTTTTCCCGCGCGCAACGGCGGCACAAATTGACAAGGCTCCGCGTGAATACTATAATGCTCTGCATGGAAAAGCGCTGAAAAGAGCGCATCGCGCGGGAACCGTTTCCGCACACAGAAGGGAACTATCAAAGACATGAGACAGGATCTATCGCTCCGACTGGAGCAATTCAAAAAGCAATACGTCGCGGACGAGGCGGTGCGCAGCCGCATCGCCGAGCCGCCCGTCAAATTCATCGGCGACGAGATCATGGAGCTGGCCGTCGCCGCGCTTCTGCAGGGGGAGAACGTTCTGCTCTCCGGCGGCAAGGCCACGGGCAAAAATATCTTGGCGGACAACCTCGCGTGGCTCTTCGCCCGTCCGGTCTACACTGTGTCGTTCCATGTGAATACCGACAGCAGCACGCTCATCGGCACCGACACCTTCACCGGCGGCGAAGTGCGGCTGCGCCGCGGCCCTGTCGCGCTCGCCGCGCAGTACGGCGGCTTCTGCATCTTAGATGAGATCAACATGGCGAAAAACGACGCTGTGGCCGTGCTGCACTCCGCGCTCGACTACCGCCGCCTCATCGACGTGCCGGGCTATGAGTGTATCCCTATCCACCCCGCCGCGCGCTTCATCGCCACGATGAACTACGGTTACGCCGGTACGCGCGAGCTGAACGAAGCGCTTGTCTCGCGCTTTACGGTCATCCGCATGCCGACGCTCGAGGAGGCGCAGCTCTGCGAGCTGCTGCGCGCAAACGTACCGGAGGCGTCGGACGAGAATATCAAGCGCTGCACGGGGCTGTTCCTCGATCTGAACGCCAAGGCCGTGAACGGCGAGATCTCGACGAACTCCGTCGATATGCGCGGCATGATCGCGGCCCTGCACCTGATGACCGACGGCATGGCACCCAAGGATGCCATCGCCGTGAGCATCACGAATAAATGCTTCGATGAGTACGAGTATGCGCTCGTGCGCGACGTGGCGCTGACGCGCTTTGCCTGAAGAGATGAGCATCGGCAGAGAAGAGAGCCTTTTTTTGACCGTTTCTGAAAATCACCGCAAGCGGACCTATCCCGAGTATGTGCAGAAAATGAGCGAACCCTTTGAGCGCGCGGGCGGCATGGTGGAGGTGTACGAGGGCGTCGTCCTCGGCGGGGCGGACAAGTTTTTCGGGCTCGATGACTTGAATCTGTGGCTGCGGCGGCACCGCTACGCGGCCTATAATATGGACGTGCTGCTGCCCATTGCGCACCTGTGCGTCGAGCGCGCCGTGAGGGCGAGGCTGATGGGCGAGCGCCCGGGCGTCGCCGTGATGGCGGAGCAGGCGGCGGGCGAGATTTTGCGTGGCGACCTCCTGCGCTACCGGCGCAGCTCGCGCGGCTGGATGTACATTTACGATCTGACGAAGCAGTTTCCCGCCGCGGCGACGGAGGGCGACCGCCGCATTTTGAAAAATTTCGGCGGTTTTGAAGACATGCTGGCCGAGTTTGACGACCTTGCCGCGCGCAGCGAGAGCTGCGCGGACGCAAAGTCGCTCGTCGAACTCGCAGCGCTTTTGTACCGCAAAATTTTCATCCGCTATTTTGCGCCCGACCACAATCAGGACATCTTACCCGAGCGCGAGACGGAAGAGTGGGAGCCCGCAGCCGAACCGGGGGACATCGAGTGGACGCAGACCGAGGAGATGGAACTCCAATACGACAAGGCGGGCGAGGCATCGGCCGATGGCCTCGTCCTGCCAGACGACGCGCTCGCCGGCATTCCGGAGTATCTGATGCGCAACTTTGGCCCCAGCTTTCAGACCGAGCAGGCGATGGAGGAGATCGAAAGTGCTGTCTGCACCGGCATCCACGAGGAGCGAAAGCTCCTCTTCACCGACGGCCTGAGCGCGGACGCCTACGAGGGCAGTGAGCCGCGCGCCCAATCGCTGCGCGCCAGTCGGGACGGCAACCTCAAAATGCTCCAAGAGCACGAGGACGCCGCGCGTCAGGGCATCCGCAGCATCGAGCAGGCCTTTCGCAATGCGCTGAGCCTGCGCAGCGAGCCGGACGTTTACCGCGCCGACCACGGCGTGCTGCAAAACGATCTGCTCTGGAAGGTCAGCCGCTGCGAAAATCCGCAGCTTTTTGAAAAGATCGTCCGGCAGGAACCGTCCGCCGTCGTCGTGGAGCTTTTGATCGACGCAAGCGGCTCGCAGAGCGTACGGCAGAGCATGGTGGCGCTGCAAAGCTACCTCTTCGGCGCGGCGCTCAGCCGCATCCGCATTCCGCACCGCGTGATGAGCTACTGCACTTACGGCAACTACACGGTGCTGCGGCGCTTCCGCGATTATGACGACAAACCGGAGGCCGACCGCCGCATTTTGGAATACCGCGCGATGTCGAATAACCGCGACGGCCTTGCGCTGGCCGCGGCGGGACTCGACCTCAAGAAGCGGCGCGAGGAGCACAAAATTATCATCGTGTTCAGCGACGGCTTACCGAACGACATGGTCAGCGGCCGCAAGCGCGAGGGCGCGCCGGAAGTCTACGTCGGCGATGCCGCCATCCGCGACACCTGCTTTCAGGTGCGAAAGCTCCGGCGCGAGGGCGCGCACGTCATCGGCATTTTCCTCGGCGAGGACGGAGAGCTTGAAAACGAGCGTATGATCTACGGCGCGTCGTTCCTGCGCATCCGCCGGGCGGAGGACTTTGCCGGAAGCGCCGGCAAGCGCCTGAGTGAAACGCTGCTGAACCTGTAAAACGAAAAGGAGAGTCCCGCCGGTTCGAAACCGGCGGGACTTTGTCTGATTATTTTCCACTCTCCTGCGGCGCGTCTTCGAGCAGCATCTGCCGCAGCTTTTTGGCGGCGATGCTCAGCGGCTGCGTCTTGCGCTGGAAGAGGAAGACGCTGCGCGCGGGAATTGGCTCTTCGAGCATAATGGGGTAGATACCGCTTGCTTCCGGCGTGCCGTAAAGCATCTCGCGCGGCACGAAGCCGACGCCAAGGTCGCTCTGCACCACGGGCGGCACCTGTGCCGTGGTCTCGACCTCTACATCGGGGCTGAACGAAAGACCGTGGCGCAGGAAGAGCTCGGCATAAAAATCGTGCGACGATGTCCCCACCGTCAAGCTGATGATCGGGTAGTCGGCAAGCCTTTTGAGCGAAACGGGCTCCTCGGTGAGCTCCAAAAACGCCGGACCGCAGATGGGGATCTCCTGAATTTCGTCGATCTTCTGCGCCGTGAGCGAATCCGGCACGGACGCGCCCTCTGCCAGAATGGCGAAGTCGGCAAGGCCGTTCTGCACGGCGGCGAGGCCGTGGGAGGCAGAGTGGTTCGTCAGGCAGATGCGCACGTGCGGGTATGCGCGCCGGTAGCGCGCGAGCACCTGCAAAAGCCGCGTGCGCAGGGCAAGGCTGCTCGCTGCGATGTGGACGATACCGCTTTGCAAGCTCTGGTCGGAGAGGACCTCCTCTTCGCCTGCCTCGATGCTCTCAAACGCGACGGCGATGTGCGTGTAGAGCTTCTCCCCCTCGGGCGTGAGGCGCACGCCCTGCGGCGAGCGGAAAAACAGCGCGCAGCCGAGCTCGGATTCGAGCTTTCGGATCATGCGTGTCACGTTGGGCTGGTTGCTGTAGAGCGCCGCGGCGGCCTGCGAAAAGCTGCGGTATTTGGCGGCGTAATAAAAGACGCGGTAGCTGTCGTAGCTGATGTTCATAGGCAAGCTCCTCTGAAAAAGAAATGATTGGGGTTCTGCGCGGCGGCGAGGAACCTGACTGCGTAAAATTTGACGGAAGAGAAAAGCATTCGTCCGCTCCTTGCGGACGGCAAGACTGATTGTAACAGAAGCGAAGCGGCGGCGCAAGCGTATTCGGGAAAAAAGAACAGAACCTTGACGAAAAGTAAACACCGTCGAAAAGCCGCATGAAATCAGGAAAATTCGGACGGCATAGAAAAATGACATATCCTCCATGTCAAGATAACATTTCGCTTCCGCGTAAGAGACCGATATAATGGCTCGCGTTGGAAATTCCATAGCACAGGGAGGAATAACATGTTTGCTCAGATCATTGCCATCTGCATTTTTGTCACTATGTTCCTGCTTATTATCCTCGATAAGTTTGAACGGCATTACATTACGCTCGGGAGCGGCGCGCTCGTGCTCGTGCTGGTGTTCGGCGTCTGCATGCGCTCGATGAGCGCCATTTGGGAGACGCTCAACCTCGGCACGTTTTTCCAGAGCACATTCTGGTACGGCGCAAGTGAGGAGAGCACCGCTGGCATCAACTGGTCGACGATCCTGTTTATCGCCGGCATGATGATCATGGTCGAGGGCCTCGGCAAGGCGGGCTTTTTCCGCTGGCTGTGCCTGACGCTTGCCAAGCTCGTACACTACCGCACGGTGCCGCTGCTCATCTGCTTTATGTCGCTCTCGGCGTTTTTGTCGATGTTCATCGACAGCATCACGGTCGTGCTGTTTCTCGCCACCGTCACGCTCGAACTGGCGCATACGATGAAATTCGACCCCGTGCCGATGATCCTGTCTGAAATTTTCTGCGCGAACCTCGGCGGCGCGGCCACGATGTGCGGCGACCCGCCGAACATCATCATCGGCACCTCGCTCGGCTACACATTCTTCGACTTCATCGAAAATACCGGCGCGGTCGTGGCGATCTGCTTTGTGTTCATGCTCATTTACTTCACGCTCTGCTTCCGCAAGGAACTTGAGCGCGCCGAGCATGCCAACGGCGGCCCCATCACCTGTCCCGAGCCTTCGACGGCCATCACGAACAAGAAGGCATTTCTTGCGAGCGCAGGCGTTTTCCTGCTGGCGGTCGTGCTGCTCATCACGCACGCGCAGACGGAGCTTTCCGTCGCGTGCATCGGCGTGATTGTCGCGATTTTGACGCTGATCGTTTTGGGCTTGACCAGCGGCAAAAAATCTGTTATAGAAATCATTAAGGGCGTGGACTATAAGACGCTGCTCTTTTTCATCGGCTTGTTCGTTTCCGTGGCGGGCCTTGAAAAGACAGGCGTGCTCAACATGATCGCGAACTTCATCACCTCGGTCAGTGAGGGCAATATCGCGGTTATTGTGATCGTCATTCTGTGGCTCTCGGCCATCACGAGCGCCTTTGTCGACAATATCCCCTTTGCCGCGACCATGATCCCTGTCATCCGCGCCATCGCCGCGACAGAGGGCATGGATATCGGCGTGCTTGCCTGGGCGCTTTCGCTCGGCACGGACCTCGGCGGCAACGCGACGCCCATCGGCGCGAGCGCCAACGTCGTCGGCACTTCGGCTTCGGCCAAGGGCGGCTATCCCATTGGCTGGGGCCGCTACTGCAAGTACTGCGTGCCCGCGACGATCGTTGTCATGGCGGTGTCCACGGCCTACTTATTCCTGCGCTATCTGTAAACGGAAAAAGGAAAGGAGTGCGATCCCATGAAAAACCAGATCATCATCACCCTTGGCCGCGAGCACGGCAGCGGCGGCCATTACATTGCCGACATGATCGCGCAAGAGCTCGGTATCAAGCTCTATGACAAGGACTCCATCGAAAAGGAGATCGTTTCCGAAGGCTACAGCGAGGAAATGATCCGCAAGATGGACGAAAAGCCCGTCAACTTCTTTGCCTCGCGCCGCATCGGCAAGTATTCCAATTCTCTTGAGGTCAACGTGGCGGAAAAGACGTTCGCCATGCTGCGTGACAAGGCGGCAAACGGCGAGAGCTTCCTCATCATCGGCCGCTGCGGCGACCAGGTGCTCAAGGGCAACCCCAATATGCTGAGCATTTTCATCTGCGGCAACCAGCAGGCCAAAGTCGGCCGCGTGATGGAGAAGAAGGGCCTGTCTGCCGAGGACGCGATCGAGGAGATCAAAGAGGTCGACCGCTCCAGAAAGTCCTACCACAACTACTACTGCGAGACGAAGTGGGGCGACGCCCGCGGCTACGACATGACCGTCAAGAGCGATGTGCTCGGCTTCGAGGGCACGGCGAAAATGCTGATCGCCTATATCCGCAGCTTCATGGAGCAGGACTAAATAAAAATTTGCGGCCCGTGCCGCAAAAAACATTTGAAATGCTCGAAACAATTTGATAAAATCAATTCACAGCGTGTGGCGTTTCTGCGTAAATCCAGTTGCAGAAACGCCGCACGTTTTTTGCGGCAAAAGGAGGGAGAAGACAACTTCATAGTCAAATCGTGCGGCAGAGATGCGTAAGTCCGGATTGATCCGGCGGAACGCATCTCTTATTTTTTATGTTCAGGGGGAAGACCACCATGGAAAACACAAACCAGTTTTTGGGGACGGAGCGCGTGGGAAAGCTCATGCGGCGCTACACCGTCCCGTGCATCATCTCGCTGCTCGTCGGCGCGCTTTATAACATCGTCGACCAGATCTTCATCGCCAACGCAAGCTACCTCGGTTCCTACGGCAACGCGGCAAACACCGTCGTCTTTCCGCTCACGGTCGTGGCGCTCGCCATCGCCGTGATGATCGGCGACGGCTGCTGCGCGTTCGTCAGCATTTCGCTCGGCAAGGGCGAAGTGGGAGAGGCAAGAAAGAGCGTCGGCAGCGCGGTCGTGCTGTCGATTGCGAGCAGCCTTGTCCTGACGGCGCTGTACCTTGGTTTTGCCGATCCCATCATTTCAATGTTCGGCGGCACGGTGAACGAAGAGACCTTTCATTACGCGCAGGAGTATTTCTTCTATATCTCGCTCGGCATCCCGTTTTATATGTTCGGTCAGGCGATGAACCCTGTCATCCGTGCCGACGGCAACCCGCGGTTCGCCATGATCTCCACGCTCGCGGGCGCGGTGCTCAACATCATTTTAGACCCCATCTTCATCTTTGAATGTAAGTGGGGCATGATGGGCGCGGCGGTCGCCACCGTGTTGGGCCAGATCGTCACGGCGGCGCTTGCGGTGTGGTATCTCTGCCGCATGAAGACCGTCAAGCCGGGGAAGGGAGACTTCCGCCTGCACGCAAGCCTCTGTACCCGGATGCTGACGCTCGGCATCACGAGCTTTCTCTCGCAGATCAGCCTCGTCGCGGCGATGGCGGCCATCAACAACATGCTGCGCAAGTACGGCGCGCTGGATGAGATATTCTCGCAGGAGCAGTACGCGCAGATCCCGATGGCCGTCGTCGGCATTGTGATGAAGTTCTTCCAGATCGTCATTTCCATCGTCGTCGGCATGGCGGCGGGCTGCATTCCCGTCGTAGGTTACAACATGGGCGCGGGGAAAAAGACGCGCGTGCGTGAGCTCTTTACAAAGCTCCTGCTCTGCGAGGCGATCGTCGGCGCCGTCGCGCTCGTTCTGGCCGAGGGCTTCCCGCGTCAGCTCATTGCCGTCTTCGGCGCGGCGAACGAGAGCAGCTACTACACGGACTTTGCGATCAAGGCATTCCGCACGTATCTTTGCATGATGGTGCTCGCCTGCGTGAACAAGGCCTGCTTCATCTTTTTGCAGGCCGTGGGCAAGGCGTTCTCATCCACGATGCTCTCCATGGTGCGCGAGGTCGTGTTCGGCGTGGGCTTTGCACTGCTGCTGCCGCGCTTTTTCGGCCTTGACGGCGTGCTGTACTCCATGCCGGTGTCGGATGTGTTGACTTTCGTCATCGCGGCGGGTATGATTGTAAAAACGTATCGGGAACTCAATACGGAAGGAGCAACTGTATTATGAATCATATTATCACCATCAGCCGTGAATTCGGCAGCGGCGGCCGCACGGTCGGTAAAAAGGTTGCAGAGCAGCTCGGCATCCCCTGCTATGACTCAGAGCTCATCCAGAAGATCGCCGAGGAGAGCGGCTTTGCAGAAAATTATGTCAAGGAGGCGGGCGAGTACACACCCGGCGGCTTCCTGTCCTCAGCGCTCTCGAACCGCGCGTTCGGCCCGACGAACGAGGACATCCTATGGGAAATTCAGTGCCGCGTCATCAGCGAGCTTGCCGAAAAGGGCCCCTGTGTCATCGTCGGCCGCTGCGCGGACTACATTTTGCAGGACAAGGCCAAGTGCCTCAAGGTCTTTATCCACGCAGATATGGCGTTCCGCGCCAAGCGCATCGTCGAGGTCTACGGCGAGCGCGAGCAGTCGCCCGAGCAGCGCCTGCGCGACAAGGACAAGCGCCGCGCGGCCTATCACCGCTTCTACACGAACATGAAGTGGGGCTACGCGCAGAATTACCACATCACGCTCGACAGCGGCGAGCTCGGCATCGACAAGTGCGCCGACATCATCGCTGACCTCTACAAGAGCAAGGCGTAAATGGTCAAAAAGAGAGGGAGAGAAGCCGCGGCTTCTCTCCTTTTTTCTTATTCCTCTTTTGCAAGACCCGGAATGTTCACGCCGATGCCGTTGACCTCCACGCCGTCGTCGGCGGGGATGAGGAGGTATTTGCGGCCATTGATGACGCGCGCTTCGATCATATAGCTGTTCTCCGGTGCAATGGAAATTTTGACCTCGGGGGTCGTGATCTCAAACTTCTTGCTCTCGATGATGTTGTTCGGGTTCAGCGCGGCGTTCTCGCCGTACTGCTCATCGCACTCGCGCTGGAACGCTGCGATCTGCTCGTCGTTCACGCCGCTGTTGGCGAGGATGCCGCCGACGTCGCCCGCCGTCATTTCAAGCGGCTCGGGGTCTTTGCTCTCCTTGTGATCTTCGATGCGCGCTCTGATCTGCTCGTGCACGGACTGGACGACATCGTAGCTGCAATCCTTGTCGAGCGCGTCGGCAAGCGCCGAGCCAAAGGCGTTTTTCTGCTCCTCGGCAGACATCGGCGGGTCGACGTGGAACAGCGCGTCGATGACCTCCTGATGGATCTCCGCGGCGTTTTTCGAGTAGAACAGCACATTGTAAATGTTCGCCGTGCGGTTGTCGAACGCGGGGTAGAGGAAGCCGAGCTCGGGCGAGGTCGCGATGTAGCCGGTGGAGCTTGAGTGAAACTCGCTCTGGTCAAGGTCGTAGCGCAGTTCGAGGGTCGGGGCCTTGACGGGGCAGATGGAGCAGACAAAGTACTTGAAGACCTCACTCGACGCGTCGGCCTGAATCTCGTCATCCTTGCTGCGGTGCGGCACGTCGTAGGCGTCGGCGGCGAGGAGGATGAGATAGTTTGTCTCGCCCATGTCGATGCAGTCGATGATTTGGCGGCAGAGCGTTTCGCGCGAGGCGGAGTCCTTGAGCTCTGTTTGGCGAAGAGTCTGCAAGAGGCGGTGCTCATCGCTGTCGGCGACCTGCTGCGTGGAGAACACCACGTCGATGAGGTTCTTGCCAAGCGTGCCGGAGAGGGACTTTTTGAGAAGGCCCAGGTACATCTCCTGCTCCTCCTGCCGCATGAGGCCCATCGAGGTATCGACCCACGCAATGATCTCACGGTTGGAGTTCACATAGCAGCCGTACACGCGGCTGAAATTATTCTTATCGAGCCGGAAGCGCCGGCGCAGTTCATTGAGTTCTTTCTGATTCATGGCTCGTCCTTTCCTTTGTTCATGTCACAAGGCCGATTTTACCACGCCCGCGCCGCCGCGGCAAGGGGAGAAACGGCGCATTGTGCGACGAAAATGCGCAAAATGCAGGAAAAGATGCAAAATGGGCGTGAGCGACAAAATGTGCGCGATGTGTGGACAATATAGACGATATCTCTGCAAATCATAGAGAAATTCAATGAATCTGTCCATATTTCGCGGCTTCTTAACGCCGCATTTGACGCTGCTTTTTGTGAAAACGGCTATGGAAACGGAATCAAAGCAAACATTTCACGTTAAAAATGAAAGATATATTGCATTTTGCCTGAGCTGTGTAGGAATTCTTCCGTTTCCTTGGTGATTCTGACTGTTGAAAAAAGAAAAAAAGAAGTTAGAATAGAGCCTCGCGAAATGAAACGGAAGAATTTGGATAGAGATCAGAGAGTTTGGGAGGAAATCAATATGTCGTATCACTTTTTGCTGGATCTTGCGCTGATTCTGCTGAGCACGAAGATTCTGGGCCTCATTGCGCAGAAGTTTCAGATGCCGCAGGTCGTGGGCGCGCTGATCGCGGGTCTCATCCTCAGCCCCGCGGGTCTTGGCCTGCTGTCGGAAACGGAATTTACCGCGCAGCTCAGCGAGCTTGGCGTCATCGTGCTGATGTTCTCCGCCGGTATGGGGACGGACATCAATGAGCTCAAGCACAGCGGCAAGGCGGGCTTCATGGTTGCGGTCCTCGGCGTGGTCGTGCCGTTTTTGATGGGCACGGCGCTTGCTTGGGGCGCGGATGAGCTCGGACTTATCGAGAGCACCGGCTTTATTGAAAACATCTTCATCGGCACCATCCTGACGGCCACGTCCGTGAGCATTACAGTCGAAACGCTCAAGGAGATGAAAAAGCTCGAGACCAAGGTTGGCAACACGATTTTGGCTGCCGCGCTCATCGACGATGTGCTCGGCCTGATCGCCCTGACGCTCGTTTGCAGCCTTGCCGGCGGTGACGAGAGCATCGGCATGGTGCTCCTCAAGATCGTGGGCTTTTTCGTCTTTGCCTTCGTGGTCGGCTTTGGCGCGAACCGCATCTTCTGCTGGATGCTCAAGCGTCAGCACGGTTGGGCCAGCCACAGAAACTCCGTGTTCGCCTTTGTCCTGTGCCTTGTGATGGCCTACTGCGCGGAGGAGTTCTTCGGCGTCGCTGATATCACGGGCGCTTACGCCGCGGGCCTTGCCGTCGCGTGCACGCCCAAGGGCACCTACATCCAGACGAAGTACAACCCCCTCGGGTATCTTCTGCTCACGCCGGTGTTCTTCGCGAGCATCGGTATCAATGTGCAGATCACGGGTCTGACGGGCGGCATGGTCGTCTTCTCGATTTTGCTGCTGCTTGTTTCGATCATCTCGAAGCTCCTCGGCTGCGGCCTTGGCGCCAAGGCGTGCCAGTTCACCACGCGCGAGAGCATCCAGGTCGGCGTGGGCATGGCCTGCCGCGGCGAAGTCGCGCTGATCGTCGCCAACCGAGGCCTTTCGATGGGCGTGCTGTCGCCCGCGATGATGACGCCGGTCGTCATCACGGTCGTCTGCGGCACGATCCTGACGCCGATTCTGCTCAAGCTGTCCTTCCGCGGCCATCAGGAGACGGAGCTGGTGCAGAACAACATCGCCGACCGCATGGCCAAGCACCGGCAGCTCGATATCATCACGCAGCAGCTTTTGCAGCAGGATGAACAGATGATGAAAAAGAACTGAGCGCAGCACAATGAAATAAAAAGAGCTTTCTCCTGAAAATCGGAGAAAGCTCTTTTTTGATTTTAGGACGCTACCTTTTCCTGCGCGGCGCACTCGCGCAGGATGCGACAGAGCGCGTTCACATCCTCTTCCCGCGTCGCCCAGCTTGTGGCAAAGCGGATGATGCTGTGCGTCTCGTCATATTGCTCCCAGACGGAGAAGTCCACGCGCTCGGCGAGCTCTTTGCGCTGCTGCTCACTGACGATGCAGAAGCTCTGGTTCGTCGGGGAGGGGAAACAGGGCAAATAGCCGTTTTCCGCCATCGCGCGCCGGATAGCGTCGGCGTAGCGAACGGCGTCTGCGCCGATGCGCTCGTAGAGTCCATCGGTAAAGAGCGTGTCGAACTGGATGCCGAGCAGCCGTCCCTTGGCGAGCAGCGCGCCGTGCTGCTTGATGATGGTGAAAAAGTGTGGAATGAGCCCCGGCTGGGGAATGACGACCGCCTCGCCGAGCAGTGCGCCGCATTTCGTGCCGCCGATGTAGAAAATGTCGCACAGCGCGGCAAGGTCACGCAGTGTCACGTCGTTTTCAGAGCACGCGAGCGCGTAGGCAAGGCGCGCGCCGTCGATATAGAGCGGCAGGCGCTTTTCGCGGCAGAGCGCGCTGATGGCCGCGAGCTCCTTTTTGGAATAGAGCGTGCCGTACTCCGTCGGCTGGGAGAGGTAGACCATCCCGGGCATGACCGTGTGGTCGCGGTTCGCGTCGTCCTCGTACTGATCAAGCAGTGCGCGGATTTGGGATGCGGTGATCTTGCCGTTCTCCTGCGGCAGCGTGAGCACCTTGTGCCCGCCGAACTCGATGGCACCGGCCTCGTGCACGCTGATGTGCCCCGTGTCCGCGGCGATCACACCCTCGTAAGAGCGCAGCAGCGCGTCGATGACGGTCGCGTTCGTCTGTGTGCCGCCGACAAGGAAGTGAATCTCCGCGTTCGGCGCGCCGCAAGCGGCGCGGATCTTCTCGCGCGCGGATTCACAGTATTCATCCGTGCCGTAACCGGCGGTCTGCGCAAAATTCGTTTCGCACAGGCGCTGCAGGATAGCGGGATGCGCGCCCTCGAGATAATCACAGGAAAAAGAAAGACGATGCTCCATGAAAAAAGACCTCGTTTCAAAAACAGGATTGACGGTTTCTGACTGCTATTGTAGAATAAGAGAAAACATGACGCAAACGGTTATTTGAAATGAAAAACATGATATAAAATCATGGATAGGAGGGCGTATGGAAGCGGTCAAATGCGAGGCGTTCCTTGCCGCGGCAGAGCTCGGCAGCCTGACGGCCACGGCGGAGCTTTTGGGCTACACGCAGTCGGGCGTGACGCGCATGATCGGCACGCTGGAAGAAGAGCTCGGCTTTCCGCTGTTTCTTCGCAGCAAAAAGGGCGTGCAGCTCACGGAAAACGGAAAGCTCATGCTGCCGCTGCTGCGCGAGGTCGTGCGCGCGCACCACAACGCCGAGCAGCTCAGCGCGGAGATCGGCGGCGTGTCAAAGGGCTCGCTGACGATCGGCTGCTATTACAGCATTTCGGCCCTGTGGATGCCAGAGATCTTGACGGCGTTCCGCGCCCGCTATCCGGGCGTGACCGTGCGCATGCAGGAGGGTGGCAACCTCGAGATGGCGCGCTGGCTGAACGAGCGCTCGGTCGACTGCTGCTTCGGCGCGCAGATGCACGGCGACAAGTACGACTGGCTGCCTGTCTTTCGTGACGAGCTCGTCGCGTGGCTGCCGCGCGGACACGAGCTGGCAGAGGCGGATGCCTTTCCGCTTATGCGCTTGCAGAACGAGCCGTTCATCCACACCTCGCCCAATCACGACACCGATCAGGACCGCCTGCTCGAGCAGCACGACCTGCACCCGCAGACCTGCTTTACGACGCGCGACGGCTTCACGACCTACAACATGGTCGAGGCGGGGCTTGGCGTCAGCTTCAACCAGCGGCTCATCTCGCGTAAGTGGAACGGCACGGTGGCGGAGGTCCCGTTCGACCCGCCGCAGTTCGTGACGCTCGGCATCTCCGTCCCGTCGCTCAAAGAGGCCTCGCCCGCAGCGAAAAAGTTCATTGCCTGCGCCATCGAGACCGTCACGGGCGGGGAGAAAAGCCTTTGATAAGAAAAACGCTTCGCAGAACTTCTGCGAAGCGTTTTTCTGCCCAAAAGCCGTTTATTTGAGCTCGGCGGTGAAGGTGATCTTCCCGTCGTCCACGATGGCGCGGATGGAGCCGTGGTGCCCCTCGGCGATCGAGCGCGCGATGGAAAGGCCGATGCCAAAGCCGCTGCCCGACGAGCGGGATTGATCGGCACGGTAAAAGCGGTCGAAGAGCTTTTGCGCGTTTTCCGGAGCAACATCCTCGCAGGCGTTCGACGAGCGGAGGACGACGCCGCGCTTCGCCTTTTCGAGCGAAAATTCAATGGGGGAATCCGGCAGTGCATATTTGACCGCGTTGTCGAGCAGGATCGAGACGAGCTGGCGCACGGCGTACTCGTCGCCGCGATAGGTAAGGCCGTCCGTGATCGAAAGGCGCAGCTCGTGCCCCTTCGACGCGGCGAAGTCGACGAACGTTTCCGCCGTTTCGCGCACGGCGTCGCTCACGGGGAAGTCCTCCATCCTGAGCGGCGAATCCTCCTCGTCCATGCGCGAGAGCGTGACGAGCGAGTTGACGAGCGAGGTGAGCTTTTCCGTCTGCGCCATCGCCTTGTCGATCCATTTCTGCTTGCCGGTCTCCATTTCGAGCACCTTGAGGCTCGTGGCGATGACGGTGATGGGCGTTTTCAGCTCGTGGCTCGCGTCGGTGATGAATTGCTTTTGCTGCTGCGCGCTGCGCACCACGGGGTCGATGGCCCGGCGCGAGAGCAGCACGACAAGCAAGAAGACGAGCAGGATGCACGCCGCGTCGGCGAGCAGCGACCACACGAGCACCACGCGCATCGCACGCAGCTCGTGGTAGCAGTCGAGGAAGATGGCGATATTCTCGCCGTCATCCGTCTGCGCGACGAAAAAGCGATAACTGTTGAAGTAGCCGTAGCCCACGCCGTGTGCGAGCGCGGCGGAGAGATATTCCTGCGTGTCGTCCGCCGTGACGGAGGCGATATTGTCGAGGTCTGCCTGTGTCAGCGTGCCGCTTGATGTGTAGTGCAGGACAAAAAAGCGCGTGGAGAACGGCGTTTCCGCCGTGAACGGCCCCTCACGCCGCGCGATTTTGTCGTCGGGCGGGGCCTGCGGCGTCTGTGAATCGTCCGCATCGTCGGGCAGCGCGGGGGCGATGTCGCCGCTGCCGTCATCATTTTCCAGCGGTGTCGGCGCGTCGGCGCTGTCCGGCAGCTGAAAGCGCGAGTGGGGGATGGTGCCCGCGTTCTCGTAGATGAGCGTCAGCGTTTGCTTCAGGTCGGAATCGGTCGAGACGTAGTTGGCGACGTTCAGGATGATCGTCAGCAGCATCATCACCGCCGTGACGGAGAGCATCGCGATACGGATGAAGCGGTTTCGCAGGCGCTTGATCATACGCTCTCCTCCAACACGTAGCCGAGGCCGCGGTTTGCCTGCAGGGTGACGTGCGAGCCGATGGACTTGAGCTTTTTGCGAAGATTCGAGATGTTCACCCATACGACGTTGATCTCCGCCTCATTATCCCAGCCCCACACGCGCTCCATGATGCGCTCGGCGGAAAAGACCTGCCGCGGCGAGCGCATGAAAAGCTCCATGATCTGGAACTCACGCCCGCTCAGGCGGATGGGGTCCTTCCCACAGCTCAAATTGCCGCTGCCGGGGTCGAGCGTCAGATCGCCGTAGGCGAGCACCGTCGGCTGGTAGGCCTCGCTGCGGCGCAGGATGGCGCGCACACGGCTCAAGAGCTCGTCAGGGTCGAAGGGCTTGGGGAGGTAGTCGTCCGCGCCGGCGTTGAAGCCCGTGATGCGGTCACTCTTCTGGCCCTTTGCCGTGAGCATCATGATGGGCGTTTTCACGCCCTCCTGCCGCAGCTTTTCGAGCACTTGAATACCGTCCATCTTGGGCATCATCACGTCTAAAATGACGGCGTCGTATGCGCCCGACGAGGCATATTCATAGGCGTCGAAGCCGTTGTGCACGGCGTCGACGGAGAAGTGATTTTTTTCAAAAAAGACCGTCAGCGCCTCGGCAAGGTCCACTTCATCTTCTGCGATCAGCAGCCGCATAAAAGGTTCCCCCTCTGATTTCCGGTGATACGTGTAGTATAAAGAGCGCGCGGGCAAAAATCAAGATGCCTCAGAGCGCGTCTTTCGTCGCCTCGCGCCCGCAGATGATGTTGAGGTTGCCGTTGCGGCAGCGCAGTTCGTCCAAAAACGCCTTGGGCGCGTGGTCATCGGGGAGCGTGACGCGGTAGGTGAGCTCGTAGAGCGTGCCCATGTTGCTCGTTTTCACGCGCTCGAGCACGCAGGACTTGGTGTACTTTTCAAAGAGATCGTCGAACAATCCGTCGTAGTCAAGACTTTCGGGGATCGTGATCTTGAGCACGCGCTCGTGCTCGTCCGCGCCGCCGAAATTCACCGCCGTGAGCAGCAGCATCGCCGCCGAGACGATGGCAAACGCCATGACGGCGAGCCATACATAGCCCATGCCGGTCGCAAGGCCGATGGCCATCGCGAGGAACAGCGCGCCGATCTCCTTCGCTGTGCCCGGCGCGGAGCGGAAGCGCACGAGCCCAAACGCACCCGCCACGGCGACGCCCGCGCCGAGGTTGCCGTTCACCAGCATGATGACAAGCTGCACCACGGCGGGCAAAATCGCGAGCGTGACAGCGAAGCTCTGCGTCGTACGCGAACGGTACATGGAAACGAGCGCCGTGCCGACGCCGAGCAGCAGCGACACCGCCGTACAGATGAGAAACGAGACGAGCGTCAATTCGCTTCCTAAGATCGAGTTAAGCACAGAAGGTATCCTCCTTTAAATTGGTCGTGTGGATGCCTGCGGACAACTCGTCACGGTAGCAGGCACCGTATTTGGAAAACGACGCGGGGAACGCCCCGACGTCGGAGAGCAGATGGCAGAGCCACAGCGGGCACGCGCCGGGAATCTTGACCTCCATCAGCACATCGCCGCAGGGCAGCGCGATGGGTGCACCGTGGTTGCCGAGGCGGAGGTCGACATCCGTGTCGCGCCACCGTAAGTTCGTGTCGAACGTGATGCGGAGCTGCGGATCGTCGATGCCCGCAAAGGCGAGCCGGTCGTAGCCGATGAAGACTTTGGGCACGGTGCGATAAAACGACTGAAAATAGCCGATCTCGCGTCCGATCTGGCCGAAGTTTTCACTCGGCAGCTCACCGGAGAGAAACGGCTCCATGTTCTGGATGCCCGTTGTGATGCGGCGCTTATAGACGACGCCGTCGAACTTCTTCTTGAGCTCGACGAAGACCTTGCCGTCCTCCTGCGGCACGCCATAGCTGCGCACGCGCAGCTTTTCCTTATAGACGGGCTTTTCGAGCGACGCGCGAATTAGGCGGTAGTCGTCGGTATCATAATAAATGTTGCAGATGGTGTACTCGCCGTACGCGTCCTTTTTCATGTAGGGTGTCATCCGCTCCAATAAAAAACGCTGCTGGGAAAGGGTCAGGCAGTATTTCTTTTCATATCGTTCAAAACAGCATTGAATCGCCATGGTGTCGAACCTCCTTTGTGCGCTCAAGTATGAATGCGCAACCTAAAAGAAACCTAAAGGTAAAATCTTTATTTTCTTTAGGTAACCTTTAGGCAAAGCGGGTATGCTGTCGTCAGGCTCAAAGGAGCGGGTGCAGAGAGTGAAAAAAGCTCGCGCCCGCCCCGGGGGACCATGCGAGATCATTGATTGAGGAGATATTATGATGAAAAAACTACTGCCTTTCCTGTGCGCGTCGGCGCTGGCGCTGTCGCTCACGGCCTGCGCCGGTACGATAAATAATAGTACGGCGGACACGGCAAGCAATGTGACCTTTACCTTTACAGACAGCGGCGTGACCGCTGCGGGCGAGACAGACACAGGCTACGAGATCGACGGCACGGCGCTCACGATCACGTCGAGTGGTACCTACACCGTCTCCGGCAGCTGCGCGGACGGCTCCATCAAGGTGAAAAAGGGTACGACCGGCGTGACGCTGGTGCTGGACGGCCTGACACTTACGAGTGAGAACACCGCCGCCATCACCTGCGGCAAGTCGAGCGAGGTGACCATCCTTGTTTCCAACGGTACGGAAAATTCCCTGAGCGATACCGAGCAGAACAATGACGACAACTACCCCGAAAACGAAAATGCCGAAAACGCCGTCATTAAGTGCAAGGACGGTTCGACCGTCACCCTCTGCGGCGATGGAGAGTTGACCATCACGGCCAACGGCAAAAACGGCATCAAATCCGGCGCGACGACGGATGAGGACGGCGAAGCGTCGCTGACCATCCGCGATTTGACGCTGAATATCGATGCACCCGTCAACGACGCCATCAACGCCGAGCAGCTTTTGAACGTTGAGAGCGGCACGCTGACCATCGACGCCGCGGATGACGCCATTCACTGCGACTTGGTGCTGAACATCGATGCGGACGGCACGGACGGCCCCACGATCGACATCACGAATTGCTGCGAGGGCCTTGAGGGCGCGGAGCTGAACGTTTGTTCCGGTGATATTACGATCAACGCCTCGGACGACTGCCTGAATGCGGCAAATTCCGACCTGACGGACTATGACTTCACGATGACGATCTCCGGCGGCACGATCGACGCCTATACCTCCGGCGGCGACGGCTTTGACTCCAACGGCGAGCTGGCCATCACGGGTGGTACAGTCGTTGTGTGGACGGCCAACACGGCGGACAACGAGCCGCTGGATGCCGACGGCACCATCACCGTCTCAGGCGGCACGGTGCTCGCCGCGGGCGGCAGCAGCGGCATGGGCATGAACCTGGAGGCCGCGCAGCCCTGCGTCATTTACGGCTCAACGGGCTTTGGCGGCATGCCGGGCAGTACGCAGAGCAGCCTGATCGCCGCAGACGCGGATTTCACGATTGAAGACGCCGACGGCAATGCTGTGTACAGCGGCACAGCCAGATGCGGTGCGAACTTCATCCTCTTCTCATCTGCCGATGTGGTGGCGGACAGTGCGTATACCCTCAAGGCGGGCGACAGCTCCACCGAAGGGACCGCGCAGAGCGGGACGGTTTCCACCGGCATGGGCATGGGCGGCGGCTTCCCCGGCGGCGGACAGAAGCCAGACGGTGAACCGCCCGAGAGCTTTGACGGTCAGATGCCAAACGGCGAGAAGTCAGAGCTTCCCGACGGGGAAGTGCCCGAAATGCCCAGCGGCGAGCGCCCCACACCGCCCAGTGGGCAGGGAAGCCCCGCTGACGGCAACGCCCCAGCGGGCGACAGTACCTCCGATACCACTCCAACTGCCTAATGGCAGAGATAAAGAAAAGCAGACGGCTCGCGCAGGCCGTCTGCTTTTTGCTGTCTGTTCAGTTTTACATCGTCTCAAAACCGACGATCACGCCGCCGCGCTCGGCATAGTAGCTGCAAAGACCACGGCAGGGACGGATCTCAATGTCTGCTTCGGGAAAGTGCCCGCGCAGCGAAGCGGCGAGCGCCCCAGCCGCCTCTGGATTTTCGGCGTGGTGGATGCGCACCTTGCCGCCGTGGTAGCCAGCTTCCAGAAGCTTCTGTACCATCGCCGCGCACGTCTTTTTTTCGCCGCGGCATTTTTCAACGGGCTGGATCGTGCCCTCAAGACTTGCGGTGGCGAGGATCTGAATGCCGAGAATGCCGATGGCGCCCGCGGCGATTTTGCTGACGCGGCCGTTTTGCGCCAGATTGTGCAGGGACTTAAGACTGAAGAAGAGGTGCGTGGTGGCAAGATATTCCCGCGCCTTTTCGCAGATCACATCGAAGGGGAGGCCCTTGGCGTGCAGCTCTGCGAGCTTCTCTGCGAGCAACTGCATCTCCGGTCCCGTGCTCAGCGTGTCAAAGATGTGAATTTTGACCTCGGGATGCGACTGGAGATACACGTCGCGCGCGGCCATGGCCGAGGCACAGGTGCCGGACAGGCTGCTTGTGATGGTAATGACGAAAATCTCATCCGCGCCCTCGAACGCCTTGAGCCAGCCGTCGAGGCTGGGGCAGGCCGTGCCGGATTTGCCGTTGTGGGCCGCGAGATAGTCGAGCAGCTCGTGTGTGTCGAGCGTTTCATCGTCCACGAAGTCGCGCTCGCCGGCGCGGATGGTCATGGGCACGCTCTGATAGGTTACGCCCTCCAGCATCGTGAGGTTGGCAGAGGAGTCGGCAATCAGTTTCATCATGGGGAAGCCTCCAAAAAAATAATCGGTTATTCAAAAACCTGTTGTCAGGTGAAATCATCTTTGACTACAATACAACGATTTTCAATAACTGTCAATCGGTTTTTGGAAAACTTATTGACATTTTTTTCACCAAAGTTTAAGATGATGAAAACGCAGTTTGAACGGAGGAGCAGCTATGGACGAAAATATGCGCAGCCGTCTGGCGGAGTCTGTCCGAAGCTTTCATATCCCGCGGCTCGGGGAGATCCCCGACGTGGGGCTGTATCTCGAACAGGTGACGCGTTATGTCAATCAATCCATCACGGGATGCGGGCTCAGTCCCATCACGGCCTCGATGGTCAGCAATTATGTTAAGCAGAAGATCATCCCCGGGCCAGAGAAAAAGGCCTACGGCGCGGAGAGCATTGCGTACCTCATCTTTGTCTCGTGCATCAAGAGCGTCGTCGCGATGGACGACATCCGCGCGCTGATCGGCATTCAGCACGAGACCTACGATCTGCCGACCGCTTATCACTACTTCTGCGAGGAATTTGAAAATCTCATCCGCTATGTCTTCGGCGCGAGCGACCATCTTGCAAGCGTCGGACAGGACGAGTCGGATGAAAAGGAACTGCTGCGCTCGGCACTTTTAAGCGTGACGCACAAGCTCTATCTCGACGCCTATCTGCGGCTGCTGAGGCAAGACGCGGAGCGCGCACAAAAGGAAACAGAGGAAGCGCAATGACCGTTGAACAGTTTGTCATGGCCTACGGCGCGGAGCAGGACCGTCTGCGCGCCCTGCTGCCGGAGGGCTTTGCCTCGCTGCGGCCGGTGCTACGCATCAATGCGGAGGTGCGCGACGGCAAAACGGGGGCTCTCGAGTTCAACACTGCTGCGGAAAAAGCCGACAATCGCGGCTGGGTCAACATCGGCCGCTGGGACGATGTTCCCTTTACGAAGGACGGCAAAAAGACGACCTTCACGCTGCCGGAGCTGACGATCTCGTTCACCGGCGTCGGCATCGAGGGCGGCTGCCCTGCGGAAAAGGACAACGTAGGCTGCTATTACTTGAAAGACGGTACGTTTACGCTCGTGCCCGCGGAGAGGATCACAGCAAACAAGGAATTCTGCGACTGTGAATTCGCCTGGCGCTTTGCAGGCGGCGCGCACGGTGTCAGCCTTGGCAAAACGCTGCCCGCCATCCCCGAAGAGGAGACGACGCACTATGAAAAGGCGGCTTTCACGGTCGAAAATGCCGCCGTCATCCCCTGCATGCAGGTGTTGGGAGCCTATCAGGTGACGTTCGAGCGCTGATTTTTGAAAAAGGGCTTGCATTTTTGCCCGCGCTTTGCTATACTGCGCAATCGGGAATGAGGTTCTCCCACGGCACTGCCGAAACCGCTTTTTTGAGCTGATGACTTCTGTGATTTTGAACGGTCACAGGGGGCATCAGCTTTTTTTGTGTCCGGAGGAGGAAATTTATGTTAACTTCACTCGCACTCGTCTTTTTGGTTGGCCTTGCGCTGGCCGCGCTGTGTCAGAAGCTGAAGTTGCCGCGCATCATCGGCATGCTGGCGACGGGCATCCTGCTGGGGCCGTGCGTGCTCAACGTGCTGGACGGCTCGATTTTGTCGATCTCAGCCGACCTGCGCAAGCTCGCGCTCGTTATTATCCTGCTCAAGGCGGGACTGTCGCTCGATTTGGGCGACCTCAAAAAGGTCGGCCGTCCGGCAATCTTGATGTCGTGCCTGCCCGCAACGTGCGAGATCATCGGCTATGTGCTGCTCGCGCCGTGCTTCCTTGGCGTCACGCGCGCGGAGGCGGCTGTCATGGGCGCGGTGCTCGCGGCGGTGTCGCCCGCGGTCGTCGTGCCGCGCATGGTGCAGCTGATGGAAAGCGGCCGCGGAACGGACAAGAGCATCCCGCAGATGATCCTGGCCGGCGCATCGTGCGACGATATCTTCGTCATTGTGCTGTTTACAACGTTTCTGCACACGGCGCAGGGCGGCAGCGCCAACGCCGCGGACTTTTTGAGCATCCCTGCGTCGATCGTGCTCGGCGTTGCGCTGGGTGCGCTTGTCGGGTGGTTGCTCAGCCACTTTTTCGAGACTGCCTATGCCCAATCGCACTGTATCCGCAACAGCATGAAGGTCATCATCGTGCTGGGGGTCTCGCTGCTGCTCGTCGCGGCGGAGGGCTGGCTCGAGGGCATCGTGCCGGTGTCGGGCCTGCTCGCGGTCGTCAGCATGGCGTGCTTACTTAAGATGAAGTGCACGCCGTTCGTTGCCAAGCGGCTCTCTGAAAAATTCGGCAAGCTCTGGCTGGCGGCGGAGGTCATTTTGTTCGTCCTCGTCGGAGCGGCGGTCGATATCCGCTATATGGCGGGCGTGGGCCTTGCGGCGGTCGGCGTGATCTTCTCGACGCTCATTTTCCGCGCCGTGGGTGTGTGCCTTTGCCTTGTCAGAACGCCGCTCACGGCGAAAGAGAGGCTTTACTGCGTGTTTGCCTATCTTCCCAAGGCGACGGTGCAGGCGGCCATCGGCTCGGTGCCGCTTGCGGCGGGGCTGCCCTGCGGCAGCATCGTGCTGTCAGTCGCGGTGCTCGGCATCGTCATCACCGCGCCGCTCGGGGCGTTTTTGATGGACACGAGCGCGCCGAAGCTGCTGAGTAAAGCGGAGGAATAAAGAAAAGGACTTGGACGAAACCGTCCAAGTCCTTTTATGATGCAAAGTCAGCGCTCAGGTATCGAGCGTCATGCTCGTGCGCTCCATTACCACCACAAGGATGGGAATGAGGATGAGCTGCAAGATGATGCCGGGGATGGCCGTCGTCACCGCGCCGGAGAGGAAGAGGGCGAGGCTGAACTCCGTGCCCTGAAGGCCCGCGAGCAGGAACTTCACAAGGCCCCACACAAGGCGGCCCGCGACCATCGCGGAGATGAGCGAGGCATAGATGCGCCAGCCTGTTTTCGGCAGCTTGCGGTACAGAAGACCGGCGATGGCGCCGTAGGTCGCCATTTCAAACGCCATGGGAATAGCAATCCAGATCGGCGGCATGCCGGACATCGAGCGCAGCAGCGGGGAGATAAAGCCGACCGCGAGTCCCCACGGCCAGCCGCACATGAAGCCGCACAGCAGCGCGGGCAGGTGCATGGGGCAGAGCATGGAGCCGATCTCGGGGATCTGGCCGGTCAAAAACGGCAGGACCATCGCCAAGGCGAGGAAGAGCGCAGAATAGGTGAGCTTTCTCACCGGGGAAGCGGTACGGGCAGTTGCAGTGGCAGCGTTGTTCATGGTTTGTTCTCCATTCCTTCGAGCAGCAAACGGATGTGCGCCATAGCGTCGTCCAGAATGGCGGAGGACTTTTTGTCCACGCCCGCGACATACGTGCTGCATAGATTCATCGGGATGAGCACACGGTAGGCATTGCTTGATGCGACGGCGTTTGCCATGGCGGGGGAGATCTCGCCCATCAGCGCATCGGCAATCGCGATGCCGATGGGGCCGACGATGATCTGCGCGCTGCGGCAGGCCACGATGACGGGGTTTTCGCCCGTGGCCACGCGGTCAGCGCCCGCGCGGCGCATCACGTCGGAAGCGGCGCTGTTCGTACCGACCGCCATGATCTCGAGGTGCGGGAAGGACTTTTTGATGTTCTCGACCAAAGTTTTGCCGAGCTTCCCGCCCTGGCCGTCGATGACAAGGATCGTCACGGTGTTCTCATCCTCTCTTGCGTCTTGTTTTCTGCGCGAAAACCCTTGAAAAGACAAAGAAAAGGCATCAATATTCCCCTTGCAGGGAGATTGATACCTTGGTGATACCTCGTTTGCTTTCAGGGAACGCGCGGAAGAAAAGTCAGCTTGTGCCAACGCTGCCGGCTTGTGCCGACGCGGGAATTTTATCAAAAAAGCGCAGGGCTGTCAATCCCTTGCCCCTTGCGAAAGGGGCGAAAAAGCGCTATGATAAACGAAACTTTTTGGTAAAGGAACCCCGCCGCTATGACGAATTTTACCGATATTCGCGACTTTCTGCGCGCCCACTGCGCGCGCTATCCGGAGCTGGCGCTTCAGGACGTCTTCAAGGCGCTCTATCAGAGCGCCTTTGGCTGCGAGCATCTGATCGCCGGCCCGTCCGCCGCCGCAGACTACATCCGCGCCGAAGCGGCGCGAAGCGGTGACCGTATCTCCGAGCTCGTCGAGCTGCTCGGCGGCGACTACTGCCGTGTGCACCTCGGCATTTTGCAGGACGGCTTGAGCGCGGAGACGTTTGCGCGGCTCTTCGCCCTCTCTGCGCGGCATGAGGAGTGCGGGCGCGAAAAGCTCGAAGCGATGCTCACCGCCTTGCAGACAATGGCCGACGCGGGCGAGCTGCCGTTTTCTGCGCAGGAGACGGCGGAAGCTGTTGAGAGGTGGCGCAAGGACGGCTTTCCGCCGCTGCACCACTCCGAGATATTTCGGCAGAATTACGCGCCCGCGTACCGCGTCCTGCGGCGCGACTTCGCCCGCGCACTGCCGCTGTTTGCGCGCATCGACCGCCTGACGGTGGAAAGAAGCCGCGTGCTCGTCGCCATCGAGGGCGGCAGCGCCAGCGGCAAGACGACGCTCGGCGAGCTGCTGCAAAATGTTTACGGCTGCCCTGTCTTCCACATGGACGACTTTTTCCTCCGCCCTGAGCAGCGCACGGAGGCGCGCTTCACGCAGCCCGGCGGCAACGTCGACCGCGAGCGCTTTTTGGAAGAGGTGCTGATCCCTCTGCGCGAGGGAAGACCCGTCGACTACCGCCGCTTCGACTGCGCGACGTTTACCATCGCCCCGCCGCAGCGGATTAAGGCGGGAACACTCAACATTGTCGAGGGCGCGTACTCCATGCACCCCGACCTTGCGCCGTACTACGATCTATCCGTTTTTCTGCCGATTTCGGCAGAAAAACAGCGCGAGCGCATCCTCAAACGGAATGCGCCCGCGCATGCAAAGCAGTTTTTCGACCGCTGGATCCCGCTCGAGCAGCGCTATTTCGATGCGTTCGACGTGCAGGACCGCTGCGATCTCATCCTTTCGGCGGACGATTAAATGAGCGTGCCGCTCGGCGCGATGCCGAGCACGTACTCGACCGCGATCGCCACGAGCACCACGAGCAGCGAGATGATGAAGCCGTGTAGCATCGGCTTCGCACCAGACTTGCACAGCGCCGCGAAGTTCGTATTGAGGCCGATGGCGGCGAGCGCCGCGACCATAAGGAACTTGCTGATACTCTTAAGCGTCGCAGCGAGGCCCGCGGGAATGACGCCGACGCTGCACAGAATGGACATTGCAAGGAAACCGAGGATGAACCACGGGAACACCGACTTCATATTGACCTTGACGCCATGGTCGCCGCTTTGCGCGGCGGCCTTTTTCTTGAGGTGCACGCTGATGGCGGCGAAGACCAGCACCGTCGGGATGATGGCGAGTGTGCGCGTCAGCTTGACCATCGTGGCAAAGTCGCCTGCGGCCTCGCTGAAGGCGTAGCCCGTGGCGACGACGCTCGAGGTGTCGTTGACCGCCGTGCCGGCCCACAGGCCGAACGCCGCGTCGGAAAGGCTCATCGCGCGGCCGAGCAGCGGGAACACGACGACCATGATCGTGTCAAAGAGGAACGTTGCCGACATGCCGTAGGCGATGTCCATGTCCGTTGCCTCGATGACCGGCGCGATGGCGGCGATGGCGCTGCCGCCGCAGATGCCCGTGCCCGCGTTGATGAGGCTGCTCGTCTTCCAGTCAAGCCCCAGCGCTTTGCCGATCACATAGCCGAGGCCGAAGCACGTCGCCAGTGTGAAGAGCATGACGGTGAGCGAGAACTTACCGACCGTCAGCACGGTCGTGATGTTCAGGCTGGCGCCGAGCAGGATGATGGCGAATTTCAGAATTTTCTTCGAGGTGAATTTGATGCCGGGCTTCGTCTTGTCATTCGGCGCGTAAAAGCGGTTCACGATCATGCCGATGAACATCGCGATGACCGACGCGCCGATCAGGTGCAGCCCCACGGATTCCTCCAGCTGCTCTAAAAACTTGGCCACCACGGCGATGACGAGCGCGATGGCGCAGCCGGGCAGCATTTTTTTTACGGTTTCGATGAATTTCATGTGATTTCTCTCTCCTCCAAAGCTTGTTGCCGTTGTATTATAGCACCGACTCATGATATAATAAAATTATAAATAAGAATATGTCGATTCCTGTTTGTTATCGACAAAGGAGAGAGAACATGGACCAGCGGCTTGAGACCTTTTTGACTGTGTGCGCCACGATGAACTACCGCAAGGCGGCGGAGCAGCTGCATTTGACGCAGCCCGCCGTGACGAAACAAATTCAGGCGCTTGAAGCGCTGTACGGCGTGCGCCTTTTTACCTACGACAGCCGAAAGCTCAGAAAAACGCCGCAGGGCGAAACGCTTGAGATCTACGCCATCAGCCAGCGCTATCAGGACGAGGAGCTGCGCCGTGCGCTCAAACGGCAGGAGAAGACGAGCCTTCGCATCGGCGCGACGAAGTCCATCGGCGACTATATCCTGCTGCCGCAGATCATCCGCTTTTTGAAAGAACCGGACAACGAGCTCTTTTTTACCGTCGACAATACGGCACACCTGCTCGCCCAGCTCGAGGGAGGTGAGCTTGACTTCGTCGTGCTCGAGGGCATTTTCGACAAGAGCCGGTACGAGAGCTTTCTGCTGCGCAACGAGCCCTACATCGGCATCTGCGCGAAAGATCACCCGTTTTCGGGCTGTGAGGTGCCGATGGATGAGCTCTTTTCCGAGCGGCTCATCCTGCGCGAGCCTGGCTCCGGTACGCGAAAGATTTTAGAGCGAGAGCTCATGCAGTGCGGCTACACGGTCGAGGCGTTTCGCACGAATGTCTGCATCAGCAGCTTCAAGCTCATCCGGCATCTGGTGAGCGAGGGCTGCGGCGTGAGCTTCCTCTACGAGGCCGTCGTCAAGAATGATGCGCAGTTCGGGCATTTTTCCTGCCCGCCGCTCACGGGCGTGCACGAGCTGAACGTCGTGTGTCTCAAAAACACCAATGTGCCCGCGCTTGCGCGGCGGTTCCTTGATCTGTAAATTTGGGCAATTCTGTCGATCTGCGCAAAAATGCGGGGAATTGAGCGATATGACTGCGGTTTATGGAATCAGTCAATGGAAAAATCCAACATTTTCCTGTAAAATAGAGCTTGGATAAGATAGGTGATGATCGCTGCGCGATATTTTTGCTGCGCGGCGGCAAGCACGCGGTACGCCGCGAAAAGGGAGAGCAGGAACATGAGCGATATCAACGGCAGCAAGCCCACGAATTTCCCTCTCGACGAGAGTAAACTGGATTTCAAAATACCCCGCACGGACGCCCCGCGTGAAAACGTCCTCAAGCTCGGCAGCATGATCACGAACCGCATCGGCCTCAAGGCCACGGCGGACGACCCCGAGTACTGGGGCCTTGCCGGCGTGATGACCGACGAGATGGTCGACGTCGCGCTCAAAATGGGCGTGCGCAAGCCCAAGACGACCGAGCAGTTGATGAAGCTCACCAAAATGGAGCGCGAGCCGCTCGAAAAGCTCCTGACGGAGATGGCATGGACGGGCATCATCGAGTACAACTGGGAGAACCTGGACGGCAAGAACCCCAAGCATGAAAAGCGCTGGGTGCTGCCGCTGTTCGTTCCCGGCAGCGCGGAATTTCTGAACATGCGCAAAAGCCAGATCGACGAGCATCCCGAGGTCGCGGCGTTCTTTGAGCGCATGACGATGCTCCCGCTCGAAAAGATCACGCCCATGGTGCCGCCGGGAGGCGCAGGCATCGGCATGCACGTTATCCCTGTGGAAAAGGCCATCGAGACGGAGAACGAGTCCGTTGACTTAGAGCACATCTCCTACTGGCTCAGCAAGTACGAGGGCAAGTACGCCAAGAGCATGTGCTCCTGCCGCGCTAGCCGCGCCAAGCTCGGCGAGGGCTGCGGCGACGACGCCGAGAGCTGGTGCATCGGTGTGGGCGACATGGCCGACTACATCGTCGAAACACAGCGCGGCGAATACATCACGAAGGACGAAGCGCTCGAAATTTTCAAAAAGGCCGAGGACAACGGCTTTGTCCACCAGATCACGAATATCGACGGTGAGCAGAAAATTTTCGGCATCTGCAACTGCAACGTCAATGTCTGCAACGCGCTGCGCACATCGCAGCTGTTCAACACGCCGAACCTGTCGCGCAGCGCCTATGTCGCGAGCGTCGAGAGCGAGAGCTGCGTCGCCTGCGGCCGCTGCGTCGAAAACTGCCCCGCGGGCGCGGTCAAGCTGGGACAGAAGCTCTGCACGAAGGACGGCTACATCGAATATCCCCGTCAGGAATTACCAGACGATGTCAAGTGGGGGCCGGAAAAGTGGAGCATCGACTACCGCGACAGGAACCGCATCAACTGCTACAATACCGGTACCTCGCCGTGCAAGACGGCCTGCCCAGCGCACATCGCGGTGCAGGGCTATCTGAAGCTTGCCGCGCAGGGCAAGTACCGCGAAGCCTTGCAGCTCATCAAGCGCGAAAATCCGTTCCCCGCGGTCTGCGGCCGCATCTGCAACCGCCGCTGCGAGGATGCCTGCACGCGCGGTACGGTCGATCAGGCCGTCGCCATTGACGAGGTCAAGCGCTTCATCGCCCAGCAGGACCTGAACGCGGAAATGCGCTTTGTGCCCGAAAAGGTCATCCCAAAGGTCGACGGCGAATTTTCCGAGAAGATCGCCGTCATCGGCGGCGGCCCTGCGGGCCTGTCGTGCGCATACTACCTCGCTGAAAAGGGCTACCGCCCGACGGTGTTTGAAAGGGAAGCACGTCCCGGCGGCATGCTGATGAACGGCATTCCGAGCTTCCGCCTTGAAAAAGACGTGGTGGAGGCCGAAATCGACATCTTGCGTGAACTCGGTGTCGAGTTCCGCTGCGGCGTGGAGGTCGGGAAAGACGTGACCATCGCACAGCTGCGCGAACAGGGCTATCAGGGTTTCTATGTGGCCGTCGGCCTCCAGTCCGGCGGTAAGCTGAATATCCCCGGCGGCGACGCGGACGGCGTCATGGCGGGTATCGACTTTATGCGGCAGGTCAACCTGCATGAAAAGAAGACGCTTTCCGGTAAGGTCGTCGTCATCGGCGGCGGCAACATCGGCGCGGACGTTGCGCGCACGGCGGTGCGCTGCGGCGCGGAGAGCGTTGACCTCTACTGCTTAGAGGCTTACGACGATATGCCGATGGGCGAGGAAGACCGCAGCGAGTGCGAGCGCGACGGCATCACCGTCCACGCCGGCTGGGGCCAGACCGAGATCGTTGTGGAGGACGGCAAGTGCGCGGGCATCAGGTTCCGCAAGTGCACGCGCGTCAAGAACGACGAGGGCCGCTTCGCACCTGAGTTTGACGACAGTGTGAGCGAGCAGGCCGAGTGCACGACGGTTCTCTACTGCATCGGCCAGAAGGTCGACTGGCGTGAGCTGCTCACCGGCACTGCCGTCGAATTCAACCCCAACGGCACGGTCAAGGCCGACCCCGTCACGTATCAGACGGCGGAAAAGGATATCTTCGTCGGCGGCGACGCTTATACGGGTCAGAAATTTGCCATCGACGCCATCGCCGCGGGCAAGGAGGGCGCGATCTCGCTGCACCGTTTTGTCCAGCGCGCAACGCTGACGGTCGGCCGCAACCGCCGCCAGTTCATTGAGCTCGACAAGGAGAACGCTCTGATCCCCGTCAATTACGACACAACGCCGCGCCAGCGCATCGGCTATAACGAGGCGCTGCGCAGGACATTTAGCGACGAGCGCGTCGCGTTCACCGAAGAGCAGATCAAAAAGGAGACGGCGCGCTGCCTTAGCTGCGGCGCGAGCATCGTCGACCCGAACAAGTGCATCGGCTGCGGCGTCTGCACGACGAAGTGTGCGTTCGACGCCATCCACCTGCACCGCGAGAGACCGGAGTGCAGCAAGATGTACGCCTGTGAGGACAAGATGAAGGCCATCCTGCCGTACATGATCAAGCGTGAGTTCAAGATCAAGCGTGCGGCGAGAAAGAGTAAGTAATGCACGAGCTGGGCATTGTCTTCCACGTCATCAAGAGCGTGGAAAAGATCGGAGAGGAAAACGGCCTGACGAACGTCGCGTCCGTGACGCTCGAGCTCGGCGAGGTGTCCGGTGCGATCCCGCACGAACTCGAAAGCTGCTGGAACTGGGCAGTCAAGAAGACTGAGCTTTTACCGGAGGCCGCGCTCAAGATCGAGACCATCCCCGCCGTTACGTACTGCGAGGGCTGCGGGCGCGACTATCCCACGGTGCAGTTTGGCCGCACCTGCCCGCACTGCGGCAGCGAAAAAACGTGGCTCAAGCAGGGCAGCGAGATCAACTTAAAGGAGATCGAGGCAATATGACAGAACCCTATAAGATCATCGAGGTGAAAGAGAGCGTCTTCGCCGACAACGACCGCGAGGCCGCACGCCTTCGCACGCAGCTCAAGCAGGACAGAACGTTTCTGCTGAACCTGATGTCCTCGCCGGGCAGCGGCAAGACGACGACGCTGCTGCGCACGCTTGAAGCGCTCAAGGATGAGCTGCGCATCGGCGTGATGGAGGCAGACATCGACTCCGACGTGGACGCGAAGACTATCGCGGACGCGGGCGTCAAGGCCATCCAGCTCCACACGGGCGGCATGTGCCACCTCGATGCAAGCATGACGGAGCAGGGCCTCAAGGAGATCGGCACGAAGGACTTGGACCTCGTCGTGCTCGAAAACGTCGGCAACCTCGTCTGCCCCGCGGAGTTCGACACGGGCGCGGTCAAAAACGCGATGATCCTCTCCGTGCCGGAGGGGCACGACAAGCCGCTCAAGTACCCGCTCATCTTCACTGTGTGCGACGCGCTCATCATCAACAAGATCGACGTGCTGCCGTATTTCGACTTCGACATGGAAAAGGTCGTCGAATACGCGCACATGCGCAACCCGAAGCTCAAGATATTCCCCCTCTCCGCCAAAACCGGCGAGGGCGTGGACGCTTGGTGTAATTGGCTGCGCGAGCAGGTGCGCGCTTGGAACGGGTGAGAAAAGGAAAAGAGATGTACCGCAAGGTACATCTCTTTTTTGTTATGCGTCCAGCCGAAAGACCGACGGGTAAATTTGTCCGTCCCTGAACTCGAGCACGCCGTAGGTCGGGCGGCGGGGATCGCCAATCGAACCGGGATTCATCATCATCGGCCGCGACGCCGCGTCCACGAGCGGCACGTGCGTGTGGCCGAAGAGCAGAATGTCGGCGTTCATCTCGAGCGCGCGGTACTGCGCGCGGAGAAGCCCGGTCTTCACCCCTAACGTGTGCCCGTGCGCGATGAGCACGCGGTGATCGTCCAGAATCAGCACGCGCTCAAGCGCTTCAAAGCGCCCGAAATCGCAGTTGCCGGGGACCTGCTCGAGCGGCAGGCTGGGGAAAAGTTCACGCAGCTCCTCGACATCGCGCCAGCCGTCGCCAAGATGGATGATGCCCTGCGGCTTTACGAGCTCTACCGCGCGCACCATGTTGTCGACATTGCCGTGCGAGTCGGATAGTACCAAGTATTTCATAGCGCTTACAGGAACTTGTCGAGTTCGCGCTCGACCTCATCCATCTTCTTGATCTGCGGTTTGTCGATGCGGTAGCCGCCCTTGATGACCATGTCGAGCTCACGCAGCGCGCTCAAATTCTGAAGAGGGTTGTCGGAGCAGACGATCAGGTCGGCCTGCTTGTCCGCCTCAATGCTGCCGGTCAGATCACCGATGCCCGCGAGCCGGGCATTGAGTTTCGTCGCGCTGTAGAGCGCGAACGCGGGCGTCACGCCGCAGTATTTGACGAAATAGTGCAGCTCGCGCCACATGTCGTAATGTGTGATGTACGGGCAGCCGACGTCCGTGCCGAGACCGACTGGCACGCCCGCGGCGAGGTTTGCCTTTGCGAGCGCGACGATGCCGTCGAAGACGATCCTGCCGTTTTCCTGCTGCTCATACGTCGCGTGCGAAATGCTGCGGTCGAAGAGCGCGTAGGGCAGGGCGGGGGAAATGGTCGAAATTTGGAACGCCTTGCGCTGCTTGAAGAGCATGATCATTTCATCGCTTGGCTGCGCGCCATGCTCGATGGAGTCGACGCCGTTTTGCAGCGCGACCATCACGCCCTCAGGGCTCTCAACGTGCGCCGCGACGATCATGCCGAGCGAATGTGCCTTGTCGCACGCGGCCTTGACAAGCTCGGGCTGCATGCGCAGTACGCCCGGCTCGCCCACGACTTCGGCGTCCAGCACGCCGCCGGTGATCATCAGCTTGATGAGGTCGGGCTTTTCGGCGGCGATCTTTTCGACGAGCGCCGCGGCCTCTTCGGCGGAGTGCGCCTCGTAGGCGAGCGAACCCGCCATGTGCCCGCCGGGGACGGAGACCGCCATGTTCGACGCCAGCACGCGCGGGGCAAGAATTTTGCCCGCCGCGGCGAGGTCGCGAATTTTCGTGTCGTAATCGGCGACGCCGCCGACTGTGCGGATGGTCGTGACGCCGGAGAGCAGCTCGGTTTTGGCGTAGCCCTCGCACATGTTGACGCCGATCCTGTTCGTCAGCGCGCAGAAGGTGATGAGCTTGACGAGCTTTTTGGGGTCGCTCGCCTTCTTTTTCGGCTTGCCCGAGGCGGGCAGGTGCACGTGCATGTTGATGAGACCCGGCAGCACATATTTTCCGCCGAGGTCGACTGCCTCATAGCCTGCGGGGATATGCTGTGCGTCGACGACCTCATTGATTTTCTCGCCGTCGATGCAGACGGCCTTGCCCGTCTGCGGCTCCATGTGCTCAGAGCCGTCGAGAAGCACGCAGTTTGTCAATGCGTATTTTTTGTCGTTGTGGTACATCGGAGTGTGCGCCTTTCCTGTTATCGAATCTGGCCGCTGCCGGTGATGACGTATTTATAGGTGCTCAGCTCGTCGAGCCCCATCGGGCCGCGCGCGTGGAGCTTCTGCGTCGAAATGCCCATCTCGCAGCCGAGGCCGAACTCCCCGCCGTCGGTGAAGCGGGTGGAGACGTTGACGTACACCGCCGCGCTGTCGACCTCGTCGACAAAGCGGTCGGCCGCGGCTTGGTTCTCGGTCACGATGCAATCGCTGTGGTGCGTCGAGTGATGCTGGACATGCGCGATGGCCGCATCCAGATCGTCTACGACCGCGACGGCGAGAATGTAATCGAGAAATTCCGTGTCGAAGTCGAGCTCCGTTGCCGCCGTGCCGGGAATGATCTCCGCCGCGGCTTCGTCGAGCCGCAGCTCGACGGGGACAAGGCCCGCTTCCCTACGCTTGTCGACAAGCGCGGCCTTGAGCTTGGGGAGAAATTCCTTTGCAATGTCGCGGTGGACAAGGCAGACCTCCTCCGCGTTGCAGACGGACGGGCGGCTCGTCTTGGCGTTTTCGATGATCTTTACCGCCATGTTGAGGTCAGCGTCCCTGTCGACGTACACATGGCAGATGCCCGTGCCGGTCTCGATGCAGGGAACGCTTGCATTTTCCACGCACGCGCGGATGAGCCCCTTGCCGCCGCGGGGGATCAGCAGGTCGACAAGGCCGTCCGCCGTCATCAATACCTGCGCGCTCGCATGCGTTGTATCCTCAACGATGTTGACAATGTCGGAATCGCCGCCGACGGACTCAACGCCCGCCTTGAGCGCCGTGACGATGGCGTGGGAGGAGCGATAGGCCTCCTTGCCGCTGCGCAGCATGCAGACGTTGCCGCTCTTGATGCACAGCGCCGCGGCGTCCGACGTGACGTTCGGGCGGCTCTCGTAGATGATGGCGACCAGACCGAGCGGCACCTGCCGCTTGGTGATGGTCATACCATTGGGGCGCTTGAACTGCGCGAGCGCGCGGCCCACGTGGTCGGGCAGCGCCGCGGCCTCGCGGATGCCCTCGGCCATCGCGTGGATGCGGCTCTCCGTCAGGGCGAGACGGTCGAGCATCACGTCGGAGATCGTGCCCTTCGCCGCCTCCATGTCCTTGGCATTTTCGCGCAGGATATCTTCGCTGTTGGCCTCAAGGCTCTCCGCCATCGCGAGCAGCAGCCGGTCCTTCTCCTCGGCGCTTGCGCTGCGGATGCTGCCCCAGGCAGCTTTTGTGCGTTCCAGAAGTTCGATCGTTGTCATGCTTCATCCCTCTTTGCCAAAAATCTTGTGCCCACGCGCTTGCCCGCGGCCACATCGTAGAGTACCTCGGGCGACTGGCCGTTGGCGATGACCATTTCGCAGCCTGCTGCCGTCGCCATCTGCGCGGCGCGGAGCTTGGTCGCCATGCCGCCGGTGCCGAGGCTCGACCCGCTGCCGCCGCCGAGCGAAATGATGTGCTCATCGATCTTTTCCACCGTGTCGATGAGCTTCGCGTCGGGGTTCTTGCGCGGGTCTCCGTCGAAGAGCCCGTCGATGTCCGAAAGCAGAATGAGGAGGTCCGCCTGGATCGTCACGGCCACGATGGCAGAGAGCGTATCGTTGTCGCCGATGCCGAACTCCTCGGTGGAGATGGTGTCGTTCTCGTTGATGACCGGCAGCGCGCCGAGCTCTAAAAGCCGCGCGAGCGTGTTGTGGAAGTTCTGCTTGCGCACGCCGCCCTCTTCGATATCCGGTGCGGTGATGAGCAGCTGTGCCACGGTGTGGTTATACTCGGTGAAGAGCTTGTCGTAAATGTACATCAACTCGCACTGGCCGACAGCGGCGGAGGCCTGCTTCGTCGGCACGTCTTTCGGCCGTTCGCTCAGGTTGAGCTTGCCAAAGCCCATGGCGATGGCGCCAGAGGAGACGAGGATGATCTCGTGTCCCATATTTTTAAGGTCGCTTAAAACCTTGCACAGCTTTTCCATACGCTGGATGTTCAGCCGCCCCGTGGGGTGTGCCAGCGTGGATGTGCCGACCTTGACGACAATTCTCATATCGTGATCGCTCCGATCAAAGCGGGCGCGCGATGCGCGCGGACGCTGGAATTTGCCCATTATTATACCGCGCCGATTTGCATTTTGCACTCTTTTTTTGCAAATTTTGCGCCGTAATGACACAGTAAAGTGAAAAAGCACAGGCGCGCGAAAGCGCGCCTGTGCTTTTTTGTGAGATTCTGCTTAAAACGGCTTTTTCGCGACCTCTAAGATCACGTCGAGCATGCCTTGGATCTGCGGGGTGATGACCTTGTTGCGGTGATAAAGCACCTGCCGCCACTGGCTCATCTGACAGTCGGCCACAGGGATGATGGCAAGGTTGCCCTTGTGAATGCTCATCTTCGCCGTGTAGCGCGGCAGCACGGAGAGATACTCTGGATTCTCGCGGATGAGCTTGAGCGCGAGCGTGTCGCTCTCGAGCTCCAAAAACGGCTCGACACTTAGATCCTGACGGGCAAGCTCGCGGTCGAACTGGTCGCGGTAGGGGTTGCCGTGGTTCATCAGGATGAACGGGTGCGACACAAGGTCGGCAAGGTGCACATCATCGCGGGCAGAGAGCGGGTTTTCCGTGTTCGTCACGATGACGACGTCCTCCTGCGCTTCAAAGACTTTGACAAACTGCGTGTCGAAGATCTGCTCATCGAGCGTGTAGATGATGTCGAGCTCATTCTTGACGAGCATTTCGGTGATGGAGGCGATATTGCCCGCGTGCAGGCTGATCTGCACGTGCGGAAAACGCTCGTGGTAGAGCGGCACGATGTTAGAGAACGAGGCGGTGAGCAGCGAATTGAGCGTGCCGACGCGCACGGTGCCGCTCAGCTCGGAATCCGACGAGGCAAAGGCGCTGGCACGCGCGATGGCGCTCACCACGTCGCGCGCGTAGGAGACAAAGTCCTTGCCGTACTGCGTGATGGAGACCGTTTTGCCGATGCGGTCAAAGAGCTGCACGCCCAGCTCACGCTCGAGCTGCTGGATCTGCACCGTGACGGCGGACTGGGAATAATCAAGAGCTTCCGCCGCACGGGAGAAGCTCTTGAGCTCCGTGACTTTTAAGAATGTGACCAGGTTGCGGACTTCCATGGCTGTCCTCCGATTCAAATTTGTAATACATTTTCAAAAATATATTAGTGGAAATATCTTAATTTGTCAATAGACGCATTATAAAAAATAATGAGTCGGGCGAAAAAGTCGGCCGTGGACACACGGCCGGCTTTTTATGAAGGGGATCAGTCCTTGTACTCGTGGTGCAGCAGCTCGTGCGCGCGCTCATTGAGACCCGCGGCATACATCGCGTCGAGGACGGGGTTGCGCTCGCTGCGCTTGAACATCGCGCTGCGGTCGATCTCGTACAGGCCGTGGGCGCGCTTGAGCTTGGTGCTCATCAGCGCGTAGGGCTGGCCCGCGCCGCCGACGCAGCCGGTGCGGCAGGACATGACCTCGACCAGGTCGACCTCGACCTCGCCGTTTTCGATTTGATCGAGCAGCTTTGCCGCGTTGGCAAGGCCGTGGGCCAGGGCGACGCGCACGTCGCGCCCGTTAACGGGGATGGTCACAAAGCGGACGGCCTCCGTGCCGCGAAGACCGCTGTGCTCGAGCATGCGCAGGACGTTTTTGCTCTTGTCGGGCAGGCAGCAGCGGAGCACCGCCTCCGCCACGCCGCCGGAGGTGCCGAAGATCTCGGCCGCGCCGCTGCCCATGCCGAACGGCAGGTCGGGCGACTCCTTTTCGAGCATCTGGAAGCGGATGCCGGATTCCTTGATCATCTTGATGACCTCCTGCGTGGTCAGCACGAGGTCGACGTTCGGTACGCCGTCGCGGCGGAATTCCTCGCGTCCGGCCTCCATTTTCTTGGCTGTGCAGGGCATGATGGCGATATGGAAGGTCGTGCGGCCGTCGGCGGCGTCCTTTTCGCGGTACTTGTCCTTTAAGACCGTTGCGAACATTTGCATAGGCGAGAGTGCGGAGGACAGGTTCTTGATGAACTGCGGGCGCTCCTGCTCCACATAGCGCACCCAGGACGGGCAGCAGGATGTCATCAGCGGGAGATTTTCGCCCGTTTCCAGACGGCGGAGGAATTCCTTCGATTCCTCGCGCACCGTGAGGTCCGCGCCGAAGATCGTATCGTAAATTTCGTCCGCACCCATGATCTTGAGTGCCGTGACGAGCTTGTCGAGCACATTTTCGCCCGCGGGCAGACCATAGGCCTCACCGATGGCGACGCGCACGGCGGGCGCGATCTGGATGACGACACGCTTTTGCGGGTCGTGCAGGGCACGCCACGCTGCGCCGATGTCGTTTTTGACGGTGATGGCGCCGGTCGTGCACACGGCGGCGCACTGGCCGCAGCTGACGCAGTGCGTGGTCGAGATGGGCTGGTCGTCGCCTGCCTCAATGTGCAGCCCTGGGCCGCGGCCTGCAAAGTGCAGGATGCTCATGCCCTGAACCTCTTTGCACACGCGCACGCAGTCGCCGCAGAGGATGCATTTGTTGAGGTCGAATGTGACCGCAGGGCTTGAAAAGTCCATCGGTACATGCTCGCGCGTATCCTTGAAGTGAACGTGATGGATGCCGAAGCGCACGGCCATCTCCTGCAGACGGCAGGAGCGGTTTTTTTCGCAGGCGGTGCAGTCGCGGCAGTGCGAGGCAAGCATCAGCTCCAGTATCATGCGGCGGTATTTGAGAAGGCGCGATGTGTTGGTGCGGATGCGCATGCCGTTTTTCGGCTTGGTCGTGCAGGCGGCGTCGATCTTGCCGGTGTCCAGATCCTCGACCATACACATGCGGCACGCGCCGTAAACGGAAAGGTCGGAGTGGAAGCAGAAGTTCGGCATTTCCACGCCCGCCTTGCGGCAGACATCCATGATCGTGGGCTCGTCGTCGAACTCCACGCGGATGTTGTCGACATACATGATACCCTTAGCCATCGATCTCCACCTCCTGGATCGCATCAAAGGGGCAGGCCTCGATGCAGGTATAGCATTTGACGCATTTTTCCGGATCGATCACGAACGGCGACTTGATGACGCCCGTGATGGCCTCGGCGTGGCAGGAACGCGAGCACTTGCTGCATCCGCGGCAGATGCTCGGGTCGATCTCGAGGCGGATGCGGTTATAGGGAAGTCCACCCGGCTCGATCGGCTCGCGGTCAAGCTCGCAGAGCGCGCAGTCCCCACGCAGGTGATCCTTGAATTCCTCGGGAAAGTATTTGATGGCCGTCTCCAGCGTGTGGTAGGAATTGCGGCCCAGATTGCAGAACGCCGTGATCGAGATCATCTCGCCAAGGTCGGTGAGCATATGAAAGTCCGACTCGCTGAGGCGGTAGTCCCGCATGGCCCAGAGCAGCTCGTTCATGCGCTTTGTGCCCTCGCGGCAGGGAACGCACTTGCCGCAGAACTCTGTCTGCGTGTACTGCATAAAGCGACACGCGACATCGACCATGCAGCGGTCCTCGTCGAGCACCGTGATGACGCTGTCGCCGCGGCGCACGCCGTAGGGCTTGAGCTTTTGAAAGTGCAGGGGCAGATCGAGATGCTCCTCGACGAGAAGGCCGCCGCTCGGGCCGCCGATCTGCACCGCCTTAAACTTTTTCCCATTCGGAATGCCGCCGCCGATCCCGTAGATCACCTCTCGGATGGTGGTCGCCTCCTCGGGAATGTCTACATAGCCGGGGTTGGCGATGTCACCCTTGAGTAAAAAAATTCTTGCCATTTCTCTCTCCGTGTTTCGTTTTTTATATTTCAAAAAATCTAATAAAATATATAGCACGAAAAACTCTAACACTGCGCCTTAAAATTGTAAAGGGATGCACTGATAAATTATTTGAATAGGAGAGCGGGCTATAAGCAAAAGACGGAGGAGACCGCCTATAATAAGGCGGTCTCCTCCGTTTCTTCTTCGTCCAAAAGCTGCATGATCGACACTTCGAACGCCGTGCGTTCCTCACTGCCGCTTTCGAGCAGCTTGGTGTAGGTCCGGCTCTGCACGCGGCCCTCAAGCGCCAATCGCTCGCCGACGTCCATGCCCGCGATCTGCACGGCGGTCTGTCCCCAGGCGATGCAGGGTAAGTAGTCCGCGCGCCCGTAGTGGCGGTTGACTGCCAGAATGACATCGCAAATGCTGCGGCCGAGCGGCGTGCGCCGCAGCACGGGCTTTTTGCACAGCGCGCCCGAAAGCAGGATGCGGTTAAAGTACGAGCCGTCGCCCGGCTCGATGCTCTGAGCGAACACGGTGATGACGAGCCGGTTGCCCTGCCCGCTCTTGTTGTTAAACGAGCGCAGCTGCCCGACGATGCGAAGGCTCTGCCCCTCCTCCACAGGGCAGACGCGCAGCAGTGCCTCGCTCGCCACGATGACGGGCACGTCGTTCTGGCCTGACAGGCGCTCGACCCGCAGGGGAAATTTGTCGAACCGGCGGGTATGGTTCTCGTGCGAAAAGACGGGCTCGCCTGCGGCGACGCCCCACAGCTCCACATAGTTCTGGTTGCGCTCCATATCGTACACCTCAGCACAGTTTTGTTGGTGTATCCTATGAAAAAGAACGTGGAGATATGCCGTGCCGAGCACGAGGACAAGAAGAAAGAGCCGTCTTTCGACGGCTCTTCCTTTTTGTCATTCGCGTGAGCGATAAATTACATCTTGGAGATGATCTCGACCAGCTCTTCGCCGATGCGGCCCTGAGCCTCGACGGTCGCGGAGCCGATGTGCGGCGTGCAGGAGACCATCGGGTGGGAGTAGAGCGCAACGTTGGTCGCGGGCTCGTCGGCATAGACGTCCAGACCGGCGGCGCGGACCTTGCCGCTGTTGAGCGCGTCAAGAAGCGCAGCCTCGTCGACGTTGGTGCCGCGGGAGGTGTTGATGATGACGACGCCGTCCTTCATCTTGGCGATGCGCTCAGCGTTGATGAGAGCGCCGCCGTCGACAGCGGGAGCGTGGACGGAGATGAAGTCGGACTTGGCGAGCAGCTCGTCCATCTCAACATAGGGGATGCCGAGCTCTTCCTCGATGCCGGGGATGTGGAAGATATCGAACGCGATGACGTTCATGCCGATGGCCTTGGCCATCTTGCCGAGCTTCTGGCCGATGCGGCCGAAGCCGACGATACCGAGCGTCTTGCCGGTCAGCTCGATGCCCTTGCCGTAGGCCTTCTTCTCCCACTTGCCCTCACGCATGGTATGACCGGCGATGGAGATATAGCGGGTGCAGGCGAACATATGGCCCATGGCCAGCTCCGCCACAGACTGGGAGGAAGCACCGGGGGTGTTGCGGACGGCAATGCCGTTCTCCTCGGCGTACTTGACGTCGATGTTGTCCACACCCACGCCGCCACGGATGATGAGCTTCAGCTTGCCGCCCTTGGCCTCGTCGATATGATTGGCACGGACCTTGGTCTTGGAGCGGACCACCACGGCGTCAAAGTCCCGCAGGGCGGCGCCCAGCTGATCCGGCTCATAGAACTGCTCCACCACCTCGTGGCCCAGCTCACGCAGCTGCGCCATGGCGGCCTTGTCCATACCGTCTGTAATAAGAATACGCATAGTAATATTCTCCTTCGATGATACGTTTTATTGTCGGAATGTGGCGATTTGTCCGGTTTTCCGGACCTGCGTCCCGAGAGACAGACGTTACGCCTGATGCTCAGCCTCGAACTTGGTGAGGAACTCCACCAGAGCCTCCACACCCTCCTTGGGCATGGCGTTATAGATGGAGGCGCGCATGCCGCCCACCTTCCGGTGGCCCTTCAGGTTGACGAACCCGGCCTCGGTGGCCTCGGCCACGAACTTGGCGTCCAGGTCGGCGTCGCCGGTGCGGAAGGTCACGTTCATGCCGGAACGGGAGCCCTTCTCGGCGTGGCACTTGAACAGCTTGGAGCTGTCCAGGGTGTCATACAGCATGTTGGCCCGCTGCCACTTGCGCTGCTCCATGGCCTGAGCGCCGCCCTGGGCCTCCACCCAGTCCAGATTCAGGCCCAGCATATAGATGCACCAGCAGGGCGGGGTGTTATACATGGAGTCCTTGTCGATCATGGTCTTATAGTTCATCATCAGCGGGGTATAGGGCAGCTCGTGACCGGCCAGGTCCTCCCGGATGATGACCACGGTCAGACCGGCGGGAGCCAGGTTCTTCTGGGCCCCGGCGAAGATGATGCCGAACTTGGACACGTCCACGGGCATGGACAGAATGTCAGAGGACATGTCGCACACCAGGGGCACGTCGCCGGTGTCGGGGACATAGCCCCACTCGGTGCCATAGATGGTGTTGTTGGCGCAGATGTAGAAGTAATCGGCATCCGGACGGATATCCAGCTCATCCTGCGTCGGAACGTGGTCGAAATTGGTCTCCTTGGAGGAGAATGCAGCGTGCATGTCGCCGAACTTCTGCGCTTCCTTGTAAGCCTTGGAAGCGAAGCTGCCGGTCAGCGCGTAGTCAGCCTTGCCGGTCTTCAGCAAGTTCATCGGGATCGCTGCAAACTGGGTGGTAGCACCGCCCTGCAGGAACAGAACCTTGTAGTTATCCGGAATGGAGAGTACGCGACGCAGCGTAGCCTCGGTCTCCTTGATGATGCCGTCATATACCTTTGAACGGTGACTCATCTCCATGACTGACATACCGGAGCCCTGATAGTTCAGCATGTCGGCTGCACAGCGCTCAAGCACCGGAACCGGAAGCATGGAGGGGCCTGCGGAAAAATTGTAGATACGATTGTCTGCCATAGTGAATAGCCTGCCTTTCAAATATAAGCGTAAAGACGTTCCCGGTTTACATATCACAGTCTGTCGCGGTGATATTACTTTTATGAATGGAACGTATTATTTATTATAATACAAAGCTCTGCCGTTTGCTACCGAAAAATGTCCCAAAAAATCCGCATTGAATAAACGATTGTCTGCACATTGTGGACAGTTCATGAAAATTAGTAATGCGTAATCAAAAATCAGTAATTTTTTGTGATAGGTAAATGCATACCTGTGAATCACGGCAATTCCTAATTCCTAATTCCTAATTATGTGTTATACTGTATTATAGCACCATAATGTAAGGAGCCAACTGTATTATGCACCACCGCCGACCGGCTGCGCCGCACAGCCACCGTCCCAATCACAGACAGATCAACCACCTGATGCCATTCACGACGGCGCCGCTGTTCCATGCTCTGCAGCTGCTCGAGACCGGCGACTCCGCGCGGTTTCACATGCCCGGGCACAAGGGTGAGCCGGTTTTCAACACATACGCGGATATTTTTGCCATCGACTTTACCGAAACCTACGGCACCGGCAACCTTTACACCGGTGAAGGCCCTATCCGTGATGCGGAGGTTGCCGCCGCGCGGTATTTCGACGCGGAGGACTGCTTTTTCCTGACCGGCGGCTCGACACAGGGTATTCTGGCCATGCTCGGCACCGCGGTCGGACGCGGCGGCGCTATCCTGCTCGACCGCGAGGTACACAAGTCCGTCTGCTACGGCTGCGCGCTGCTCGGCATTACGCCGTATTTCTTTTCTGCACCGCTGATCGAGCCGTTCGCGGTTTCCGGTTCGCTTCCGGTCAAGGATGCGGAAGCACAGCTGATCGCACATCCGGAAATCAAGGCGATCCTGCTGACCTCCCCGACCTATTACGGCATCCGGCGGGCGATTCCCGAGTTTGCCGATCTGTGCCGCGCGCACGGCAAGCTGCTGCTCGTAGACGCGGCTCACGGCGCACACTTCCCGGCGGTCGGTCTGCCGTCGCCGGTCGAGGAGGGCGCAGATATGGCCGTGCTCTCCATGCACAAAACGCTGCCGTGCATGGGACAGGGCGCCGTTCTGCTCTCCGCGGCAGGCGTGGACCGCCGCGCGCTGCGCGAAAACACCATGCTGTTCGGCACATCCAGTCCGTCCTATCCCATTATGGCATCCATTGACCTTGCGCGTGCCTACACCGAGGGGCCCGGTCACGCGGAGTACTGCCGCTCGGCAGAAACCTGTGCCGAACTGCGTGCCTATGTGCAGCACCGGACCATGTTCACCGCACTGACCGAGGATCATTTTCCTGCGCTTGACCCATGCCGTCTGACGGTGTGCACCGCCGGAACCGACATCACCGGTCACCAGCTGGCCGATACGCTGTGGAGCGAATGCGGCGTGGCGTGCGAGATGGCGGACGACCGCAATGTTGTGTTCATCCTCACCGGCTCCGACCCGAACGGTGCGATCAGCCGTCTGAAACGCGGTCTGCGGCGCATTTCCAGACGGCGCGAGCTGCTTCCCCTGCCGTCCCTGTCCGCACCGTTTCCGCCCGCCGAGCGCGTGATGAGCGTGCGCGACGCATGGTTCTCACAGACCGGCAGAGTCCAGCCTGCCGCTGCCGAAGGTCTGGTCTGCGCCCGTCCGGTC
>ERZ773276.498-NODE-498-length-42840-cov-8.538390_pt1 | contig 42840 bp, 38 predicted proteins | sample MGYA00511386_ERZ773276 | MGnify/ENA primary metagenome ERZ773276 (study PRJEB29015, sample SAMEA2737778) | human gut metagenome | biome: human gut; feature: human-associated habitat; material: faeces | place: China | collected 2012 ...
TATTCTTTTTTCATATCTCCTATTATACCACTTTTTTGCTATGAACACAAGCTCTAAATTGCAAAAAAAATCAGCCTATCCTCAATGTCAGCTTTGTGCTGAAAATATGGGATTCGCAGGTCACCAGACACACCCTGCAAGACAAAATCTTCGTCCGGTAAAGTTGAATATCAACAGCCAAGATTGGTTCATGCAGTATTCTCCTTATGGATATTATAATGAACACTGCATCGTCTTTCATAAACAGCATATTCCTATGACAATCAATGCACAGGTATTCAATAAACTGTTTGATTTTGTTGAGCAATTTCCACACTATTTTATCGGTTCAAATGCAGACCTTCCTATTGTAGGCGGCTCCATTCTAACGCATGAACACTTTCAAGGCGGCAATTATAATTTTGCAATGGCAAAAGCACCGATTGAAAGAACATTTCTTTTGAAAAATTATATGAATGTTAGTGCCGGCATTGTAAAATGGCCGATGTCTGTGATACGTCTTTCTTCAAAAAACAGGACGGCTTTGGCAGCTGCATGTGCTGATATTTTATCAAAATGGAGAACATATACGAATGAAGTGGTTGGAATTTTTGCAGAAACAGACGGAGTTCTGCATAATACAATTACTCCAATTGCAAGAGCAACTTCTTCTGGATTTGAATGCGACTTGGTATTGAGAAACAACATTACAACGAAAGAAAGACCGTTAGGTGTGTTCCATCCGAATCCTACCTTACATCATATCAAAAAAGAAAACATCGGATTGATTGAAGTGATGGGACTTGCTGTTCTTCCGGCACGTTTAGCAGATGAACTGATACTTTTAAAAGATGCAATGCTGTCCGGCAAAGAGATTGCTACAGATGATAAAATTGCATCTCATGCAATTTGGGCAAGTGAAATTCTAAAAAAATATTCTGATTTTAACGCTGATAATGTAATGGAGATTATTCGTTATGAAGTCGGCAGAGTTTTTGAACAGGTACTTGAAGATGCCGGAGTATTTAAGAGAGATAAACAAGGAAAAGAAGCATTTGCAAGATTTGTAGAACAATTAGGTTGATTTGGAATATACGAAAATGAGCTATTGCATTATGTGCAGTGGCTCATTTTGAAATTGTCAATAACACTTGACACATTTCCAACAAGGATTATGAAGCGAAGCGTACAACGGCAACCGTTGCGTAGAATCTTTGCCGTTTTACAGCTGATGGAATACCACCAATCGCCGAGCAGATCCTGCGGTTGCTCTAGTAACTCATGAAATACCGCCAGACCATGAATTTCAGCTTTTCCATTTTGTAATGTTCTGTCTTTCTGCCCCGATGATAAAACAATTCTTCCTTCATCTTTGCCCAAATGCTTTCACATCTCGCAAATTCGCATGTTTCAGCGTTTCACAGTACAGTTCGGTACACATATGATCCGTCATCGCCAGACCCACTGGCAACAAGTCATAGCAGTCAAAAATCGCTGAAACATACAGTTTCCCGTCTTTTGCCGGAATTTCTGTAATATTTGTCACGCACTTTTGCAGCGGTACATCTGCTGTGAAATTACGTTTTAGAAGGTCATCGGATTTGTGTGCTTCCCGGTCAGCTTTGGTGATTCCATTTGGCTTTCGCTTCGGTTTATGGATCAGATGTATCTGCTCCATGATCTTGCGAACTGTTTCCTCGCTGGGAATAGAGATTTCCCCAAGCTTGCCGATTTCTTTTTGATACTGGAGTGCCTGAAACATGCGGATTCTGCCGTAATCTGCGTTTTCTTCGTCCGGCAGCATGGATCTTCAGCATCGCATCTGCCAGCGGCTGATACTTTCACGGCTGCTCTTTACGTTTTAGATAATCATAAAATGCCTGTCTGCTGACTTCCAGAGCTTTGCAGTAAAAGCGGATTTTTCCGGCGTTTTTGCCGTCATCGGTTCGATATGCAATATATTTCAATCGCTGCTCTTTCCGGACTTCTGACGGCTGGCAGCGAAAAAAGCTGCTGCATCCTCCAGAAATTCATTCATTTCACTCAGATGGCGATTCTCTTTTTCCAACGCCTTGATCCGCTTTTTCAGCTGCTGATTCTCTTTGGCAATGCTCAATGCTTCTTCCGGGCTGCGTTCGCCGCATCCGATGTCCAGCTCGGCTGTTTTTACTTTTTGTATCCAGCCGTACAGCGTGTTGACAGGAATTTGCAGCTCCTCTGCTGCTGCTTTTGCTGATCCAAGGTTTTTGGCGAACTTGACCGCCTGCACTTTGTATTCCTTGTCGTATTCTCTCTTCTTTGACATCTTCGTATCCTCCGTTTTTCCTTTTTTCTATTTTATTCCCTTGTGGCTTATGTGTCAAGTTTTATTATACAGGATCATTTCCACTTTGCACGTCATCGGCTCTGTCTGACAACTCCTGTACAAGCGTTTTCTGAAACTCTGTTGCTTCGATGTTCTCAATATGATACTTCATTTCCGGCGTAGCAAGATCGAGTGTGTCTGCTGTACGCACGTCAGCAACCTGTTTGAACATACTCATCAGTTCCGGCAAGCCTGTATAGTTGGCGATTCGGGTGCGTTCCTTGAATTTGTTGCCGGCAGGAGCAAGCTCCCATTCTGTTTTCTGTTCCCCGAATACTGCCGCCGCCCTAAATGGCAGAACGGAATTTAAGTGATAGCAAAACAGCTATATTTCGGTATAATATAAATGATAAAGGCTATGTCCTCCGTGACCGTATGTGACGGAAGGCATAGCCCTGATTCTTTTTTTCAGATGCTTATTCAGTTTTCGTCTGCAAGGTTCACTATCTCCTTGCCCTGTTTCTCAGCATACTGTATCGTGCGGTATGCTCCACCGCTTTTATGTTGGATACAGCATACCACAAGGTCTGCTCGGTCGGTCATACTTCGGTTGCGGACTTGGATAGCGGACTTTTGGTGAGCTTCGGACGATTCAGCACACACCTCGACTTCATCATAATAGTCAAGGTACTCCTTTTCGTTGTCACGATACTCTGCTTTCATGTATGGCAGGACGAGCGTAAAATGGGTATTGCCGTAACCGTAACTGCGGATAGCTCGTTTGATGGCAGCAGAAGCAAGCAAGTCGAAATCTCCGTCCCGTCCGATCAGGAAGTCAACATACTCCTTCTGCGTTATCAGATCATGCAGGAGCTTGTCAAGGCGGTTTTCTATCTCCGTTCCACGCTCTATGTATCTATGCCCGAAAAAGCAAACTGTGTAGATGTTCATAACTCAATCCCTCTAGATAATTATACATAGTAACATTTAATATGTATATTGTCAAAAGGTAACAATCAAGATAGAATATTATTGAGGGGTGATGTTATGGACGGCTCTAAATCGGTCATTACGATAAAGGAATACGGTAAGATCAGCATACACCTGAAAGAGATTATGGACAGCAAGGGTATCACACGGAACTACCTTGCAAGGGATCTTCAATACTCGCTTTGAGGTCATCAACAAGTGGTACAATGGTGTTGTAGAGAAAATGGACTTGGATATTCTCGCCCGTATCTGCTATGTGTTGGAATGTTCTCCTGCCGATATAATCAAATATGATAAACAGTGAAGCGTTTTAGCCTTATAGGTTGAAACGCTTTTTGTATTTTCCTTGGTGAAAACGGAGAAAAAACTCGATTCGATGATTGACTAATTGTGCGGTTTGTGCTATAATTATAGATATACTGGATTATTATACTCTTTTTTGGGAGGTACACAATGGCGAACAAACTTGAACTGACATGGTACGGTAAAGACAAGGAGATAAGTGTCGAACCTCGCCTGCTGATAGAAAAACCTGAACTGTCAAACACAGACGCTGCACCGGACACAGAGAATATGCTGATACACGGCGATAATCTGCTTGCGTTAAAGGCGCTTGAAAGCAAATTTGCAGGTCAGGTGAAGTGTATCTATATCGATCCTCCATTTAATACTGGACAGGCTTTTGAAAACTATGATGATGGTGTTGAGCACTCGATTTGGCTGAATCTAATGCGCTCACGTCTTGAGGTATTACATAACTTACTTGCAGACAATGGCACACTGTTTGTTCATATTGATGATAATGAACTGGGATATCTGATCGTGCTTCTTGATGAGATTTTTGGAAGAAATAACAGAGTATCAATAGTGTCGTTCAAACAAGCGTCTGCAACAGGTCATAAAGCAATAAATCCCGGAATAGTAAGTATCACTAATTTTATACTGATATACACAAAGAACAAGCATTCATGGCAACCCAATAGAGTGTATACTGATAGAGGCGAACGTGATAAACGTTATGGAAATTACATAACAAATATTGATTCGCCTTGTGAAGAATGGCAAATAACAACTTTGACAGAAGCATTTGCAATTAGTCTTGGAATTACTATAAAAGAAGCAAGAGCTTTGATAAAATCGAACCCTGATAAAATTGATAGTTTTGTTATCGAACACTGCGAATCAGTTATTCAGTTAGTTAATCCAGATTATAAAAACGTTGGAGCTTCAACAAGAGAATACATCGATAAATCAAGAGCAAATCCTAATCAAATATTCAGACAGATACGAGAAGGATATTCGGATATTATTCTAATTGGAGGAAAGCGAATCATTTTTTATAAAGACAAGCTCAAAAAGATAGATGGCAAATATGTTGCTGGCGAACCGCTTACAAGTTTATGGGATGATATTCTTTCAAACAATATCCATAATGAGGGCGGAGTAGACTTTCCTAAAAGCAAGAAACCAGAAGCCTTAATTAAGCGCTGTTTAGAATTATCAACACAAGAAAATGATATTGTCCTTGACAGCTTTCTCGGTTCAGGCACAACTGCTGCTGTTGCTCACAAAATGGGCAGACGCTATATCGGTATCGAAATGGGAGAACACGCATATACCCATTGCAAAAAGCGCCTTGATATGGTCGTATCCGGTGAAGATAAGGGCGGTATCTCAAAGGCAGTAAAATGGGAAAACGGCGGCGGATACCGCTTCTATGAGCTTGCTCCGACACTTATCAATAAAGACGAGTTTGGCGAATACATTATCAATCCCGATTACAGCGCTGATATGCTTGCGGCGGCTATGGCTCTGCACGAGGGCTTCACCTATGAGCCTGACAGCTCTGCTTTTTGGAAGCAGTCCCACGGCAACGAGAAGTCCTATCTCTTTGTCACTACCCGTCACCTGAACGCTGCCTTTATGGATTCTATCATTGGCGGTATGGAAGATGATGAGTACCTTGTCATTGCCTGCTGTTCGTTCGATAAGGGTATGGACAAGCTGAATCCCCATATCACGGTCAAGAAAATTCCGCAGATGCTTCTTGAACGCTGTGAATTTGACAAGGCTGACTATAACCTGAATATCATTCATCCGCCTGTATACGATGATGAGGAGGAATGCGACGATGAGGGCTGATTTTACTCTTTACACACCTGAATATATCAGCGGAGTAATGTCTTTGCGTAAACCGCAGAAGAAGTCGCTTGAAATCCTTGACATTATCGTAAACAGTGTAAACCTCAAAAAGGGTATGAATTTGCAGGCTGTCCTTGGTGCGGTCAAGGCTCTCTACCCGACTTGCACCGATTTTGAGCGAGATTTTATGTCGCTGACCTTTGCTCTTGCAACGGGTGTCGGCAAGACAAGGCTCATGGGCGCATTTATCGCATACCTCTATACACAGCACAATATCAAGAATTTCTTTGTTGTCGCTCCGAATACGACTATTTACAATAAGCTCTGCCGTGATCTGAACGATAATAACAGTCCAAAATATGTTTTTCGTGGACTGAGCTGCTTTGTTAATGCTCCGCAGGTCATTACGGGTGAGGATTACAGAAGCAAGCCCCTGTCTCTTTTCCAGAGTGAAGTCCGCATATTCGTTTTCAATATTAGCAAGTTTGATAAAGAGAACGCTAATATGAAAAAGGTCAACGAGTATTACGGCGATTCTTTCTTTGAAACGCTTGCAAAGCTCCCTGACCTTGTGATGATCATGGACGAATCTCACCATTATCATGGAGAAAAGGGCGAACAGGCTCTCAACGAGCTACACCCTCTCCTCGGTCTGGAACTGACTGCGACACCGCTTATGGCAAAGAAAAGCAAGGGTAAGCAGATTCCATTCAAGAATGTTGTATATGAATATCCGCTTTCAAAGGCGATTGCTGACGGTTATACCAGAACGCCTTTTGCCGTTACTCGTTCCGATGTGGATTTCTATAATTTCGGTGATGAGCAGATAGATAAGCTCATGTTGCAGGACGGTATTATCTGTCATGAACGTATCAGACAAAAGTTACAGGTCTATGCAGCCAATAATGGAAAGCCCGTTGTAAAGCCCTTTGTGCTTGTTGTCTGCAAAGATACCGATCATGCCAAGTGGGTAGAGGAATATATAAAGTCTGATGCTTTCTGCAACGGAGTTTATAAGAGCAAGGTAGTAGTGGTACACTCTAAACAGGGTGCTGCTGAATCCGAAGCCAATACAAAGATGCTCCTTGAAGTCGAAAAGGCAGACAATCCCGTGGAGATCGTTATTCATGTTGATAAGCTGAAAGAGGGCTGGGACGTAAACAATCTCTATACTATCGTTCCACTCCGCACTGCCGCTTCAAAGATATTGCGTGAGCAAATGGTCGGCAGAGGTCTGCGTCTGCCTTACGGTGAGCGAACAGGCGATAAGGAAATTGACTCCGTTATGCTGACTGCTCACGATAAATTCAAAGATATTCTTGCGGAAGCACAGAAGGGCGATTCTATCTTCAAGGCTGGAAATGTTATCAAGGTCGAGGAGATAGAGCCGGAAGAAGTCGCTGTTCCCCAGCTTGCATTTGAATGGGAGAAAGAACCCGACGAGGTGCTGACTTCTGCTTATGAAGCAACGGGCGTAGAACGCTCAGAACAGGCAGATACCGCATTACAGGCTATTCAGGAGACTGTCAAGAAAGAGGTATATCAGGCAATACAGACTGCTCCGACGCATACGGTAACACCAACTGCGGTCAAGGAGATCGCTAAAAAGGCGGTAAGTGCTGTAACTGAGAATACAGACCTTGCTCAGACATTTCATGAAAATAGTATTCCTGCAATTATTCGCTGGACAGAGGAACATACAGAAAAGGTACATAGAGCTGCTGAAAAGAAATTTATCTCCATTCCGCAGATACGCATAACCGATGCAGGTGCAGAGGAATATGTGTTTATGGATTTCCATATTGACCTATCCGAATTCAGCCATGAACCGCTTACAAACGAAATGCTGATACAGAACCTTGAAGATCAATCCGATCAGGAGCGTGTCAGTGCAGATGCCATTGATTTTGAGGGATATGAGCCGAAACGTGTTATCCTCGGTGAGCTTCGTAAAAAGCCTGAGATAGACTATAATAAATGCAAATCGCTCCTTTTCAAGCTGATTACTCAGATTACTGACAAATATGAAGATTACTACGGCACGAACGGTATGCAGAATATTGTTATGATGTATAAGCGTGATATAGCCGACAGGATTTACAAGCAGATGATGCAGCACTTCTATTGTGATAACGGTCTTATTCAGGAGGAGGTTGTCGGCACACGGAAATATAATCTTACTTCGAGCTATACTTACCGATCTTCCGTTCCTCTATATGGCAATTTCACGGGAGATGTGCGTACTGTGTTGTTTACGGACATTAAAAAGGGCGTGTTCAGCGAGGTTAAATTTGATAGTGCCGAGGGTGAGCTGTCTTTTGCCCGTATCATCGAACGTGATCCAGATGTACTGAACTGGCTTCGTCCCTCACCTAAAGAGTTTAACATCACATATAATCACGGCAAGAATTACGAACCTGATTTTGTGGTAGAGACTGAGGACACAATCTATCTTGTTGAGGTCAAGGCTGAGAGAGACCTTAACGATCCCGATGTTATCGCCAAAAAGAAGCGTGGTATCCTCTACTGCGTGACTGTAACGCATTGGAGCGAAGCAAACGGATTTAAGCCATGGAAGTATCTGTTTATTCCTGCAAATCAGATATTTTCCAACTCGACATTTATGATGATTGCAAAGAAATTTGTAGTAAAGGATTGATCAAAGGAGGAATAAATTTGGGCGGAAAAGACGGATCCAGAGGATATCTATACCAGACATTTGCTTCGATATTTCAAGCGTTGTGCCAAGATAATTGGGATAAGATATATGTTGAGTATAATTCCGATAACGACAAGGTTGACATAGCTTTGGAAAGCAATGGAAGTGTCATTAAAAGCATTCAGGTTAAATCAAATGTTAACTCTTTTGATCGCTGTGATATAATTAATTGGGCAAATGATTTGATTAAGGACGACATAGGTGCAGCTGAATGCGAGGTATTCTTAATTGGACAATTAGGAAAAAAGGCGATTGAATTCAAAAATGCCCTCATTGCTTTACAAGATAATAATAATGATAAGACAAAGTTAGGAAAAGGACATAAAGAAGCATTGTCTACATTCGACACCTCTCTCATAAAAGACAAGACTCTCAGGATAATTAATTATCCTTTTGACTTAAATATACTAACTGATTTATTGATAACATCTTTATTGAAGTATCTTTCGACAAAAGGATTTGCCTTGATGTATGATCAGTTGAATCTAATCGTGAAAGCAATAGTAACAGATAATTTCCTTTCATCATTAAAAAGTTCGGGTATAGAGAAATCAATATTTGATTCTCAAATTGAAGAATATGTATTGATGCTGAAGAATAGATGTTTTGGCTTCAAGGCAATAGGAATCGTTAGTTTTGAACGTGGAACTGAATATTTATCAGGTGCTACAGAAACGATTCTTTCACTCAAAGACAAATTCGATGGCAGAAAGCTCAAATCAGAATATGATTGGGACAGAGACATTTATTCAGAATTAGATAGCTTTTTGAAGATTAATACCAACGTAAATTATAATTATCAATTAATGATAGAAGTGCCATTATCAATTGCGTTCGTTGCTGGCAGAATACTCGATCCTAAATCCAGAATATCTGCCTTTCCCAGTAATCCCGATCCATCGCACAAGTCAGAAGTATGGGATATAGATGACTCAAGCGATGTTTCATTTACAAACTTTGATGTCAGTGATGAACGTATTGATATAAACGGATCTGATACCTGCCTTATCATAAGCGTCACTCGTGATATAAAAGATAATGTAATCGAATACATTTCTGAGAGTGGGCTTAAAATAAGGAGAATGATCACACTGACAATTGGTGGAAAAGGTCCTTCCTTCGACTCTATACAAAATGCCAACCATGCGATAAATCTTGTTCAGCAGGTTGTTTCATCTCTTGCTCAACGAACTACCGCAGAAAGAAGGGCAAATATTCATATATTCGCTTCAGCCCCTAACGCTTTTATGTTCTTTCTTGGTCAGAGATCTCGAGGATTTGGCAATTGTATTTTATATGAGTTTGATTTAGAAGCTAAAGATACTGGAACATATTCAACTTCGTTTAAAAATATACCGTAAAGGAGACGATAATTATGGCAACTGCGCCTACATATTTTTCTGATTTTTTATCAGCTATCCGTCTATCAGACAACCAGGTCAGCGATTTGAAAACAGGACATACTACTTTAAGAAAAAGACTGCTGGCAGATGAAGATTTATCGCCAATAATAGTAAGCACATTTCTGCAAGGAAGCTATCGAAGATCAACCGCAGTAAAGCCAAAGAATGGCAATAAGTCCGATGTGGATATAATTGTTGTCACAAATCTTGATTCTGAAATCACAACGCCAGAAGAGGCATTGGATAAGTTTATACCTTTTTTGGAGAAGCATTACGCAGAAAAGTATCGTAAGCAAGGTCGTTCACTTGGAATAAGTTTAAGCTATGTTGATCTTGATATAGTACCTACCTCGGCTCCGAGTGAAACAGTTCAAGAAGAACTGAGTTCTGAAGAGCTGATCTCTGAGTCCACGATTGAAGAAAACTTTACGTTTTTTAGCAGTTCAGAAGATAGCAGTTGGAAAGACGAGCCACTATTAATCCCTGACCGTGAAGCCGATGAATGGGATAAAACTCATCCTCTCGAACAAATCAGATGGACTGTTGAAAAAAACAAGAGATGTAATGGTCATTATATAAATGTCGTAAAAGCGTTGAAATGGTGGAAAAAGGTTATGTGCCCTGACATGAAACACCCCAAGAGTTATCCATTAGAACACTTCATTGGAGATTGTTGTCCGGATGGAATAGTAAGCGTAGCAGAGGGTGTTGTATTAACGCTTGAAAAAATTGTAAACTATTATCCGACAAAGCCGTTCCTTGCAGATCGAGGAGTTCCTGAGCATGATGTTTTTGGTAGATTGTCAGACGATGATTATAGCGATTTTTATGTATCTGTTTGTGATGCTGCTAAAAAAGCAAGAGAAGCATATGATTGCGAAGATCTACATGAAAGTGTTTCAAAATGGAGAAATCTATTTGGTTCGATGTTTCCTGAGCCTCCGACTAAAGAGAATAATTCCATGAACGGCTTTAGTAAGCGTACAGAAAGAACAACGGAGATTCCAAGAGGGCGATTTGCATAAATGAACGAAGATGAAGTGGTCCAGCGGCTAAAAATAGCTCGAAGAGAACTTGATAGCTTGTACCCTGCGGTACAAATGATAGATGACTGGAAATATGATAACGCAAATAAACTGTGGTATTATCATATATCAATTTCGGTTGAAACGGAAAATAGGTATTTCCCAATCACATCTCAATGGTATGTTGTGGTCGAACCCACATATCCTCAAGGTAAAGTTAAAATTTTTCCAGACATTGATAACAGCATTACAACAACGTTATACCATCAGGCAAACAATTATTTCATTAGTAAGAATGGATTGTGGAGAAGTGGCTCATTATGCGTTGATGTCAACACTCTTTCTTCCCATAACCCAGAGCCATTTTCTGTCGAGGATAGATTGCTATTTCATGTACAAAGAGCAGTGGAATGGTTGGAATCTGCCGCCAACAACAGATTGGTAAGCAGTAATGAATTATTTGAACTTCCAGAATTCAATGATAACATTCTTCTTGACTGTCAGTTTGCCTTTTCGGAAGATATAGTTACTTATATGCAATGGGAGGACGTTGATTATAGATATGGTTTAGTTGATATTGATTGTTACAAATCAAAACCAACTATCTTTTACCCAAAAACATTCTATTCATTTGAAAATAAGCCTATCCATCACTTACATTGGGGAATAGCATTAGAAAAACAGAATTCAGATAGAATCAGTAAATCCCCATGGTTGTTATTAAAAAGTGTTCCTGTTTTAAAAAATTGGCAAGTCCCTGAAACATGGGAAGAATTACAGAAAGTATGCGAATCTCAGGGCTACGATATCAAAGCAATACTCAAAAAAAGTTCCCGATATTTGCGCGATGGTTTGCCCCATTTATTCTTGGTTGGATTTCCGATACCGATATACTGGTTTCAGGAAAACGAGATTATTTACTGGAAAGCATTTCTACTGCCGACACTATCATGTGGGCATCAAGTTCCCAAAGGTTTCAGAAAAAATGAAAAAGGCTATTGGCACAGAGATGTTACTGTGATTTTAAAAAATTATAGGCAGATAGATTGGATCTTATCTGAGAATTGGAGTCAAGAAGAAATCTCTCAACGAGGTAAAATGTCCAAAACAATTCAAAGAAAAAGAATTCTTTTGATCGGTGCTGGCTGTATCGGAGCTTCTATATCTGAAATACTAGTTAGAGCTGGAATATACAGTCTTTCAATAGCTGACAGTGATATATTCAAAGTCGGAAACTTATCAAGGCATACACTTAATCTTAATTCTATAGGAAGTAACAAATGCACCTCACTTTGCTCACACTTGAATACAATAACACCTCACGCTGAAATTAAACCAATTACCAATCAACTATTGTTGACTTCTGATAGCGCTGTTCCACATACAAATATTGACATAGAGTGCTTTGATATAATTATTGATTGTACAGGTGAAGACAGTGTTTTGAATACGCTCAGTAGCATTGAATTGAAACATCCTCATTATTTAATCTCTGTATCTGTAGGATTTGGTGCAAGAAAACTGTACATCAATATGCAGAACAATACAAGATATAATTTTGATAACTTTTATGAATTTATCTTGCCATATACAAAAGATGATCTGAGAGATATAAATGAAAGCACTTTACCAAGAGATGGCATAGGTTGTTGGCACCCCACATTTCCTGCCCGAAGCGATGATATATGGATGGCAGCAGCCGTTTCTGTAAAGAATATTGAAAAATACATTAATACAGGTCAATCGAAGCAAATTTCTTTGGTATATGAGCAAAAAGAAAATGACTACTATGAAAGCTATTCCTTAATTGATAAATGTGAGTGTGATTAGTATGGTGTTTTTTAATTCTGATACTCATCTGAAAATAGAATTGCCTATCAAGCAACTTAATATAATGCACAACCTGTGTGATAAATCAAATCCATATGAAACAGGAGGTATTTTAATAGGTAGTTACTCAGGTGACAATTTTACTGCTCATATTTCTGAGATCACTAATTCTCCTGATGATTCAGTTAAGAAAAAAACACAGTTTAAAAGAGGAATAAATGGCTTGCAAATAAAGCTGGATACGCTATGGAAAGATAACCAATATTACTTAGGAGAATGGCATTATCACCCTAATTCATCGCCCACCCCAAGTCGTTCAGATATTGAGCAAATGCTCTCCCTCTCTCATGATAAAAAACTCAATTGTCCTGAGCCCATTCTAATAATACTTGGTGGGAATAAAGATAATTGGTTGTTGAACGTTATAGTAATAGCAAATGAAAAAATAGTCTCTTTCCATGAAGTGAAATAAGAAAATGAGTCGAGTAGAATGATTGGTTTCTACCCGGCTTTTTATTATTCATCTTCGTCGCCGCACTCATCAAGTCCATGAATTAATTGAATATATACGCACTCTGCACGGTCACGCTCCTCACCCTCTGTGGACATCATCATTTCAAGGAAAAATGCCTTTGCCTCTTCATAGTCTGTCCAGACCTCACGCTTGCCGTTGTATACGGTAGTGACTTTGCGTGATCTTGGCATTGCCAATTCGGGTGTTTTTAACATAGCTGTTACCTCCAAAAGTTTTATCGTGAATCCATTATATCCGATAAAACGACCGAAGTCCAGCATATCGGGATAATTGTAATAATTCTTGTACAGGGCGCAGCAATAAAAGCGTTTTCCTCGGTGCATTTTTCCTCTTATTTCTTCACGTCCTCGTGAGCCTTATCGACTATCGCTCTGAACGTCTGCGGTGTCACGGCAAAGCGTTCCAATTTTGTTTGATACTCTGCAAGCCTTGCCGAGATTTCCTCAACTCCCTGACGTATTTCCTGCATATCTTCGGGATAAATATTTCCCGTCTGATTGACCTGAATAGCTATGGAATTTATGCGATCGGATATTTCTTTCAGCCTTGCCTTTTCGGGTGCAAGTTCTTCGCCCGTCAACTCAATTATGGGAGTGGCGATAATCGAGTTGAAAATATATTCCGACATAGAGCGCAGACCGCTTTCCTCTGTGTACTGTTTCAGCTTGGCAAACTCCTTGTCGTTCAAGCGGACTTTCAGCACCTTTGACTTCCGTTCCTCGTCTGATTTTACGTTCATAGACAAACCTCCAAAATCATAGTATTCGCCCATTTTCATTGTCTATTATATCACTTTTTCTTTCATTTTTCAAGCGGGGTCTTAGGGGTGCAAAACCCTCTAACAAGCTGTTGTATTCAGGGGGGCATTTTTCAAAATGTACCCCATGAATACCGTGCTTGCTGGGTTTGAAAGCCAGCGCATATTGTGAACTTGTGTACACAATATGCAGAGCTTGCTGGGTTTGATTTTAATATTCTTCCGACCGCTGAGGTCGGAGCGGTTAATTTTTATCGCTTTCGTGAAAATATGTCTGAGCGAACTCTCATAGTCGCTCAGGCGCTCATCTGAGCGGTTGGAGCTATGCGACTTTTATTGAATAATCATTTTCCCGATGCTTGAAAGCTGTATCTCTGCGGTGTGATTTTGATGTCAAAATAAATTCCCCATAACAATTTGTCGAACGCAAAACTCATCTGACACACCAAAGTTCATGCGCACTGCCAATAGACAAAGTACGGTATTGCGCGCTATAATATTATCATCGGGTATGATTCCGAAATCAGAAACGAATGGTGGTGATGATATGGCTGACATTGCAAAGAAGATCACGAAGCTCGATGAGAAGATCGGCAAACTGAAAGAGCGTATCCAGACCGACACGGCAGAATGCGAAAAGCTCAGTGAGCAGAAAGCTCTGCTGATCTATCAGTCGCTGTGTAAACAGTATAGCTGTGAGGGGCAGGCTCTTGCGGATATGATCGCAAGAGAACATGAGCAGGCGGTTACGTCCGGTGCTGATGATGAACCTGTGTCGGATATCAGCTCTCACGATGAAGCTGATGAGGAAGAAATGCTCGGTCAGACTTCTTTCTTTGAGAAGAAAAATCCTTACTCGGATTAAAATATATCCGACAACAAAACGATTATAGCAATTCCGTCTGAGGCTGTCTGGTGCGCACAAATCAGATACATAAACTTTGGGCGCAATACCTATGGACAAGTCTCAGCGGTGCGCGCTATAATATTACTGTGCAGGAGTAACGCCCTGCAACAAAAAGCCTATGCGTGTAGAGATAGATGATCGCAGGCGGAAAGGAGAAAATTGCAGAAGAAAGAGACACTTGCTGAAAAGGTGGAGCGATATAAAGACAAGCCCACCGACACAGCGACTTATGAGATCGAGGGACAGACTTTTATTGTCACCGCCCACTTTGTTGGAGAGAAAAATCTCGACAAGGTGCTTCACGATCATGCTGTTCACAGAGCAATGGAAGAACCCGAAACAGCGTAGTCCTTACTGCCATATTCGGTATTCCATGCTCTTTGAGATATACCGAATATGGCTGCTTTGTTTTTATCAGAAAGGAGTAAATTATTATGACAAAGCAGTCACATTACAACGTGGGTATCTATGTGCGTTTATCGCAGGAGGACGAGCGCGCAGGAGAATCCATTTCAATAGAAAATCAGAAAAAAATGCTGACGGAGTACGTCAGCAAGCAAACAGGCTGGAATTTGGTGGAGATATACGAGGACGACGGCTATTCGGGTACTGACTTCAACCGTCCGGGTGTCCAGAAACTTCTCGATGATGCGAGGTCGGGAAAGATAAACCTGATACTCTGTAAAGACCTCTCCCGTTTCGGTCGTAATTACATCGAAGTCGGTCAGTATGTTGATTACGTTTTCCCTTCATTCAATATCCGCTTCATCGCCCTGAGCGACAACGTGGATACCCTTGAACGCAACAGCACGGCTATGGACATGATGCCGATAGTCAATCTTTTCAACGAATGGCACGCCGCCAGCACCTCAAAGAAAATTCGTGCGGTCATGGTGTCCAATGCAAAGCAGGGCAAGTATCATGCTCCTGTTGCACCGTTTGGCTATCTTGTGGGAGACACTGAGGACAGATTGCCTGTAGTCGATGAAACGAACGCTCCCTATGTCCGTATGATGTATAAAATGCGTTCCGAGGGTGCAAGCTCTCCGCAGATCGCTAAGGCACTCAACGCTCAGGGGGTTATCACTCCGTCCGATTACACATACAGGCGTTTGGGCAAGCCGAATCCCTACATATCCAACCACTTGTGGAATGCCGCAATGGTGCGTGATATTCTCGAAAATCCCATTTACAAGGGCTGTGTTGTCAATCAGAAATACACCACTATTTCCTACAAAAATCACCAAAGGTATATCAGAGATTCTGATGAATGGATCGTCGTTGAAGATGCCTTTGAGCCTATCGTGGACAAGGAATTATGGGATAAGGTGCAGGAGGTCAACAAGTCGTGCAGTCACGGCAAGGTCACAAAAAGCGGAGTGATCCTTCCGCTCGGCGGTCTGATGTACTGTGCCGACTGTGGGGCGAAGCTGAAAAACAACACTACGTTCCATGAATCAAAAAAGCGTGGCAAATACAAGCTCGTCACCTATATTTGCAACACTTATGCGAACCACGGCAAGGAGGTATGCTCCTCGCATTCAATTTTACAGCGTATCATTGAGGGGTTGGTGCTTGAGGATATTCGTGCAAGAGCAAAGCGTGTCATTGAGGACGAGGACGGCGAGAGACAGCGTTATCTTGCGATCAAGGCAAACGAACGTAAACAGCAGACTGAGGACGAGAGCCGACTTCTGAAACAGGCTGAGAGTCGTCTGGTGGAGCTTGACACGATCATCAGCAAGACCTACGAAGAAAGAATGCTCGGTAAGCTGCCCGAAGATCTGAGTGCGAAAATGCTTGAAAAGTATACTGCCGAGCAAAGGGAGCTTACTGCGCAGGCGGAGCAGTATCGCAAGGCAAGAGCGCAGGAACAGCAGGACGAACTGGACGTTGAGAAGTTCATTCAGCGTTTGAAGAAGTGGAGCGATGCACCTTGCCTTACCCGTGAGCTGTGCTTAGACCTGATCGAATTCATTGTAGTCCACGCCTGTCCCGAAGAACGCAATGCACCTCGCAAGGTGGACATTTACTACAAGTTCATCAGCAAGCCCCTCGCAGACAGCAGAAACCTCTTACTTCCGCAGAATAGCGTGGAAATTCATCAGCAATAAATGGTTGTCCTTTTGGGTGGGTGACAACCGTTACCCAGTTGTCGAAATTGCTAGTCTATGATCTTTCAAAAAGTCGTATTCCAAAAAACGCATCATAGTATGTAATTCGGTTACAGAGTTACTGAGTGGTGTGCCATAAGCAACACCTTAGCAACAATTATTTGGTAAAATTTGGACGGTTGGTTTTACACAATAAAACCGAAAGGACAGATACAAATGATCGATGCGATGTATAATTATAGACAGGGTGAAATTCACTCCACTGAGTTCTCAAATGCGTTCAATGCTCTTTGCATACCGTTTGAAAACTCACTCAGCGAGGAGCAGATTGATATATTCCACCAGATACTTGACTGCGTGAGCGATACTGCCGCTGCTGAGATGAGAGCAGCCTACAAAGTCGGCTTCAAGGACGGTGCAACTATGATGTAGGAGATTCAGGACTGATATAATCACAGCATAAGGAAAAGGGCAATGTCCTCCGTGAGTGGAAGGCATTGCCCTTTTTCCCTTTAGAAAAAATCAGTTCAATTGTTTTTGCAGCCATTGAAGGCGATACAGATCATCAAATAAAGTGTCTGCTTTGTACTGCTCCCTAAAACTATAATTTCATCATACGATACCCAATACCGATATGTGTTTGTATCAGTGCCTGACTGCTGTCACTCAGCTTTTTTCGCAGGGTAGCCATAAATACACGCAGGGAGGCTTCGCTGTTATCCGCAGGAGTTCCCCATACACTTTGGATAATGTACTTATGCGTCAGCACCTTGCCGACATTCTTGGCAAGCAGGCAAAGCAGCTTGTATTCTATCGGTGTCAGGTGAAGTTCTTCATCATCAAGGTGAACACAGCCCGAAACATAGTCTATCCGTAATCTGCCATTGACAAACTCCGTGACCGAGATGTTTTCGGACTTCATAAGCCGCCTTTGTATCACCCTGAGCCTTGCGAGAAGTTCGTCAACAGAGAAAGGCTTTGTCAGGTAATCATCTGCACCTTTGTCAAGGGCTGTTATCTTGTCCCTGTCCTCGCTCCTTGCACTGACTATGATGATAGGAACATCGCTCCAAGTGCGTATATGCTCTATCACCTCAACGCCGTCAATATCAGGCAGTCCAAGGTCAAGTATGATAATATCAGGCTTATGTGAAGCACTGAGCATGATCGCTTCATTGCCCCTGACAGCAGTAATAAAGCGATAGTCATTCATTTTAAGAGTAGTTGTAATAAGATTTCTGATAGGCTTGTCGTCCTCCACCACCAGAACAAGATATTCATTCATTTAGATCGACCTCTCCTATTGGCAGAGTAAAGCTGACAACTGTACCGTTTGGTATGTTGTCGCTGACAGATATAGTACCGCCGTGTGAAGTAATAATTGACCTGCACAGTGCAAGCCCCAGCCCCAGACTTCTTCTGCTGTCTGAGGAACGGCTGCCGCCCGTATAGAACATATCAAATACCTTTTCTTTTTCTTCATCGGAGATACCAGTGCCGTGATCGGACACGGATATCACAACAGCATACGCATTTTCTCGGTGCACACTGACGGTAACATCAGAATCCTCATCACTGTACTTGACAGCATTATCCATAAGATTGACTATGACCTGTACGATAAGGTTCGCATCTGCCATAACGGGGATTATCTCGTCATACATATCAACGATGATATTTCGCTTTGGGTAAGTGCGTTTGGTGTGTCTGACAGCCTCCTGAACAATGTCATCAAGTATCTCTACCGAGATATTGAGCTGCATTCTGCCGTCCTCAATTCGTGTAGCGTATAAAAGATTTTCCACCATTTCGATAAGCCACATTGATTCGGAATAAATATCCGTGTATATCTGCTGACGTGTTGATTCATCAAGCGTATCGCCGCCGGAAATGAGCGTACTGGCATTGCCTGATATGGAGGTCAGTGGTGTTCTGAGATCATGGGATATGGAACGGAGCATATTAGCTCTAAGCTGTTCATTCTGTGCCAGAAGTGCCGCCTCCTCCTTTTCACGGGCATTCTGCTCGGCGATCAGGATATTGCGTTTCAGCTTATTGGCAAGCGTTCCTGCAATGAACGCTGTAATAAACATCGTCACAAATGTGACAGGATAGCCTGCATCGTGAACTGAAAGAGAAAACTCAGGATAGGTGAAGAAGCAGTTGAAAAGCACTACTCCTACGAATGATGATATCAGGCAGAAATACATCTTTGATGTAAAAATGGATATCACAAGCACAGCAATAATATACAGCATGATAATGTCCGCATCGGCAAGTTGAAAGGCTTTGAATGCGTATCCGGCAAGTGTTGCGGCTGTCAGCACCACAAGACATATAGCGGAGTCTTTGAACACAGAAAATGCTTTAGAGCTTTTTATAGAATTAACAGTCATAAGAATCACCCTTGTTATTATAATATATCACTTTTGTGTTCGTCAACATCATCTTCTGACAGGTTGTGTCCACGGCTGCTCTTTTGTATCTCCTCGATGAATTCATCTCTTTTTTCATAATATAAAAGCCGTAGAGAAACATTGCTCCTACAGACAGTCAGACAGTGCAAGCAGAACATCTCTCACACGATCATCTCCTAAATTCTGAAACATTTCTGGATATCCCGAATCTCACCTATGACAAATGCGATGTCATCAGTTTTAATTACAGTGTCCGATGCAGGGATAAATACCTCTTCTCCGCGTTTGATCGTCAGAATATTGATCTTGAATTTCTTTCGTATATCGATCTGTGAAAGCGACTTTCCGAACCAGTCCTTCGGTACTTTCAGTTCGTAGATCGAGTAATTGTTATCCAGATGAATAAAGTCGAGTATGCTGTCTGATGCATATTTTGTAGCGATGCGAAGTGCCATCTGCATCTCAGGATAGACAACCTCATCGGCTCCGTTTTTAAGCAGGAATTTCATTTGTACATCATTTGTCGCACGGGATATGACTTTCTTTGCCCCCAGCTCCTTGAGCAAAGACGTTGTTTGCAGAGAGGACTGAAACTGGCCGCCGATGGCAACGATACAAACATCATAGTTTCCTACACCAAGCGAACGGAGAAATTCCTCATTGGTGCTGTCACCGATCCTTGCGTTGGTCACATAGGGCAGGATATTGTTGACACGCTCCTCATTTTCATCTACTGCCATGACCTCACACCGAAGCTCCTCCATGCGTTTGGCAATATGACTGCCGAATTGATCTACTCCGATAATTAAAACTGTTTTCATATATAAGACTCCTTATCCTATGGATATTTTTTCAAGCGGTAAGCGTGAATTCTGACTGTCCGCCGATGGCAGAGCTGCATAAATGAGTGTCAGTCCGCCGACTCTCCCGAAAAACATCAGTATCATCAGTATCACACGGGATACAGCAGACAGACCGCTTGTAATGCCGAGTGTCAGCCCTACAGTACCGATAGCTGAGCTTGTTTCAAACAGACAGGTCAGCAGCGGTAGATTTTCCACTCTGCTGATAATGATACCGCTTGTAAAGAACAATACAAGATACATAAACAAAACAGCACCTGCACTGCAGACAGTTTCGTTTGATATTCTTCTTTTGAAGCACTGCACATCATTTCTGCGCCTTAACACTGTGATCGCAGAAAGGAACAGAACAGCAAAAGTCGCTGTTTTCATACCGCCTGCGGTGGAACCGGGAGAACCGCCTATAAGCATAAGAATGATCATAATGGCTGTACCTGATTCATCCATAGCAGCGAGATCAGTTGTGTTAAAGCCTGCGGTTCGTGTTGTGACAGACTGAAACAGTGAATGGATCGTCCGGTCATGGATAGTCTCACAGTCATATTCATAAAAAAAGAAATACAGTGCAGGCAGAACGATCAAGACAGCAGATGTCATCAGTACGACCTTGCTTTGCAGAGAGAAGCGCCTGATCCTGTTCTTGTGTATTCTGATATCGCCCCAGACGAGAAAGCCGATGCCTCCCGTAATAATTAGCATCATAATGATGATATTGAGATAGATGTTGCTGTGGTAAAAGGTCAGCGATGAGAACGGTTCTCTTATGCCGAACAGATCAAAGCCTGCATTGCAAAAAGCCGATATGCTGTGAAACAAGGAATACCACAGTCCCTTAGCGATACCAAGATCATTGCAGAAAACGGGTGCAAGCAAAGCCGCACCAATCATCTCTATGATAAGTGATGTTTTAAGGATAAAGCCTGTCAGCTTCACAATACCGCCTACCTGCGGTGCGGAGATGGATTCCTGCATCGTACTGCGCTGCCGCAGACCGATTTTCCGCCCTGATGCTCTAATGATCGCAAGCCCGATAGTGATAACGCCCATACCTCCGATCTGAATTAGCATCAGAATGACCGCCTGCCCGAACAGAGACCAGTATGTAGCAGTATCCTTTACAACAAGCCCAGTCACACAGGTAGCTGAAACGGCTGTGAACATTGCATCAGGGAATGAAGTCACACACCGCTGCCTTGATGAGATCGGCAGCATCAGAAGCAGCGTACCTACCAGAATTAGGCAAAAGAAACTGATAATGATGACCTGAAATGAAGTCATATGAGTTCTGTTTTTTACTCTATTTTTATGTAACATCGTACACCTCTCGTTTAAATGATAGCTTTATTATATCACATGAGCGGTTAAAGTGTTGTTAAGATTACGGTTACGGTGTTAAGATTTCGTTAAGGCACAATATTGATGTGTGCTACTTGCCCGTAGTCTATTGGAACACCTGCAAATCGTTCCGCACAAGTCCATATCATCATTATGGCGCGCGCCACAATGACAGCATACCCTTTTTGAAGCTGAATAACCTGAGATTTGCTCACACAAGTACTTCTCAGGTCTTTTCTTTTCAGACGATTAAGTTTCCGCTCCGCAGGCTCGGACGGCTCTGAGGGGTGTTTCCGTTCGTCTGAGGTGGCTTTCAAGCCGAGGTCATCGCCAATGCTCTTGGTGATAAAGCAGAGACAGAAGAGAATGAGGACTCTAATAAAAAAACAGGCTCTTGATACAAGAACCTGTTCTCCTGGTGCCGGTGACCGGGGTCGAACCGGTACGGTATCGCTACCATCGGATTTTGAGTCCGACACGTCTGCCAATTCCATCACACCGGCACATAACATTATGATTATAGCATACTTTTTTCATTTTGTCAAGCAAACTGCAAGTAAATTCTGCATTTACTCCTTTGTATATTTTCAACATAAAACATATTTGACGACTCTTGACTTTTGGAGATTTTTATGATATAATTAAAAACAAGGCAGTAGAGATATTATTTTCTCCGTCATCGGCAATTACGGAACTGCTGCCGCAAAATAATCGGGAGGGATCTATCGTGAATATAAATGAAATGACAGTGCTTATATGCGACGATTCTATGTTCGCTCGCAAAAAGCTCAGTATGTCTATTTCTGGATTTGGAGTAAAAGCCGTTTATGAAGCAGCCGACGGTGAAGAGGCTGTTAGCAAATATAAGGAGTTCAAGCCTGACGTGGTTTTCATGGATATCATTATGCCAAAGGTAACAGGTATTGAAGCCCTCAAACAGATAATAGCAGAAGACCCTGACGCTAAGGTGATAATGGCTTCTTCTGTTGGTACTCAGAGCCATTTGAAAGACGCTCTTAAGTCGGGAGCTGTGGACTTTTTGCAGAAACCTATAGCTGATAATGACGCTCTTAAAGTCCTTGAGAACGTTGCAAAGGGGGTACTGTAAATGTTTGCGCAGTTTTTTGGAGGCTACCTCTTTAACCATAAGCTTTGTACCGCTGAGGATCTTACTCAGGCTTTCGAGGCTAAAAAGCATACAAGACTTCGCCTTGGCGTTCTCGCTATAAATGCTGGTCTTATGACAGCCGAGCAGGTGGAGCACGTCAATATCACTCAGCAGAGTGTCGATAAGCGTTTTGGCGACCTTGCCGTGGAGCTTGGCTATGTTACCGCTGACGACGTTGAAAAGCTTCTCGCTCAGCAGCCTACAGATTACCTGCTCCTGGGTCAGACCCTTGTTAATAACGGTGCTCTTACCAATGCTGAGTTTGAAAAGGCACTTAAAGACTATAAGGCTGAAAATCAGATAACCGACGATATTTCAGACAATCAAACAGAAACTCTACATAACCTTATCAATGAGTTCTATCATTTTGACAATGATGAAAATGCTCGTATCTGTACGGATTATGTTACTTTGCTTTTCAAAAATCTTATCAGATTTATCGGTGACGATTTCACTCCTATGGAAGCGTCAGTTATAAAGAATTTTGCAGCAGAACATATCGTTATCCAAAAAATAAATGGAAAATATAACGCTGAGGCTTGCATCGCCACAGATTCAAAGACATATATGGCTTTCGCTGAGAGGTTTGCCAAAGAGAGCTTCACGGAGGTCGATGACTTTGTAAACGCTACAGCAGGCGAATTTCTGAACGTAAACGACGGTCTGTTTGTTGTAAATGAGTCAAACGAGCATGGCGTTGAGCTTACACTCACACCGCAGGAATTTTTGGAAAACGGTGAGCTTGCCCTGTCAGGCACTGCATTCTGTATCCCGGTGAACTATCCGTTCGGCAAGCTGAATTTCATCATTGCCACCTGATATAATTTTACAAGCACATAATATCCGCCGCTGTCCAGCTTTGTTCAGCGGCGTTGATGTTCTTTGCCTTTTTTTATAACTTTTTTTCAAAAACACTTGAAATTTCATTGGAAGTATGTTATAATAGTAAGGTAACAAAAGTTAGATTGATATGATTCAGTTATTGTTCCTCATCAATCCGAGATATAGGTGTGCGGGTCCTGTGCAATGAAACGCTGTGAACCATGTCAGGCGGGGAACCGAGCAGCATTAAGCGGTTTGTTTCGTGTGTCACAGTTCCGCCCGCACGCCCATATGTCGGATTGATTTTTTTATTTTCTTGATTGGAGTGAGAGTTTTGTATCAGGCATTGTACAGAAAATGGCGTCCAATGTCATTTGACGATGTTGTTTCACAACCGCATATTACAACTACTCTCAAAAATCAGATAAAAAGCGGCAAGACCGCTCACGCCTATCTTTTCACAGGCTCGAGAGGTACGGGAAAGACCACCTGCGCAAGAATTTTTGCAAAGGCTATCAATTGCCTTGACCCACATGACGGTGAGCCATGCCTTGAATGTGAAATATGCAAAGACGCTGACAACGGCACTCTTTCCGATATTATCGAGATTGACGCTGCTTCAAATTCTAAAGTAGACGATATCAGAGAACTGCGTGAAGGCGTTGTCTATACTCCCGAAAGATGTAAATATAAGGTATATATCATAGACGAGGTGCATATGCTTTCCGCGGGCGCATTCAACGCCCTGCTGAAAACTATGGAAGAACCTCCTCCGCACGTCAAGTTCATTCTTGCCACTACGGAAATACATAAAGTTCCTGCTACTATCGTGTCGAGATGCCAGCATTTCGACTTTCACAGGATAAGAAACGAGGACATCGTTTCAAGGCTTATGTATATTGCTTCTCAGGAGGGCTTTACCCTCCACGAAGATGCTGCAGGCATGATAGCAAGGCTTTCTGACGGTGGTATGCGTGACGCACTTTCTCTTTTAGACCAGTGCGTTGCCTATGAAAATGACATCACCCTTGACGTTGTGTCCTCAGCTTCCGGCATTGCAGGACGTGATTATCTTTTTGATATTCTCGAAAAGATAGCCGATAAGGACGCCGCAGGCGCACTCAGAGTCGTTGACAAGCTTTATGATATGTCAAAAGATCTGAAAGTCTTGGCAGGTGAACTGCTCGCTCAGATGAGAAATGTCATGATAATCAAAACTATCGACAACAACAAGGATCTTATAACTTGTCTGCCTGACGAGTATGAAAGACTTAAAGCCCTTGCAGAACGCATGAAGCTGGACGAGATACTCGGGGATATAAATACTTTGCAGGAGTGCAGTGAGCGTTTTGCAAAAAGCACATCAAAGCGTATCGAGCTTGAAATGTGTATCATAAAGCTGTGCGGAACTGCTCAAAAAGCAGGTGCAACTGTGCAGGCTGTATCAGGCAATGCTGAGATCACAGTGCTTCTTAATAGAATAACCCAGCTTGAGAATGCACTAAAAAATGGTGCCGTTTTGCAGACTCAACCGCAGATCGCCACACCAGCTCAGCAGGAACAAGCTCCACCACTAAAGCCTTTTGACCCGGATTTCAAGAAAATGAAAGCAAGCGACTTCAAGCTTGTGCAGACTTGGGGCAACATTGTGGAACAGGTCAAGCAGACAAATCCTGCCATAGGCTGTTTCTTAGTCAATTCAAAGGCTTATATGTGTCAGAATGTGTTGCTTATGATAGTACACAATGACTTTTATCTCAAAAAGTTCAAAGCAAGCGGCGATGCTACGGTGCTTAATGAGATACTGAAAAATAATTTCGGACAAAACTTCACTATCAAAGTCAAATCAGCCAAAAATGTCGCACCTGAGGATACGGAAAATCCTATAAATCAGTTGCTTGACAAGGCGAAAAAACTTGATATTGAAGTTGATATAAAAAAATAATTTTGAATATAAGGAGTTTTTAAAATGAAAGCAAGACTTCCACAGGGAATGGGCAAGGGTCCTTCCAATAACATGAATCAGATGCTCAAGCAGGCTCAGAAAATGCAGGACGAGATCACAGCTCTTCAGGCAGACCTTGAGCAGAGAGAGTTCACAGGTACAGCAGGCGGCGGAGTTGTTGAGGTAACTATCAACGGCAAGAGAAACGTCCTTAAGCTTGACATCAAGCCTGAGGTAGTTGATCCAGAGGACGTTGAAACACTTCAGGACCTCGTTATGGCAGCTTTCAATCAGGCTGTTGCTAACCTCGATGAAGTAAGCGACACTGAAATGCAGAAACTCACAGGCGGAGTATCATTCCCAGGTCTGTTTTAATGGCTGAGTCAAACGCACTGCCTTTGGTACTTCTGGCAGAGCAATTTGCAAAGCTCCCTGGTATAGGCATGAAGTCCGCACAGCGCCTTGCCTACTATGTTATGTCCATGACAGATGAGGACGCATCGGCTTTTGCAGCGGCTATCACTAATGCCCACAAAAGCGTTCATCTTTGCAGCGTTTGCCAGAACTTTACTGACAAGCCAAAGTGTCCTATCTGTGCCGACCCAAGACGTGACCACACAACGGTCTGCGTAGTAGAAGACCCAAAGGATATAGCCGCTTTCGAGCGTACTAAGGAGTACAAAGGCGTTTACCATGTTTTGCATGGACTTCTCTCCCCTATGGACGACATTTCCCCTGACAAGCTTAAAATAAAAGAACTGCTTTCGAGGATAGAGCCTGAGAATGTTAAAGAAGTCATTATGGCTACTAATCCTACAGTTAATGGCGAAGCTACGGCAATTTACATTTCAAGGCTGCTGAAACCCCTTGGTGTAAAGGTCACACGTTTGGCGTTCGGTCTACCTGTTGGCGGAGTGCTTGAATATGCTGATGAAGTAACGCTTTATAAGGCTTTGGAAAATCGAAACGAAATATAAGAAAAAACCTCCCCGAACTATTCGGAGAGGTTTTTTTTACGTCTAAGATTTTTGAAAAATTCCGTCAGTGTATCTGCACACCGCTCTTGCAGTATACCGCCTGTGCAAAGAGGTCTGTGATTATAAGGCAGCTCAAAAAGATTTACCACCGATCCGCAAGAACCAGCCTTTTGGTCATACGCACCAAAAACCACACGCTCAATTCGAGAATTTATTATCGCACCCGTACACATAGGACAAGGCTCGAGAGTAACAAAAAGCTCACAACCCATAAGCCGCCAACCGCCAAGATTGCGACTTGCTTCCTCAATAGCCACAAGCTCGGCATGAGTCAAAGGGGAACGCCCATACTCACGACGATTGAATCCCCTGCCGATTATTTCACCGTTGGAACGCTTCACAATTATCGCACCCACAGGTACTTCCCCCTGCTCTGCGGCAATTTTCGCAAGCTCCAACGCTTTTTTCATGTAAAGCTCATCTCTCGTCATATTATCCTCGCACACACAAACATGGTCACAAGAATTGCGGCTATCCACACTGCGATCGAGTTAGTTGCAATGAAAGATTTAACTCGCTTTGACATCGTCATAAAAGAATTATCATTTTCAATGTTAAATGTCCAGTCACCAAAGCTTGTAAGCTTCGAGTACATCACAAGTGATACACCAACGATCACTGTACAGATTATGACTTCTGCTATTTTGGCATAAGGAAGATCATAGAGAACAATGTAACTTAATACAAAATTCGTGATGTGGGCGCAAATACTCATTGAAATTGCAGTAAAAACCGAGCCTGTTCGTATAGTAAAAAGTCCGAGAACCGCAGTGCAGCATACAACAAAAGGCAGATATGTAATATCATAGTAGCATAAACCGTTCACAACAGCAGTGATCATAATAGCAAAGGTGTCGCCAAATTGACGAAAAGTCTGCAAAAAAACTCCTCGAAATACTATCTCTTGCATTATAGGAACAATGATCGCAAAGAAAGCAAAAGAAATAAGAGCAACAACAGGATCTTCAGAGAATACAAAAATAGAATATATCCCGTCTAAATGCACAGCTGAAAACAGCAGACTAAGGATATATTGTCCAACCCTGCCCACAACGATTATGACCATCATAATAACCACAGCAGTTCCACGCATTTTTTCGTAGCCCTTTGAATTTGCAAAAACGACTTTATTAGGGATCTTAGTAACGATCTTAAAAATAAGACCAGGCACAACAAACTTTGCGGTAAACAACAGACCTAAAATAAAAGTCATTCCAACATCATATCTGCCATATCCGCCATCTGTTTGAGAAAAATACACAAATGTACCAGTTGTATCCGGTGCGTATTTATTCACTATAAAATAGTTAAGAAAATCAATAGCAAGCATTACCACAAGACAAATGCCCAACAAACTACAGCATTTTAGCATAGAGATCCTCTCTGCTACCTCTGCCTTATGAGGCACAAAACCCTCACCATCAATGTATGAGTGTTCTCTTGTATCATGTATAAACTGGAATCCAAAAGAATTCTGAGGATTTGAACGCCACTTTGCAAACGACTTCTTATAATCATCGCTCTGATTTTGATAAGTAGTATCCTGCGCAACGTCAATCATATAATCTTTAGTATTTGTATCGTTCAAATTCTCACCCCCGATATACTAATTATAGCATATCACCGTACTTTTTTAAAGCATACAAATATCATTTAACTTATTATTCATAATATTTTAAGACAAAAAAAGATCGGATACATATTGTACCCGATCTTTATATAGCGAACTAAAAATTAGTCTCTAACAGCTGTAACGACGCCAGAACCTACTGTTCTACCACCCTCACGGATAGCGAAACGAAGTCCCTCTTCGATAGCGATTGGAGTGATAAGCTCAACATCCATCTCTACGTTATCGCCAGGCATGCACATTTCCTTGTCAGCAGGAAGTGTGATAACGCCTGTAACGTCTGTTGTTCTGAAATAGAACTGTGGTCTGTAGTTGTTGAAGAATGGAGTATGACGGCCGCCCTCTTCCTTCTTCAGAACGTAAACCTGACCTGAGAACTTTGTGTATGGGTGAATGGAACCTGGCTTACAAAGAACCTGGCCTCTCTGAATGTCAGATCTCTGGATACCACGGAGAAGCGCACCGATGTTGTCGCCTGCCTCAGCGTAGTCAAGGATCTTTCTGAACATCTCGATACCTGTTACAACAGTCTTTGGTCTCTCAGTTGAAAGTCCGAGGATCTCAACTTCGTCACCAGTCTTGAGCTGACCTCTTTCAACTCTACCAGTAGCAACTGTACCACGGCCTGTGATTGTGAATACGTCCTCAACAGGCATCAGGAATGGGAGATCAGACTTTCTGTCTGGTGTTGGAATGAATGAGTCAACAGCGTCCATAAGGTCAAGGATTGGCTTGTAAGCTGGATCTGAAAGATCATCTGGAGCCTCAAGAGCTGCAAGAGCTGAACCCTTGATGATTGGAGTCTCATCGCCAGGGAAATCGTACTTGTCGAGGAGCTCTCTGATATCCATCTCAACGAGGTCGAGAAGCTCTTCATCGTCAACCTGGTCAGCCTTGTTCATGAAAACAACGATAGCTGGAACGCCTACCTGTCTAGCAAGGAGAAGGTGCTCTCTTGTCTGAGCCATAGGACCATCAGAAGCAGCAACTACGAGGATAGCGCCGTCCATCTGAGCAGCACCAGTGATCATGTTCTTTACATAGTCAGCGTGGCCTGGGCAGTCAACGTGAGCATAGTGACGGTTCTTTGTCTCATACTCAACGTGAGCTGTGTTGATTGTAATTCCTCTCTCTCTCTCCTCTGGAGCTGAGTCGATGTTGTTGTAATCCTTCTTCTCAGCAAGACCTTCAAGAGCAAGAGTCTTTGTGATAGCAGCAGTAAGAGTTGTCTTACCGTGGTCAACGTGACCGATTGTACCAATGTTAACGTGTGGTTTGGTTCTTTCGAAATGTGCCTTTGCCATAGGAATTTTCCTCCTTAAAATTTAATAGTTTCCGATTTAACATACCGTAGTATAATTATATCAAATAAAAAGCAAATTTGCAATAGAAAAAGCAGAAAATTTTCCGCAAATTTATTAGTCCTTGTTTCTTGAAGCCATGATCTTCTCAGAGATAGACTTTGGTACCTGAATGTAGCTGTCAGGCTCCATTGTGTACTGTCCACGACCCTGTGTCTTAGAACGCAGGTCATTTGAGTAACCAAACATTTCAGACAGTGGAACGAGAGCGTCTACCTGAACAGCACCGGTTCTCTGCTCCTGACCGAGGATCTGTCCACGACGGGAGTTGAGGTCGCCTATAACTGTTCCGAGATAATCATCAGGAGCGATAACGCAAACCTTCATGATAGGCTCAAGAATGATTGGTGAAGCCTTTCTCATAGCCTCCTTGAACGCCATAGAACCGGCGATCTTAAATGCCATTTCAGAAGAGTCGACTTCGTGATAAGATCCATCGTACAGCTCGACCTTAACATCAACTACCTGGAAGCCTGCGAGAACACCGTTCTCCATAGCACCCCTGATACCTGCGTCAACTGCAGGGATGTATTCCTTAGGAATAGCACCGCCGACAACCTTGTTGATGAACTCATAGCCCTTACCGGACTCGTTTGGCTCAACGTTGATCTTAACGTGACCGTACTGACCCTTACCACCTGACTGCTTAGCGTACTTGTAATCAACGCTTGCAGGAGCAGTGATTGTTTCCTTATATGAAACCTGAGGAGCACCGACATTTGCCTCTACCTTGAACTCACGGAGAAGTCTGTCTACGATGATCTCAAGGTGCAGCTCGCCCATTCCGGCGATAATTGTCTGACCTGTTTCCTCAGAAGTATAAGTTCTGAATGTTGGGTCCTCTTCAGCAAGCTTCGCAAGAGCGATACCCATCTTTTCCTGACCTGCCTTAGTCTTAGGCTCGATAGCGAGCTGGATAACAGGCTCAGGGAATTCCATTGATTCAAGAAGTACAGGGTGCTCTTCATCACAAAGAGTGTCACCTGTTGTTGTGTTCTTCAGACCGATAGCGGCACCGATATCACCAGCGTAAATTGTATCGATATCTTTTCTTGCGTTAGAGTGCATCTGAACGATTCTTCCGATTCTCTCGTCCTTATCCTTAGTGGAGTTATAAACTGTAGAACCGGCTGTCAGAACACCTGAATAAACTCTGAAGTAGCAGAGCTTACCAACGAATGGGTCTGTAGCGATCTTGAATGCGAGAGCAGCGAATGGCTGATCGTCGCCTGAAATTCTCTCAACTTCCTCACCTGTGTTTACGTCAGTACCCTTGATGTGTGGTACGTCGATAGGTGAAGGCATATAATCTACAATAGCGTCAAGAAGCTTCTGAACGCCCTTGTTTCTGTATGAAGTTCCGCAGGTAACAGGTACCATTGTGTTAGCGATAGTACTCTTTCTGATTACCTTCTTCATCTCGTCGATAGTGATCTCTTCGTCTGCGAAATACTTCTCAGCGAGATCGTCATCAACTTCTGCAAGATGCTCGATAAGGTCAGCGTGATACTGTTCAGCCTTTTCCTTGAGGTCCTCAGGGATCTCTTCCTGACGGATATCCTTTCCAAGGTCATCATAGTATACATAAGCCTTCATTTCGAGCAGATCGACGATACCCTTGAAGTCGTCCTCAGCACCGATAGGGAGCTGTATAGGAACGGCGTTGCAATGGAGTCTTTCATGGAGCATATTCAAAACGTTGTAGAAGTCTGCACCCATGATATCCATCTTGTTGACATATACCATTCTTGGTACCTGATAGTTATCAGCCTGTCTCCAAACTGTTTCAGTCTGAGGCTCAACACCACCCTTAGCACAAAGAACTGTTACAGAACCGTCGAGTACACGAAGTGAACGCTCAACCTCAACTGTAAAGTCAACGTGGCCCGGAGTATCTATAATGTTGAGTCTGTGACCCTTCCAGTAGCAAGTAGTAGCAGCAGAAGTAATTGTGATACCTCTCTCCTTCTCCTGTGCCATCCAGTCCATTGTAGATGCACCGTCGTGTGTTTCACCGATCTTATAGTTTACACCGGTATAAAACAGGATACGCTCTGTAGTAGTAGTCTTGCCGGCGTCGATGTGTGCCATGATACCGATATTACGGTAATCCTGCAATTTACATTCTCTTGCCATATATATCCTCCTTTATACCTCTTACCATCTGTAATGAGCGAAAGCCTTGTTAGCTTCAGCCATCTTATGAGTTTCGTCACGCTTCTTGCATGAGCCGCCAACGCCGTTAAGAGCGTCGAGGATCTCAGCTGCGAGTCTCTCTCTCATTGTGTCCTCGTTTCTCTCACGAGAATACTTTGTTATCCATCTCAGACCAAGTGTCTGTCTTCTGTCAGGACGAACCTCCATTGGTACCTGGTAAGTCGCACCGCCTACACGGCGAGCCTTGACCTCCAGCTCAGGCATGATGTTATCCATAGCCTCCTGGAATACTTCAAGAGCTGGTCTGCCTGTCTTTTCTTCGACAATTTCAAATGCTCCGTAAACGATCTTCTGGGCAACACCCTTCTTACCGTCAAGCATGATGTTGTTTACAAGACGTGTAACAAGCTTAGAATTGTATACTGGATCCTGAAGCACGTCTCTCTTTGTAACTCTACCTCTTCTTGGCACTTTAATTCCCTCCTTCACAAATAATGAATTCACAGGTACTCGCTCTGTAACCACGGCGCACAGCCGTTTTACAGCCCCGTCAGTTCCTTGTAGAGTCAACTAATATATATTAATCACTCCACATAAACTGTGGTCTTCGCAATATGCGACAATGAGTTATTACCTTGTTACTTAAATGAGCTTTTCAGTTTTTGATTACTTGGCTGCTCCTGCCTTTGGCTTCTTAGCGCCATACTTGGATCTCGCCTGCATTCTCTTAGCAACGCCCTGAGCATCGAGAGTGCCTCTGATGATGTGATATCTTACACCAGGGAGGTCCTTAACACGTCCGCCTCTGATAAGAACAACGGAGTGCTCCTGAAGATTGTGTCCGATACCAGGGATGTAAGCTGTAACTTCGTTTCCGTTTGTGAGCTTAACTCTGGCAACCTTTCTCATAGCTGAGTTTGGCTTCTTAGGTGTAGCAGTTCTTACTACTGTGCAAACACCACGCTTCTGTGGGCAGCTCTGATCGATAACTACCTTCTTCTTTGAGTTGAAACCCTTCTGAAGAGCAGGAGCTGTAGACTTGTCTGCAAGGACATTTCTTCCTTTTCTTACTAACTGGTTAAAGGTTGGCATATTTTCTCTCCTTTCATAGATTTGATACTATACGCTGATATACAATACATCAGCATACCTTGATATTATACACTATTCTCCGTCTCTTGTCAAGCACTTTTTCTTGACTTTTTTAACTTTTTGAAAATTTCAGTTAAATTTTCTGTCAAAAGCTATAAAAAGCACAGGGCAGCGGCTTTTCACGCCCTGCCCTGCAAATTATTCCTCATTCCGCCTTGCTGTCTGTATCTAAAATTTCTCCTTTATCCGCCACTTCGACCTCTGTCTCGCTGAATCTATGATAAGTTATAACACAATCGCTGTCGTCAGTTTTGTCCGAATAGGTTATATCGTTTTGTACTTCATTGATATAAAGTTTCAGATCATCACTAAAATAGGTGTTTGCACCCGTTGCGAATTTAATTGCAACGAGCCATTCATTTTCATCAAAGAAGTAATTTCTGTTGTTCTTTACCGTCGCACTTTGGGAACCGTACCATTCATTATTAGTATCGTCCTGCTCCACAATATCCTTATAATTGGAAGTTATACTGAAATATCTTCCGTCCACCTTGATAATTATGCCTTCCTTTGACCCTCCTGCTGTAGAAACGTTTATGGCTTTACCCTTTTGAATTGGTGTTATTATCAGCGGATAGATAATACCCCTTTCGTAATTGTCAGCATCATAATTGATATGCTTAACAGAATTCACCAACGTATCAATTTTAAATCCCCAGTCCTTTTCAACAGGATTTAGCACAATGCTGAAGTCGTCAGCTTGCAGTATCATATCTTCGTACATATGCTGTACACTATCAAGAATGAGCTTATCAAGCTTTTCCTTGCCTGTGTCCTTTGAACTGTCGATATCATAAGCATAGGCTATTGATGATCTCAGTGAATAATAGAAGTCTGTTCCAAAGCTGTCGCCACCGACCATTTCGTCAAGACCTGTTGCGATCTCATCCGAGTTCCAATTACTCAGATTATCGCAGTTTGTGCCGACTGCGATTTTTTCGCCCACTTTCAGTTCGTCCATATAAGCAAACTTCCCTGTGGTAACATCTTTCGCTCTGAAATCAAGTTTAAACGCAGCGTAAGAGTGGTATTTCAGGTATTCATATTCATTCACAGTAACATAGTCGATCAATTCGCCCTTTTTAACAGTGTATTTCTCAACATATATCTTATCGACAAAAAGATATCCCGTTCCGTCCGAGCCGCAGCCTGCATACGTTCCGACCGCCGTTATCTCTTTGTCTTTAACGACCTGCTTAAGCGCATTTTGTGCCTGTTCTAAATCAGCCGTAAGCTCAGTGCTGTCAAGGCTTTCCGAACTGTCTATACTTGGCTGCTGCATACCGACATTGATCTTATGCTCATCACCGCTGCGATAAAGCGTCAGCGCACCGCCCACCACCAGAAGCAAAGCCGCAAGCACCGCACCTGCAAGCTGAAAGCCTGTAAGCTTCGTTTTCTTTTTCTCTATAGGTCTGTCATACATAAGCGCACGCTCCTTCCAATCCGAAGGAGTTTTTATACAGTAAAAAGCATTTATCTTTTTCATTTGCTGCCCCTTTCTGTGATATCCTCATTGCAAACTATACCTTTAGTCAATGTTATGCTGAAAGTCCAGCCCCTACATAATAGTTTTTACCTCTTTTGTAGGGGACGGCGTCCTCGACGTCCCGATACTTTATGTCTTTATTGACATTCATATAGTTCACAACATTATCATATCCTTCAGTTGTTCTCTTCCACGTTTGAGATGTGTTTTTATCGTGTTTTCCTTGATATTTGTCAGCTCAGCTATCTCCTGCACTGACAGCTCCTCAAAGTAATAAAGATAAATACTATCCCGATATTTCGGGGGAAGTCTGAAAATAAGGTCAAGTATCTCTATGTCGCTGCCGTCCTTTGAGAAAGACGTTATGCTGTTCAGATCGACTGTGTTTTTCCTCAAACGATACCGCAAAACACTCCGGCATTCGTTGAGAGCCACTCTGATGAGCCACGCTTTCGGGTTTGGCAGACTGCCTTTTTTCATCTGCTTGAAAAGCTTGAAGAACACGTTCTGATAGCAGTCCTCAGCGTCGGAAAAATTTCCCGTGTGCACCACGCAAAGCCTTGTTACCATATCCGAATACTCCTCTACAAGTTGGCGGTATTCGCTTTCGGTCATATTCTTCATGCTTTCACTTCCCTTCATATACTAAAACGCCGCGGCAGGCAAAAAGGTTTCATACAAAATAAAAAAATCAGCCCGCATGAATGAACCATGCAGGCTGATATAAAAGTCATTAGTACAACGGTGTTTCTGCGGTGTTATGGTTAGCCGCACTCTCATTCTTGACCACCTGAACGTTGTTGTAAACGTCCATACCGGTGCCGGCAGGAATGAGCTTACCGATAATAACATTTTCCTTAAGACCCATGAGCTTATCGGTCTTGCCTCTGATAGCTGCGTCTGTAAGAGCCTTAGTTGTCTCCTGGAATGAAGCAGCCGACAGGAATGAATCCGAGTAGCTTGAAGCCTTTGTGATACCCTGAAGAACAGGAACAGTTGTGATAAGTCTTGCGTTCTCGTCGCCAGCGTCGATCTGAGCCTGTATCTCCTCGTTGAGTCTTGCGACCTCTCCTCTGTCGATAAGTGAACCAGGGAGCAGATAGCTTGAACCTGAGTCGTCGATCTTGACCTTTCTCATCATCTGACGAACGATAACTTCGATGTGCTTATCGTTGATATCAACACCCTGCAGACGGTAAACCTTCTGAACTTCGGTGATGATATAGTTCTGAACAGCCTTAGGACCATTAACTGCAAGTATATCAGCTGGGTTGATAGAACCCTCTGTGAGTGGCTCACCGGCTGTAACAGCCTGTCCCTCACGAACTCTTATCTTGTAGCCGTATGGGATAGCATAAGACTCCTGCTCAGGATTTTCAGTGTCCTCGCTTGTAACAGTGATCTGCTTGGTCTTCTTGACCTCCTCGATCCTAACTACGCCGTCGATCCTTGTGATGATAGCAGCACCCTTTGGACGTCTGCTCTCAAACAGTTCCTCGACTCTAGGAAGACCCTGTGTGATATCTTCCGCAGATGCGATACCACCTGTGTGGAAGGTTCTCATTGTAAGCTGTGTACCAGGCTCACCGATAGACTGAGCGGAGATTACGCCGACAGCCTCACCCACCTGAACGATATTTCCGTTTGCAAGGTTAGCGCCGTAGCACTTAGCGCAAACGCCATGCTTAGCCTGACACTGAAGAACTGATCTGATAGAGATAGAATCCTTGCCCTCAGCTTCGAGTGCAGCAACTATTCTTTCAGCGTCATGAACGTTTATGAGCTTGTTTCTTGAGCATATCATCTCGCCTGTCTTAGGATCCTTGAGGTCCTCAACAAGGTATCTGCCCACAAGTCTCTCGCTGAGAGGCTCGATCATTTCGTTTCCGTTCTTTATGTCGAATATCTCGATACCAACGTGAGTACCGCAATCCTCCTGACGAATGATAACGTCCTGAGAAACGTCAACAAGACGTCTTGTAAGGTAACCTGAGTCAGCAGTACGCAGAGCTGTATCGGCAAGTCCCTTTCTCGCACCTCTGGAAGAAATGAAGTATTCCAGAATGTTAAGACCTTCACGGTAGTTAGCTCTGATAGGCATCTCGATAGTTGAACCTGATGTGTTGGCGATAAGTCCACGCATACCTGCCAGCTGTCTGATCTGGTTGATAGAACCACGGGCACCTGAGTCAGCCATCATGTTGATCGGGTTGTATGGGTCAAGGTTAGCTTTCAGAGCCTCTGTAACTTCGTCTGTAGCGTTGTTCCAGATCTCGATGAACTTCTTTGACTTCTCTTCTCTTGAAATATAACCTCTCTTATACTGCTTGTCTATCTTGTCAACAAGTCCGTCAGCCTTTGCAAGGATATCCTTCTTAGCCTCAGGGATAGAAGCGTCGCATACTGCAACTGTGATAGCAGACTTTGTAGAATACTTATAACCAAGGCTCTTGATGTTGTCGAGAACTTCGGAAGTAGTAGTCGTACCATGTTTCTGTATACATTTATCAATGATATCAGAAAGCTGCTTCTTCTTTACGAGGAAGCTTATCTCAAGATCAAACTGCTTTTCTGAATTTGTTCTGTCAACAAAGCCAAGGTTCTGAGGAATGATAGAGTTGAAGATAAGTCTTCCGACTGTAGCGTCTATCACCTTTGATACCTGCTTGTCGCCTATCTGCTTGGTTATCCTTACCTTGATAGCAGCATGAAGTGAAACGATGTGCTGATCGTAAGCCATAAGAGCCTCGTTCACATCTCTGAACACCTTGCCCTCGCCAGGCTCGCCGTCCTTCTTCAGTGTCAGGTAGTAAGAACCAAGTATCATATCCTGTGTAGGAACTGCAACAGGGCGTCCGTCTGAAGGCTTCAACAGGTTGTTGGCAGCCAGCATAAGGAATCTTGCCTCAGCCTGAGCCTCTGCTGAGATCGGCAGGTGAACAGCCATCTGGTCGCCGTCGAAGTCAGCGTTGAACGCTGTACAAACCAGTGGGTGAAGCTTGATAGCTCTGCCCTCTACAAGGATAGGCTCGAATGCCTGAATACCAAGTCTGTGAAGTGTAGGCGCACGGTTGAGCATTACAGGGTGACCCTGAATAACGTTTTCAAGTGCATCCCAAACCTCTGGCTCAGCTCTGTCTACCTTTTTCCTTGCAGACTTAATGTTGATAGTAGGATTGGTGTCAACAAGTCTTTTCATAACGAAAGGCTTGAACAGCTCAAGAGCCATTTCCTTTGGCAGACCGCACTGATACATCTTAAGCTCAGGGCCTACGACGATAACAGAACGTCCTGAATAGTCAACACGCTTACCAAGAAGGTTCTGTCTGAAACGTCCCTGCTTACCTTTGAGCATATCTGAAAGTGACTTGTATGCTCTGTTGTTAGGACCTGTAACAGGTCTGCCGTGTCTGCCGTTGTCGATAAGTGCGTCAACAGCTTCCTGAAGCATTCTCTTTTCGTTTCTAACGATGATGTCAGGTGCTTCAAGCTCCAGCATTTTCTTAAGACGGTTATTTCTGTTGATAACACGTCTGTAAAGGTCATTAAGGTCGCTGGTTGCGTATCTTCCGCCGTCCAGCAATACCATAGGTCTGATATCAGGTGGTATAACAGGTATAGCCTCCAGTATCATCCACTCAGGTCTGTTGCCTGATGTTCTGAAAGCCTCAACGATCTCAAGTCTTTTCAGAAGCTTGATACGCTTCTGACCTGCAGGAAGATCCTTCAGCTCAGTTTTAAGCTCTTCTGAAAGCTTATCGAGGTCGATCTCTTCAAGAAGCTCCTTGATAGCCTCAGCGCCCATGCCGGCTCTGAACTCGTCCTCGTCATACTTTTCCTGCATTTCGCTATAATCCTTTTCAGTAAGGAGCTGACCCTTGATAAGCTCAGTGTTACCTGGATCTATAACGATGTATTTTGTGAAGTAAAGAACTTCTTCAAGTCTTTTCTGTGATATTTCAAGCATCTGTCCTATTCTTGACGGAGTTCCCTTGAAATACCAAATATGAGAAACAGGTGCAGCAAGCTCGATGTGACCCATTCTCTCTCTACGAACCTTGGCTCTTGTTACCTCAACGCCGCAACGCTCGCAGACTTTGCCTTTAAAGCGAATTTTCTTATATTTACCGCAGTGACACTCCCAGTCCTTTGAAGGTCCGAATATCTTTTCGCAGAACAATCCGTCCTTTTCCGGCTTCTGAGTACGATAGTTTATTGTTTCAGGTCTGGTAACAACGCCGTAAGACCACTCACGGATCTTCTGAGGCGAAGCAAGACCGATCTTGATTGATGCAAACTCATTGAATTCCAACAGCAGTACCCTCTTCCTGTTTAGTTTGAAGCACGGCAGCAGCCGACTTCTATATGAAACGGTCGCAGGGGCGGAGCCTTCCGCCCTTTGACCTCAGCTTATTTAGTTACTGTGCAAAATTATTCACCGTCATTAAGGAACAGATCAGACTCGTCGGAAGCTGCGCTGCCCTCCAGTTCGGAAGTGCCGTTCTCGTCTTCAGCCATGAAGCCCTCGTCGAGATCGCCCTCGTCAACGCCGAAATCGATATGATCTTCGATAGCAGGCTGTGGAACAAGCTCCTCGTCCTCGTCAAACGACTGCTTAAGATCTATTTCCTCGTTATTGATGTTGAGTACCTTGAGATCCAGACCAAGTGACTGAAGCTCCTTAACAAGTACCTTGAACGCCTCAGGAACACCAGGCTTAGGAACATTCTGTCCCTTAACGATAGCCTCGTATGTCTTGACTCTTCCCACAGTATCGTCAGACTTAACTGTAAGGATCTCCTGAAGTGTGTAAGCAGCACCGTAAGCTTCGAGCGCCCAAACTTCCATTTCTCCGAATCTCTGACCGCCGAACTGAGCCTTACCGCCGAGTGGCTGCTGTGTTACCAGTGAATAAGGACCAACTGAACGTGCGTGTATCTTATCGTCTACGAGGTGGTGGAGCTTCAGGTAGTACATATAACCGACTGTAACTCTGTTATCGAACTTCTCGCCTGTTCTTCCGTCATAAACAGTGAACTTGCCGTCCTCGCTCATGCTAAGTGCGTTAGGGTTGATGACCTCGTCCATTGTGTGGAGAGTGAACTCATCGTCCTTATGCTCCAGATAATTCTGCTGAGCCATTTTGAAGCATTCTCTGATGTCTGCCTCGTGAGCACCGTCGAATACAGGGGTCATTATCTTCCAGCCAAGGGCCTTTGCCGCCATACCAAGATGAACTTCAAGCACCTGACCGATGTTCATACGAGAAGGTACGCCCAATGGGTTAAGACAGATATCAAGCGGAGTACCGTCCTCAAGGAATGGCATATCCTCCTGTGGGAGTATTCTTGAAACGACACCCTTGTTACCGTGACGACCCGCCATCTTATCGCCCACAGAGATCTTTCTCTTCTGTGCGATATAGCATCTAACGAGCATATTTACTCCAGGAGAAAGCTCATCGCAGTTCTCTCTTGTGAATATCTTAACGTCAATGATAGTACCGGCCTCGCCATGAGGTACCTTAAGAGAATTATCTCTAACTTCTCTAGCCTTTTCGCCGAAGATAGCTCTCAGAAGTCTTTCTTCTGCTGTCAGCTCAGTTTCACCCTTAGGTGTTACCTTACCAACAAGTATATCTCCCGAGCGAACCTCTGCGCCTATTCTGATGATACCGTTCTCGTCCAGATCCTTAAGAGCGTCCTCGCCAACGTTAGGGATATCTCTTGTGATCTCCTCAGGTCCGAGCTTTGTATCTCTGGCTTCTGTCTCATACTCTTCAATATGGATAGAAGTGTACTTATCCTGCTTTACAAGGTTTTCGTTCAGAAGAACGGCGTCCTCGTAGTTGTAACCTTCCCAAGTCATGAAGCCGATAAGAGCGTTCTTACCAAGTGAAAGCTCGCCGTTTGAGGTAGCAGGGCCGTCACCGATTATCTGATTAGCTTCAATTCTCTCGCCCTTATTGACGATAGGTCTCTGGTTCGTGCAAGTACCTGCGTTTGAACGCTTGAACTTAGTCAGCTCATAAGTTCTGAGCATACCGCTGTCCTCACGGATAACGATCTTGTCAGCGTCAACGCTCTCAACAACACCTGCGTTCTTAGAAACAACAGCAACGCCTGAATCAAGACAAGCCTTGTACTCCATACCAGTACCAACGATAGGAGACTCAGTCTTGAGCAGCGGCACAGCCTGTCTCTGCATGTTTGAACCCATGAGCGCACGGTTAGCGTCATCGTTCTCAAGGAACGGGATACAAGCAGTAGCCACAGAAACTACCATTTTAGGTGAAACGTCCATGAAGTCGATCTTCTCTCTCTCTATCTCGAGGATCTGATCTCTGTATCTGCCGTTTACCTTAGGTCTGGCAAACTTGTTATCCTCAGTAAGAGGCTCGTTTGCCTGAGCGACCATGTAGTTATCTTCAACGTCAGCCGTCATATAAACAACTTCGTCAGTTACAACGCCTGTTTCCTTGTCAACACGTCTGTAAGGAGCTTCGATAAAGCCGTACTCGTTTATCCTTGCGAAAGAAGCAAGGTAAGAGATAAGTCCGATGTTAGGACCTTCAGGCGTCTCGATAGGACACATTCTGCCGTAGTGAGTATAGTGAACGTCACGGACCTCAAATCCGGCACGGTCTCTTGAAAGACCGCCAGGGCCGAGGGCTGAAAGTCTTCTCTTATGAGTAAGCTCAGCCAGAGGGTTGTTCTGATCCATGAACTGTGACAGTGGAGAAGAACCGAAGAACTCTCTAATAGCCGCAGTGATAGGTCTTATATTGATAAGAGCTGTAGGAGTAACGACCTCAGTGCCCTGTGACTGAATGTTCATTCTCTCACGGATAACTCTTTCCATTCTTGTGAAACCGATCCTGAACTGGTTCTGAAGAAGCTCGCCTACTGAACGGATTCTTCTGTTGCCAAGATGGTCGATATCGTCAACAGTACCAACGCCCTCGCAAAGGTTGAGGAAGTAAGAAACCGTAGCGATAATATCATCGATAGTGATGTGCTTTGGAACGAGGTCGTCAGCCTTAAGTTTGATGTTCTCCTTAAGCTCTTCCTCATTCTCAGAATCTTCAAGAACTTCCTTGAGAGCCTTGAAAGATACCTTTTCGTTGATGCCAAGCTCAGTGCAGTCAAAATCAACATAAGCGTTGATGTCTACCATGCCGTTGCCTATGATCTTAACTTCGCACTCTTCAAGCTTTGTAACAGCCTCGCCTGTTGCGGAAGTAAGATGCTCCTTTACCTCAACGTCAACGTAAGCCTCCATAACACCTGCGGTCTCGATCTCCATAGCCTTATCAAAGCTGATAAGATCGCCTGCCTCAGCCATTACCTCGCCTGTCATAGGATTTACAACAGGTCTTGAAAGTCTGTGACCTGAAAGTCTTGAACCAACGCCAAGCTTCTTGTTGTACTTATATCTTCCGAATCTTGAAAGATCGTATCTCTTAGCGTCAAAGAACAGGTTGTTCAGGTGAGTAACAGCAGAATCTACTGTAGGAGGCTCGCCCGGACGAAGCTTCTTGTAAACCTCAAGAAGAGCTTCCTCTCTGTTAGCAGTCTGATCCTTCTGCATGATAGTCTGAGTAAGTCTTTCATCAGGACCGAAAACTTCCTCGATCTCCTCGTTAGTACCAATACCGAGCGATCTCAGGAAAGTAGTAAGAGGGATCTTTCTGTTTTTATCGATTCTGACATAAACCACGTCGTTAGAATCCATTTCATATTCAAGCCAAGCGCCTCTGTTAGGGATAACAGTTGTCTTGAACAGATCCTTACCGGTCTTGTCCTTATCAAAAGCGTAATAAACACCTGGTGAACGCACCAACTGAGAAACGATAACACGCTCTGCACCGTTGATAACAAAAGTTCCGCTGTCGGTCATTTTAGGGAAGTCACCCATAAATACCTCGGACTCCTTGATCTCGCCGGTCTCGGTATTGTTAAGTCTTGCAGTAACTCTCAGTGGCACTGCATAAGTTACATCTCTCGCCTTGCACTCTGCAACAGAATACTTAGCCTCTTCGTCGAAATGGTATCCAACAAAAGTCAGCTCCAGCGTACCATTATAATCAGTAATAGCTGAAACATCTCTGAAGACCTCCTTCAGACCTTCATCGAGGAACCACTGATAAGAGTTCTTCTGCACTTCAATAAGGTTAGGCATCTCCAGAACCTCATTGATCTTGGCAAAGCTCTTTCTCGTGTTCTTACCAAGTTTTACGTCCTTGACATTCACCATAGGCTCAATCACTCCTTAATTTATTTGGAAAATACATTTATATAACACTATATAACAATCGTATTCGCCAGTGGTTTTGGCGGTGTTTTCCATGATTTTCTGCACTCAAAAACGCATGAAATAGGTGGAAAACTCCATTATGATACAGTATACTATTATATAATATTAGCAAGCCCTTGTCAAGCATTTTAGCTTACACATCTCGCCGATTTTCCTATTTTCTGCGATTTGAACAAAAATCGCACAATTCGACGCAGAAACTTCTACTATTACCAATGTGTTATCAAATCGTAAATTTTTCGTTTACTCACCTGCTTTTATCACCCTCTGCCTAATTGCCTCCGCCCTAACCTACCCTTTATTTCATCACTATCTGCACCAACTTGTCTGCCATTACATAATAAATCCGATTTACTTGTCATATCCAACAAAAAATCACTTAACAAATTGTGCAAACAAATGATTTATATTTTAATTTGGCAACATTTCTGCAATTGTTGCA
>ERZ773276.513-NODE-513-length-41910-cov-12.763039_pt1 | contig 41910 bp, 33 predicted proteins | sample MGYA00511386_ERZ773276 | MGnify/ENA primary metagenome ERZ773276 (study PRJEB29015, sample SAMEA2737778) | human gut metagenome | biome: human gut; feature: human-associated habitat; material: faeces | place: China | collected 2012 ...
TCCGCACAAGTAAGTATACATTATTAAATTTAAGAAGTAAAGTAATCGTCACGTGTCTTGGCGTCTTGGCAATCTTAGGATCCTTATTATACTCATATGTGACTAAATAGTCTTTGTACAAGCTGCCATACAAACCAGTTGCATACTCAGGGCCTTCATCCCAACTCACATAATGTGGAAAACTTACAAATGCTCGTGTGGTTGAACTGTAATGTGTATAGTCATGCCCAGTATGATAACAACCATACTTTGTAGGATGACATGTATCATTTAAATACTCACTGACAGTCTCGCTTGTCAAAGTACGAATAGGCTGTCGCCAGCTCTTCACTAAATGGTACTTGCCATCCTGTGTGTGCACATACTGAACCTGTGTGAAATACTTCCCATCTGAATTATCAATAAAGATACAGATAATCACAGGCTGCGCCTTTATCTTAACTGAATAAGTACCCTCTTCCGCGGCGAGGTTTGTCCTGTCAGAATAAAACTTTTCAGCTGATGATACCGACTTAAATGAGGTCTTTTTAATATCCTCAGTTGTGTAAGGCAAACAGTTTGCCTTACGTCCTGTACAAGCCATAATAGCAGCAACATACTTTGAACTATCATAAGTACCATGATAAGTAACACCTGGGCTAATCCAATGCTTTTCAATAGCAGACTCATCCAGCTGCCAGTCACCATTATCCTTTACATATGTGTAAATACGGACAGGAACAGTTGTCGTATAATACGCTTCAATAACCACATCGCTGCGTACTTCCGGGATAATGAAATGCGTCATGTTATAAGCATCTTTCTGCCAGTCAGACGTCCTTGCCTTAATCTGTCCCGGAGTTCCATACTTGGTGTAAACATAATTGCGCATATATGGAGCATACGTAACATAACTGCGGTTTGTACTCTTACTTTTGTGAATTACACCATTTGCTGGTGTATGAGATCCCCAGATATCCTTTGCTGTAAACTGTGTCCATTCACTGTCTTTTTTTGTTGTAATAACAATACGATACAAGTAGTTCTCGCACGATTCCTTTAAAGACTGCTTACTAGAAGTCTTAATCACGTAAGGAATTGAAGCCGTTGACATGCCCGTATTTTTGTCTTTGATCTCTGTTAAATCTGACTTAGAAATCTGCTTTACAGGTTTTCGATCTTCAAACCGGGACTTGGCATGACTGTCTATTTCTGCAGTGGACTCCTCTTTATCAGACGATTCTGGCACGACTGTACCATCTTTCTTAACATAAGCACCATTATTATCCGTCTTAACCGAATAGCTAACCCACGGTGCACCATCCTGGATTCCACTGGCTAAAACCTTAGTATCCTTGTATACTGATTTATCCGTTTTTTCAGAATGTTTGTATTCCAGATCCTTACTATCATCAACAGACGGATACTCTTTTGTTTCTTTGTTAAAGGATTCTGTTGTGTAGTAAGTCATCAGTTCCACCTTATGAAAGGAAGTTTCTGGTCCAGTAGAAACAAGTGCATAAAACCATTCCACTTTCAGTTTCTTGGTAGTATCTTTAGCTTCATTACGAATACCCCAGTTCTTGCTATTGCACCAATTAATTGCCTTGTTGATCTCCTTGTTCCATTTATTAACCGTGATAACCTCATTCTTTTTGAATGTTTTTGTAGGCTGACATGCACCATTCTTTGTCTTATTATAGACATCATATCGCTTGACAGTAACTTTCCGGTTGTAAATGTTCTTTGGTGGTGCTGAGATCACTTCGCCATCTGCTGTATCTGCCTGTGTGGTCTGCTTTTCCTTGTCCTCCACAAAATACGGGACATAATCACCAGAGGAACCTTTAGTAAGCTCAATCATGGAGGATGCCAAAACAATCTCTTTCCCGCCGCTGTCCTTGTCAAGTACCTTGGAAACACGGTAGCCAACACACATGTACTTCTTTTTCTGTCCCTTTTTGGTTGTTTTTGTTAAAAACTTGCCATTCTTCTTACTGGCTGGATTCTTCACCGTGTAGGACTCGTCACTAAACGGACGGTACTCTATGGTCTGATACTCCTTGCCCTTGCTGTTCTTAAGAATATTGCCCTGCGGTCCCCAGATATAATCGGAAGTCAAAATTGGTACTACAGCTTTTTTGTTGTTAGTTTTAGCTGACAACGTAATCTGGTATTTCATGCTGCTCTTCTTGGTTTTCTGTTTTCCGATATCGTAGCATGTTGAGATAACCTCCACATGTGGTAACTTAAAGCGGACTAACTGATTGTAATGAACATAATAGTTGTTGTAGTTTCTATCTTTCCACCCATAACTAAACCAGGATTTACAGTCATAATAATAATGACCGTCACCACGCTGGATAACAGGGCTAATATAAAACTCAATATAATCGCGCTCTGGATGCTCTGACATTACCTTAGCAAACCTTTGTCCAGTTACAGTATCATCATCAGTACAAAAGTAATGAAGTGTTCCAATCTTTCCGGAACCAACAGAAGTTTTAGCTTTTCCATAAACCTTTGTGTAACGATAAAATGTCTTTTTACCCGCGTTAGGTACAGCCTTGGTGGTTTTTGAGGTATTTACCTGATAACCAAAAATATAATCAGATCTTTGCTTTGCAGCCGCAATCGAAGTGGGTACATTTGGAATCGGTTTACCATTATAATATTGATTTGAATTCCATGGCTTAGTATGCCAATACTCATACTCCGTGTGCCACCCCGTTGTACCAGTTTTCTTGGTATCAATCTTATAATAAGCGATGTAATTGCGTTTTGAGTTCAACTCAGATTTAAAATCGAACATTGCATTAAGAGTATCACCGGTAGTATAAATAATATCATAATCACCAATTTTGACAAAATAGGGCATATTTTCATCAAGGGTTGCCTTACTGTCCGCAGCCTTTGTCTGCGTTGGGATGTTAGTCAGGCACACGAGAGTCAGCGCTGCTAGAATAGGTGCTCTTACAAAAAACTTTTTCAATTTTTGTTTCACTTTTGGTTTAAAAATCATATAGGAATCCTCCTCAAGAATAATCAGAATCAAAAATCTTATATAGTTTACACGATTTTGCGTGGTTTGACAAGCGGGTATTTACAGAATGATGAGATTTTTCGGGCTCCGGGTGAGAATTTCGGCCCCGTCTGCCGTCAGATGCATCACGTCCTCGATGCGCACGCCGAACTTTCCGGGCAGATAGATGCCCGGCTCGGCGGAGATGACGGTGTGCTCCGGCAGCCTCCCGTGCACGCCGGGGGCGGCGATGGGGTGCTCGTGAATGTCGAGGCCCAGACTGTGGCCGAAGCTGTGACCGAAGTAGTCCCCGTAGCCCGCGTCGCTGATGACCTTGCGCGCGGCAGCGTCCACGCGCTCGCCGGTCACGCCGGCCTTTGCCGCGGCGATGCCGGCCAGCTGCGCGTTGAGCACGGTCTGGTACACGCTGCGCATCTCGTCGGTCGGTATGCCGACGGCGACGGTGCGCGTCATGTCCGAGCAGTAGCCGTTTTTGCGGCAGCCGAAGTCCATCGTCACGAAGTCGCCCGCGGCCACGCGCCGGTCGCCGGGCACGCCGTGGGGCATGCTTGTGTCCGGGCCGGTGAGCACGATGGGGTCAAAGCTCATGCCCTCCGCACCGAGGCGCAGCATGCGGTAGATAAGCTCGGCCGCGATCTCGCGCTCGGTCATGCCGGGGCGGATGACGGTGCAGATCTGGGCAAACGCCTCGTCCGTGATCTGCTGGGCCTGATACATCATCGCAAGCTCCTCCGGCTGCTTGGCCGCGCGCAGATTGCGGATCAGGTTCTGCGCCGGCTGGAGCTTCAGACCGAAGAGCTGCTCATAGGCCGTGAACTCGGCATAGCTCGTCGTCTGCTCCTCGCCGCCGAGGATCTGCACGTTCGCCTCGCGCAGGATGCCCTGCACGAGTGTGCGCATCGGCGCCTCGCGCGAGCACAGCAGCACCTGCGCGATGCCGGTCAGCGCGGCGCGCGCGGCCTCGATGTAGCGGGCGTCGGTGATGAAAAATGCCTGGTGTACCGTTACGATCACGGCGCCGTCCGAGGACGGGAAGCCGGTGGCGAACCGGCGGTCATTTTCGTCGGTGAGCAGGATGGCGTCCAGATGCGCCTGTGTCAGCGCGCGCTGGATGCGGGCAATATTGTTGAGCATGAAAAATACACCTCCGTGGGAATGGGTCTGCATTTAAGATTGTGTGTCCGTGGCCGGGTCGGTCAGGGCAAGATCGTTTGCGGTCATCGGCTCGTGCAGCACGTCGCCGTCCATTTCTTCCAGCCCGACGGCCGACACGCCGTCGAGCGCCGTGCCCGTCAGCACTAGACAGGCCAGCGCCTGCGTGCGCACGATGCCGCTCACCGTGTCCGAGCCCGTCACCGTCAGCCAGAGCGTGCCCGCGTCGTCGATGCGGTAGCCGCCGAGCGTCAGCCACCCGCGCACGGGATTGAAGCACGTGCTGTCGCCTGGCGCCGCGCCGAGTGCGTCGATCGCCGCCTGAACCGGGTCCGTGCCGTCCGGCACGGTGACCGCCTCTGTCTCCATGAGGGCGGTGCCCTCTTTTGCGATGCGGTATACCGTCACGGTCTGCCGCTTTGCGCAGCCCGCGCAGCCGAGTGCGAGCACGGCCGCCAACAGCATGGGAAGCCAGCGCTTCATGTCTCCGGCACCTCCTTTTGCGCCTCGGGCGCGTCGTCTGCCGCCGCGCGCGGGAACGTCACGGTAAAGCGTGTGCCGTGCGGCTCCACGCCGTCCACGGCCACGGTGCCGCCGTAGAGCGCGGCCGCATCGTGTACGATCGACAGGCCGAGACCGCTGCCGCCGTGCTCGCGCGAGCGGGCCTTGTCCACGCGGTAAAAGCGGTTGAAGATGTTCGGCCGGTCGGCCTCGGGGATGCCGATGCCGGTGTCGGCCACGGACAGGACGCTCTGCCCGCCGTGCGTCTCCACGCGCACGGTCACGTCCCCGCCCGGGAGATTGTATTTGATGGCGTTTTCGACAAGGTTAAACACGATGTGGTAAATGTCGTCCTCGGATGCGCGCACGGTCACGCCCTCGCTCATGAGGCACGTGATCGTCACGTCGCTCTGGTCGGCCAGCGGCCGCAGCAGATGCAGCGTCCCGTGCACGGCCTGCTGCAGGTCCACGATCGTCACGTCCGGCTGTACGCCGTCATCGCGCCGCGACAGGTCGAGCAGCTTCTCGGTCGTGCGCTGCAGGCGCTCGGCCTCGCTGCCGATGTCGGCCACGAACTCGCGCATCGTCGCGCTGTCCATGTCCGCGCTCTGGGAGATGCTGTCCGACAGCAGGCGGATGGACGCCAGCGGCGTCTTGAGTTCGTGCGACGCGTCGGAGACGAACCGGCGGCGCTGGGCCTCGGTCGTCTCGAGCCGTTCGGTGAGGTTGTTGAACTCCTGGCCGAGCTCGGTCAGCTCGTCGTTGCCCGAGAGCGTCAGGCGGAAGCTGTAGTCGCCGCTCTGCACGGTGCGCACGCCGTCGGCCAGCTGCGTGATGCGCCGCGTGAGCATTTTGATGGAAAACCACAGCACCACGAGCGCGGCCGCGCCGATGCCGATCGTGATCGTGCCGAGCCGGCGCTGGATGCTGCCGATGAGCGCGGCGCGCTCGCTGTCGCTCTCGCACACGTACACGGCGCCGACGGTCCGGCCGCTGCTCATGACAGGCATGGCCGCGCGGCTGAGAAACGCCTCGGTCGTGTAGTGCGAGTAGAACACGGCCTGTCCGCCGAGCGCGCGCACGAGCTCGGGGTAGAGCACGTACTTGCCGCGGATGTTGTTTTCGCTTGCGGAGTCATATACGGCCAGCCCCTCGCTGTCGGTCACGATGATGCGCGTCAGGTCGCGCAGGTCGAGCAGGGCGAGCACCTGCCGCGTGTTGTCCGGCGTGAGATTGTCGAGCAGCGACAGGGAGGACGACACGACGGCGGCGCGGTTTGTCAGCGCGCTCTGCTTTTCGGTGAACACGATGTCGCGCGAGGCGCGCGTGGGGTAGGTGTTCATGAGCGCAAGCAAAATTGCCACGAGGATCGTGAACGTCACGGCGAAGCGAAACTGCACGCTCGATACCAGCCTGCGCGGCAGCCGGATGCGAAACGGATGCTGCTTCATCCGTCAGGCCTCGGCGAAGTAGTAACCCACGCCCCACTTCGTGATGATGTATTCGGGGGCGGCAGGGTTGCGCTCGAGCTTTTCGCGCAGGCGGCGGATGTGCACGTCCACGGTGCGGATGTCGCCCTGATAGTCGTAGCCCCACACGAGGTCGAGCAGCTGCTCGCGCGAGTAGACCTTGCCGGGGTTGCGCATGAGCAGTTCGATGAGGTCGAACTCCTTGAGCGTCAACTCCACGTTCTGGCCGAAGCGGCGGGCGCTGCGGCGCTCGGGGTCGATCTCGATGTGGCCGCGCACGAGCTTGCCGCCGTCCGGCTCGGCCGGGGCGGCGGGGGCCATGCTCGAGCGGCGGATGAGCGCGCGGATGCGCGCCTTGAGCTCGAGGATGTTGAACGGTTTCGTGATATAGTCGTCCGCGCCGGACTCAAAGCCGATGAGCTTGTCGGCGTCCTCGCTGCGGGCGGTAAGCATGATGATCGGCACGGTGGAAAATTGCCGGATCTGCTGGCACGCACCGAGCCCGTCGAGCTTCGGCATCATGAGATCGAGCAAAATCACGGCGTACTCGCCGCGGCGCGCCATGTCCACGGCGGTCTCACCGTCATAGCACACGTCCACCTGATAGCCCTCGTTTTCGAGGTTGAATTTGATGCCCTTGACGATGGTTTTTTCGTCGTCCACAACCAGTATTTTCATCGCGGTTCCTCCGTTCGCGTCTTTTTGCGGAAATGATTTGCTTTTCGCCGCCGGAATTATTATAATGGAGCAAGACACTGCCTTTGTCCCGGCCGCGCGGCTGCACCGTCTCCGGCCGGATATTCCATTATATCATAGTTGCATGGAGAAAGATATGAAAAAATATCGCATTTTGCCGCTGCTGCTCCTTGTCTGTCTGCTGCTGGCGTCCGTTTTCCCGGCCGCCGCTGTCACGTCGGCCGATGGGGTGCCCCAGAGCACCATTCAGGCCGAGGAGGGCTCCTATGTCCTCGGCAGCGACGCGGTCAAGTCCGCACTCGATGAAAAGCTCGGGGCCAACTGCGTTCTGCTCGCCGACGAGGACAGCGGCCAGTATTACTATACCCGCAATATTGACGCCAAAGCCTATCCCGCGAGCCTGACGAAGATCATGACGCTCCTGCTCGCGGTCGAGGCGGTCGAGCGCGGCGACGTGCAGCTGGATGACACCGTCACCGCCTATGCCGACTGTAATGCCGACATGGTCGAGGGCGCGAGCAATGCCGACATCAAGGTCGGTGAGACCATGACGTTCGAGGACTTTCTCTACTGCGCCATGATCTCCTCGGCCAACGAGGCGTGCAACGTCGTCGCGGAGTACGTCTGCGGCAGCATCTCGGCGTTCGTGCAGCGCATGAACGCGCGCGCGCAGGAGCTCGGCTGTACGGGCACGCACTTTGTCAACCCCCACGGTCTGCCGAACGACGATCATTACACCACGGCGCATGACCTCTACCGCATCACGAAGGAAGCGCTCAGCCACGAGCTCTTCGCCACGATCTGCAATACGGTCAAGCACACCGTCCCGGCCACGAACCTGTCCGACGAGCGCACGCTCTCGAACACGAACGGCCTGATTAACCCCGAGTCCCCGATGTACCGCGGCTATTATTATGAATACGCCAAGGGCGTCAAGACCGGCCACACCGAGGCCGCGGGCTACTGCCTCATCTCCACGGCGGAGAAGGACGGCGTGCGCCTGCTGTGCGTCGTGCTCGGCGGCAAGGGCACGGCCCGCGCCAACGGCACGACCGATTTCGGCAGCTTTTCCGACACGCTCACGGCCTACCGCTGGGTGTTTTCCAACTACGGCTGGCGCGACATCGTCAGCGCGAGCGACCTTGTCTGCGAGGTGCCCGTGCGCTACGGGCGCGACAGTGACGGCGTGACCGTCCGCCCGGCGCAGAGCATCTCGGCCGTGCTGCCGTCGGCCGATACGGCCGGCGCGCCGCAGTTCGAGCAGCAGATCACGATCTACTCCGAGCGGGACGGCAAGCCGCTCGAAGCCCCCGTCAAAGCGGGGGACGAGGTCGGGGAACTCACTGTGTCGTATAACGGCACGGTCTACGGCACGGTCAAGCTCGTCGCGGCGGTCGATGTCGCCGTGTCGAAGGGGGCGTATATCGTGGGCCACCTGCGCGCCTTTTTCACGAATCCGATCGTGCTCGTCGTGCTCCTGCTCGTCGTGCTTGCCGTCATCGGCTATGTGCTGTGGCTGGTGCGCCGCCGCAAGCAGGTCGAGGCCGAGCGAAAGCGCCGCCGCCGTGCGCAGCTGGAGGCGGAGGAGGCCCGCCGCCGCGCGCTCGCGCACGAGACCCTGCGCGAATTTGACCGCGATCATGTCGGCAGCGGCCGCCGCTGAATCCCAATTTGCTCCTGCATCGCCCGCCGGCGCTCCGGCGGGCGATTCTTTATCATTTGTTTACAATTCCGGCCCTCCGGACGGCCCGGACACATTGACCATTGCGGCACTTGATGATATAATACACTGTCTAAGTATCACCATTCCGGCGCACACTGGAACTGCACGGTTCCGTCCCGCCGGACAAGAGGAGCAGCTATGTGGATTTCGGATTCTTGGCAGGATTTTGAGGTGCTCGACTGTTCGCGCGGCGAAAAGTTGGAGCGCTGGGGAAAATATACGCTCGTGCGCCCGGACCCCCAGGCCATCTGGGACACGCCGCGCACCGACCCGCGCTGGCGCACGGCCGACGGGCGCTACAGCCGCAGCCATACCGGCGGCGGCAGCTGGGACAAGCGCACCCTCCCGCCAAGCTGGGACATCCGCTACCGGGACCTGACGTTCCGCGTCAAGCCCATGAACTTCAAGCACACGGGCATCTTTCCCGAGCAGGCCGCCAACTGGGACTACGCCATGGCGAAGATCCGCTCGGCCGGCCGCCCGGTCTCGGTGCTCAATCTCTTCGGCTACACGGGCGCGGCCACGGTCGCGTGCGCGTCCGCCGGGGCGAGCGTGTGCCATGTCGACGCGGCGAAGGGCATGGTCGCCTGGGGCAAGGAAAACGCCGCCGCCTCCGGCGTGGCCGACCGGCCCATCCGCTGGATCGTGGACGACTGCGGCAAGTTCGTCGAGCGGGAGATCCGCCGCGGCCGCCGCTATGACGCCGTCATCATGGACCCGCCAAGCTACGGCCGCGGCCCGGGCGGCGAGGTCTGGAAGCTCGAGACGAACCTCTGGCCGTTTGTGGAGCTGGTGTCCGGCGTGCTGTCGGACGATCCGCTCTTTGTCATCATCAATTCCTACACCACGGGCCTGAGCCCGTCGGTGCTCACGTATCTCTCGGAGAGCATCTTCACCCGGCGCTTCGGCGGCCGCAGCGAATCGCAGGAGCTGGGTCTGCCGGTCACGGCGTCCGGTCTTGTGCTGCCGTGCGGGGCGACCTGCCGCTGGGAGCGCTGAGCGGAAAGGAACACCATGGAACCGATCTTACGAACCGAACATCTGACCTTTACCTACCCCGGCGAGCCCCAGCCCACGCTCGGCGACCTCTCGCTCGAGATCGCGCGCGGCTCGTTCGTGGCCGTGCTGGGACACAACGGCTCCGGCAAGAGCACGCTCGCCAAGCACTTCAACGCCATCCTGCTGCCGACCGGCGGCAAGGTGTATGTCGACGGCATGGACACGGCGGACGAGAATAACCTTCTGTCTGTGCGCGCCACGGTGGGCATGGTCTTTCAAAATCCTGATAACCAGATCGTCGCCAACGTCGTCGAGGATGACGTAGCCTTCGCGCCCGAGAATCTCGGCGTCCCGTCGCAGGAGATACGCGCACGGGTGGATGCAGCCCTGAAGCAGGTCGGCATGTATGATTTTCGCCTGCACGCGCCGCACCTGCTCTCCGGCGGACAAAAGCAGCGCGTGGCCATTGCGGGCGTCATCGCCATGCAGCCCAAGTGCATCGTGCTTGACGAGCCGACGGCCATGCTCGACCCCTCCGGCCGGCGTGAAGTGATCGACACGGCCACGAAACTCTGCCGCGAGCAGGGCATCACGGTCGTGCTCATCACGCATCATATGGAAGAGTGCATCGGCGCCGACCGCGTCATCGTGCTCTCCAACGGCGCCGTCGTTGCCGACGGTGCGCCGAAGCAGGTCTTTTCGCAGGTCGACCTGCTGAAAAAAGAGGGCCTCACTGCGCCCGTCACCGTCCGGCTGCTGCACGCGCTGCGCGCGCACGGCATGGACGTGCCGCTCGACGCGCTCACGGTCTCCGACTGTGCGGACGCCGTCGCCGCCGCTCTGAAGAAATAACCACCGATCTTCATCGATAAAGGAAACGAAATTATGACGCCAATCATCCGGGTGGATCATCTCCGGCACACCTACAGCGCCGGGACACCTTTTGAAAAAGTCGCCATCGACGATATTGATCTCGCCATCCCTGCCGGGCAGTTCGTGGGCATCATCGGCCACACGGGCTCCGGCAAGAGCACGTTCATCCAGCACCTCAACGGGCTGCTCGCACCGACGTCCGGCACCGTGCTCTTCGACGGGGAGGACATTCACCGCAGCAAGGCCGCCACGCGCGACGTGCGCTTTCAGGTCGGGCTGGTCTTTCAGTATCCCGAGCACCAGCTCTTTGAGGAGACGGTATATCAGGACATCGCCTTCGGCCCGAAAAATGCCAAGCTCTCCACGGAAGAGGTCGATGCGCGCGTGCGCGAGGCTGCCCGCTTTGCCGGTGTGGACGAGGCGCTCTTTGAGCGCTCGCCGCTGGAACTCTCCGGCGGGCAGAAGCGCCGCATCGCCATCGCCGGCGTGATCGCCATGCGCCCGCAGGTGCTCATCCTCGACGAGCCCACGGCCGGACTTGACCCCGCGGGCTGTCGCGGCGTGCTCGAAAACATCGCCGCCTACCGGCGCGAGACCGGCTCGGCCGTCCTGCTTGTCACGCACAGCATGGACGATGCCGCGCGCATCGCCGACCGGCTCATCGTCTTTCACGCCGGGCACGTCGCCTTCGACGGTGCGCCTGCAGAAGTCTTTGCCCACACGCAGGCGCTGCTCGACATTGGCCTCGACGTGCCGCAGGCCGCGCGCATCGCGCAGGCACTGCGCGACCGGGGCATTCCGCTCCCGCCGTCGATCTATACCCTTGAGCAGCTCACGGACGCGCTGCTCGCCGTCGGGAAGGAGGCGGGCGTATGCTGAAAGACGTCACCCTCGGCCAGTTTTTCCCCGGCAGCAGCATCGTGCACCGGCTCGATCCGCGCTGCAAGCTCCTGCTGACCATCGTCTATATCGCGGCGCTGTTCACGGCGGAAAGCTACGTGTCCTACGCCGTTATGCTGATTATTACGGGCGTGTGCATCGCGCTCTCGCGCATCCAGCTCAAGGTCATCCTCCGCGGTCTCAAGCCGCTGTGGATCATCATCGCGCTCACGGCCGTGCTCAATATGTTCTTCACGCCCGGGCGCGAGCTCGTGTCCTTCTGGAAGATCACCGTCACCTATGAGGGCCTTGTGCGCGCCGTGTTCATGGTCCTGCGCATCACGATGCTCATTGCAGGCACGTTCCTGCTGACCTATACCACATCGCCCATCGCGCTCACCGACGCGATGGAGATCCTCTTCGGCCCGCTCAAAAAGCTCAAAGTGCCCGTGCACGAGATGAGCATGATGATGTCCATGGCCCTGCGCTTCATCCCCACGCTCATTGAGGAGACGGACAAGATCATGTCCGCGCAGAAAGCGCGCGGCGCCGATTTTGAGACCGGCAATCTCATCCAGCGCGCCAAGGCGCTGCTGCCGCTGCTGGTGCCGCTGTTCGTGTCGGCGTTCCGCCGCGCGGACGAGCTGGCCGTGGCCATGGAGTGCCGCTGCTATCACGGCGATCAGGGCCGCACACGCATGAAGCAGCTCACGTGGTGCACGCGCGACACGCTGGCCATGCTCTGGAGCGCGCTCGTGCTCGCCGGCGTGATCGTGCTCGCGAGGTTCGGCCTGTGAGGCGCAACATCGCCCTGCGCCTGCAGTATGACGGCACGGCCTATCACGGCTGGCAGGTGCAGAAGACGGACATCACCGTCGCCGAAACGCTGGAGCGCGCGCTCACGAAGGTCTGCGGAGAACCGATCAAGGTCGTCGGCTGCGGCCGCACGGACGCGGGCGTGCACGCAAAGCGCTACTGCGCCAATTTCCGCACCGACTGCACGATCCCGATCGACCGGGTGCCCCTTGCGGTCAATGCCCGCCTCCCGGCGGACATCGCCGTGGTCGACGCCGTCGCCGCGCCGGAGGATTTCAATGCCATCGGCTCGTGCATCCAGAAAGAATACGTCTATCAGATCTACAATTCCCGCATCCGCGATGCGTTTTTGGAGCACCGCGTCTGCTTTTATCCCCAGCCGCTGGATTTTGAGCGGCTCGCGCGTGCCGGCCGCGCCTTTGAGGGCACGCACGACTTTGCCGCCGTGCGCTCCGTCGGTACCGAGACGCGCACGACCGTGCGCACGGTGCACTGGTGCCGCGCCGAGCGGGACGGCCCGCTCATCTCCATCGCCGTCTGTGCCGACGGCTTCCTGTATAATATGGTGCGCGCCATTGTCGGCACCATGGTCTATGCGTCTTACGGCAAGATCGAGCCGGAGACCATCCCGGCGCTGCTGGCCACGCGCGACCGGCGCCTCACGGGGCCGACCATGCCCCCGCAGGGGCTGTATCTCAACCGCGTGTGGTACGACGGCGCCGTCGGCGATATGATGAATCAGGCCTGACACCGCGTCCGCCATGCGGACAGGGGAGGAATGTCCATGAACGACCATGCAAAACATAACCCCAGACTGCGGCAGACCGTCATCGTGGCGGTGTGCGTGCTGGCCGTGCTGCTGTTTTTGTATCTGCTGCTGCGCGACCGGCCCGGCTCGGCGAGCGACTATCTGGATGACAGCGCGCCCTACACGTTTGACTCCAGCGCCAGCCGCACCTTCCGCACGGTGGACAGCCGCCTCGCGGTCGTGTCCTCGAGCGGTCTGCAGCTGCTCGACGATAACGGCAAGACCGTCCTGCACGAGATCTTCACGCTCTCACAGCCGGGCATTTCCGTCGGCGGCGAGCGCGTGTGCGCTTATGATGTCGGCGGCACGACGCTGTGCGTGGCGGACTTCAAGGGCAATAAGACCGATATTGAGCCGCCCGGCGAAATTATCAGCGCCGACCTGAGCGACAACGGCTATCTCGCCGTCTGCTCGGACGCTGCGGGCTATAAGGGCGCCGTCACGGTGTATGACACCTCCGGCAAGGCTGTCTACGTCTGGTATTCCGGCACCGGCTATCTCGTGCGCGCCGCCGTGAGCCCGGACGGGAAGTATCTCGCCGCGCTCTGTCTGCAGGATTCCGGCAGCGTTGTGCACACGTTCTCGCTCACGAGCGCCGACGAGCGCGGCAGCGCCGCGTGCGCGGATGAGCTCTTTGCCGATCTCTTCTGGCGCGGCGGCAAGGTCTGCTGCGTGTCGCAGACGCGCCTGGCCTTTTTTGACGATGCCGCCAAGCTCACAGCCGAGTACCCCTTCGGCGACCTGTACCTGTACGACTACGCCGCCGAGGGCGACGGATTTGTGACCCTTGCGCTCAGCCGCTACCGCTCCGGCAGCGCCGAGCAGCTCGTCACGGTCAGCGCCTCCGGCAGCAAGCTTGGAACGTGCGAGACTACCGGCGCCGTCACGAGCCTGTCTGTCAACGGCAAGCAGGTGCTCGTGCAGTACAGCGACCGGCTCACGCTCTATAACCAACAGCTCGATGAGATCAAGTCCGTCGAGCAGAACCTGCTCGGCGTCCGCCGCTCGGTGCTGCTGCGCCGGGGCGCGGCGCTGCTCGTGAGCGGCTCGAGCGCCGAGGTGCTCGCCTTCTGACCCCCGCAGCCTAGAGAGAAAGAACAGGGATACACCTATGAAGATCGTATTGACAGTGGTGCTCGTCGCCATTTTTCTGGCCGCCGTCTGGGGCGGTTACCGCCGCGGCCTGATCCTCAGCGCCGCACAGCTGGCCGCCATCGTCGTCGCGCTCTACGGCGCGGCGCTGCTCGCGGGCCTGTTTTCCGACCGGCTCCTGCCGGTGGCGGAGCCGTTTGCCGGCGGGTACTTTGAGGGCCAGCTCGACGTGGTCGCGACGGAACTGCCGGATAACGACGCCGGCCTCTCGGGTGAGGACTGGGTCGCTGCGCACCCCGACACCGCGCAGGAATATGCCGAGCAGTGCTTTGCCGCCGCCGGTGTTACTGGCCGCCCGGCGCAGCGCATGGCCCGCGCCGCGCTCACGATGCGCGACGAGCAGGGCGTCACCCTGCGCGCCGCCATGACGCAGGTCTACTGCGCGCGGCTGTGCTACGTGCTCGTCACGTCCGTCGGCTTTTTGCTCATCATGCTCATTCTGGCCGCGATCGGCAACCTGCCGAACCTGACCTTCCAACTCCCGAACCGGGAGAAGCTCAACGACATTGGCGGCGCCGCCCTCGGCGCGGTCAACGGCGTGTGCTTCGGCATCCTGCTGTGCTGGGCATTGCAGTTTGCCGGGCCCGTCATCGGCCGCGACACCCTCGCGCACACCGCCCTGGCAAAAGCGCTGCAGGCCATCGATGTGCTCACGCTCGGCGTGGGCGTGTGACCGGCGTGCACGGAATCTATCGAACAGGAGAACCAAGCTATGCAGCCTACACTCTGCTCCCGCTGCAAGAAAAACGTAGCGGTGATTTTTATCACACGAATTGAAAACGGCGAGTCCCATAACGAGGGCCTGTGCCTGCGCTGCGCGCGCGAGCTGCACATCAAGCCCGTCGATGAGATGATGGAAAAGCTCGGCATTTCGGACGCCGATCTCGACAATCTCACCGGCGACGTGGCGGAAATGCTCGGCAGTATGGGCATGCTCGGCGGCGACGGTGCGCCCGACGCGGACGCCGACGCCTCCGACGCCGACACGGACGAGGACGACGGCAAGACCGCGACGTTCCCGTTTTTGAACCGCCTCTTTAACCAGAACCCGCCTCCGGCGGCCGATTCCGCCGCCGCGTCCGAACCGCCGCATCCGGACAGCGCCGCGGCTGACAAACGCTCTGCCGCTCCGCGCAAGCTCAAGTTCCTCAATAATTACTGCATCGACCTCACGCAGCGCGCCCGCGACGGCAAGCTCGATGCCATGGTCGGCCGCGCCGAGGAGCTTGAGCGCGTCATCCAGATCCTCAACCGCCGCCAGAAGAACAACCCCTGCCTCATCGGCGAGCCCGGCGTCGGCAAGACGGCCATCGCCGAGGGGCTTGCCCAGCGCATCGCCGAGGGGAACGTGCCCTATAAGCTGCGCGACAAGCAGGTCTATCTGCTCGACCTCACGGCGCTCGTGGCGGGCACGCAGTTTCGCGGCCAGTTCGAGAGCCGCATGAAGGGCCTCATCGAGGAGATCCGCCGCGTCGGCAACATCATCCTCGTCATTGACGAGGTGCACAACATCGTCGGCGCGGGCGACGCCGAAGGCAGCATGAACGCCGCCAACATCCTCAAGCCTGCGCTCTCGCGCGGCGAGATCCAGGTCATCGGCGCGACCACATTCGCCGAGTACCGCAAGCACATTGAAAAAGACGCGGCCCTCGAGCGCCGCTTCCAGCCCGTCACGGTGGCCGAGCCGAGCATCGACGACAGTGTCGAGATCCTCAAGGGCGTGCGCCGCTATTATGAGGACTTCCACGGCGTCGTCATTTCGGACGCCATGTGCCGCCTCGCCGTCGTGCTCAGCGAGCGCTATATCACCGACCGCTTCCTGCCCGACAAGGCCATCGACCTCATCGACGAGGCCTGCTCGGACGTGAATCTGAAAAATCCCGACCTCATCCGCGCGGACGAAGTCGAAAAGGAGATCGGCGACTATGCGCGCGAGCGCGAACTGCTGGCCTCCGCGCCGCCGCAGACCGGCGACGAGTATGACGAGCAGGAGCTCGACCGCCGCTACGCGCGCATCGCCGAGCTGCGCAGCCGCGAGATGCAGCTGCAAACCGAGCTCGACGCCCTGCGCGCCAAGGGGCGCCCGGAGCTCACGGCGGATAACCTCGCGCGCATCATCGAGCTCTGGACGAAGATCCCGGCCGCGAGCATCCGCGCCGATGAGTTCGAGCAGCTCGCCGGCCTCGGCGACCGGCTGCGCGCGCACATCGTCGGCCAGGATGCGGCCATCGACACCGTCTGCGCCGCCATCCGGCGCAACCGCGTCGGTCTGCAGGCCAAGCGCAAGCCCGTGAGCTTCCTGTTCGTCGGCGGCACCGGCGTCGGCAAGACGGAGCTCGTTAAGCGCCTCGCCGACGAGCTCTTCCACGCGCCCGAGTCGCTCATCCGGCTCGATATGTCGGAGTTTATGGAGAAGTTCTCCGTCTCGCGCATGATCGGCTCGCCCCCGGGCTACGTCGGCTATGACGAGGCCGGCCAGCTCACGGAGAAGATCCGCCGCCGCCCGTACTCCGTCGTCCTCTTCGACGAGATCGAAAAGGCGCACCCGGACGTCATGAACCTGCTGCTGCAGATCCTCGACGACGGCCGCATCACGGACGCGCAGGGCCGCACCGTGAACTTTGAAAACACGGTCATCATCATGACCACGAACGCCGGCAGCAACACGCGCACCGGCACGCTCGGCTTCGGCCTGAGCGTGAACGATCAGAGCCGCGAGCGCGCACAGCGCGCCCTCAACGAGTTCCTGCGTCCGGAGTTTCTCAACCGCATCGACGAGATCGTCTACTTTAACCACCTCACGGAGGAAAACTTCCGCGCCATCGCGTCGCTCATGCTCGACGAAGTGCGCACCGCCATGGCCGAGCGCGGCATGACCCTGCACTGGACGCCTGCCGTCATCGACTATCTTGTCCGTAAGGGCTACAGCGAGACTTACGGTGCGCGCAACCTGCGCCGCACCATCCAGCGCGACGTGGAGGACGCCATCGCCACGGCCATTGTCGCGCAGCGCAAGGCCGCCGGAGACATCGGCATCGACGCGCAGGACGATCACATCACCGTCACGATCGACGGTAAGGAGGTAACCGCATGAACCGTTTCGAAGTCATTCAGGGCGACATCACGAAGTCGGATGTCGACGCCATCGTCAACGCTGCCAACTGCTCACTGCTCGGCGGCGGCGGGGTGGACGGCGCCATCCACATGGCTGCCGGCACCGGCCTGCTCAACGAGTGCCGCGGCCTCAACGGCTGCCGCACCGGCGAGGCGAAGATCACCCGCGGCTACCGCCTGCCGGCGCACCACGTCATCCATACGCCCGGCCCCCGCTGGCGTGACGGGCAGCACGGTGAGCCTGAGCTGCTGGCCAATTGCTACCGCAACAGCCTCCGCCTTGCGAGCGAGAACGGCTGCCACACGGTCGATTTCCCGTCCATCAGTACGGGCATCTACCACTTCCCGCTGCCTCAGGCGGCGGAGATCGCCGTGCGCGAGATCACGGCCTATCTTGCCGACCATCCCGAGATCACGCGCGTGCGCATGGTCTGCTTTGACAGCCGCACCCGCGCCGCATACGAGGCCGCGCTGGCCGCGCAGGAATGCGCCGGCTGACGCTCACCGTCACGCCGGAGCAGGCGGGCCGCACGGTCAAAAGCCTGCTCCGGCGTGAACTGCGCATGGCCGACGGGGCCATCGCCCGCGTCAAGACCGTGCCGGACGGCATCTGCCTCAACGGTGCGCACGCCCGCACCGTCGATTGCGTGCAGGCAGGGGATACGCTCACCGTGCGCATCGATGACAAGCGCTCCGGCGGCCGCTTTTCACCCGTGGCCGTGCCGCTGGATATCCTGTATCAGGACGCTGACCTGCTCGCGCTCAATAAGCCCGCCGGCATGGCCGTGCACGGCGGGTACGACCGCGGCGACCCCACGGTTGCAAACGCCCTCGCTGCCTATCTCGGGCCCGACGCTGTTTTTCACCCCGTCAACCGGCTCGACCGTGGCACGTCCGGCGTCATGCTCGTCGCCCGCAGCGGCTACGTGCACGACCGGCTGCGCCGCGTGCTGCACACCGACGGCTTTCGGCGCACGTATCTCGCCGCCGCCTGCGGCACTGGCCTGCCGGTAAGCGGCACCATTGACCTGCCCATCGCCCGCGCGGACGACGGCACCACCCGCCGCACCGCCGCGCCGGACGGTCAGCCGTCCGTCACGGACTACACCGTGCTCGCCGAGCGGGACGGGTACACGCTCCTGCGTGTCCTGCCGCGCACCGGCCGCACGCACCAGATCCGCGTCCACTTCGCCGCGCTCGGCCATCCGCTGCTCGGCGATGCACTCTACGGCGGCGATGCGTCCCTGCTCGCGCGCCCTGCGCTGCATTCGGCCGCGGCCGATCTTACGCAGCCCGTCACCGGGCAGCCCCTGCACATCACCGCGCCGGTCCCGGAGGACCTGCGCGCGTTTGGTTTTGAGAGGTACATATGAAGAAACATTCCATCACGATCCTGTATAATTCGCCCGTCATCCTCACGTTCGCACTGCTGAGCCTGCTCGCGCTCGGTCTTGGCAAGCTCACCGACGGCTGGACGACGCAGAACCTCTTTTGCGTCTACCGCTCGTCGCTGACGGACTGGCTGACCTACCCGCGCTTTTTCCTGCACGTGCTCGGCCACCCGGATTTTGCCGCCTACTGCAGCAACATCGTCATGCTGCTCGTCGTCGGCCCAACGGCGGAGGAGCGCTTCGGCGGCAAGCGTATCCTGCTCGCCATCGCGCTCACGGCGCTCGTCACGGGGCTGGTGCTCTGGTTCTTCTTCCCGAACAGCGCGCTCATGGGCGCTTCCGGCGTCGTGTTCATGCTCATCGTGCTCGCGTCGTTTGCCGGTATGCGCACCGGCACCATCCCGCTCACGCTCATCCTCGTGCTCATCCTCTACCTCGGCAGTGAGATCTTTCAGGCCGTCACCGGCACGGCCGGCCTCGCCCAGCTCACGCACATCGCCGGCGGCGTGCTCGGCATGATCTTCGGCTTCACGTGGAGCCGCGGAAAGCGGGCAGTGCGATGAACATTCTGGTCAGTGCCTGCCTGCTCGGCGTCGCCTGCCGGTATGACGGCGCGTCGAAGGGCCTTCCCGACGGCGTTTTGCGAGAGCTTATGGCTCGGCACACGCTTGTGCCCGCCTGTCCGGAGCAGCTCGGCGGCCTGCCGACGCCGCGCGCTCCGTCCGAGCGGCAGGGCAGCCGCATCGTCATGCGCACCGGCGCCGATGTCACGGATGCCTACACCCGCGGCGCGCAGCAGACGCTCGCGCTCGCCCAGCGTTTCGGCTGCACAGCCGCGCTGCTCAAGCAGCGCAGCCCCTCGTGCGGCTGCGGCGAGATCTATGACGGCACCTTCACCGGCACGCTCACGCCCGGCGACGGGGTCACCGCCGCGCTTCTGTCTACGCATGGCGTCCGCGTCTACGGGGAGGACGACGTGGCGGAGCTGCTAAACTTGTAATTATGTAAACCGAATTATGTCAACTTGCAGCGTGGCGCCCGGCACGCTGCTTTTTTGCGCGTCACAGAAACTTAAAAAAGTTGAAATCGCTGCGAAAAACATTGAAAAATCACCGCTGTCCGGTATAATGGGATCATGCTATATCCCACAGGAAAATATGGAGGAGAAAACCATGCGCAAACGCTTTTTGTCCCTGCTGCTCGTGCTCGCGTGCGTGCTGACGCTGGCCGTCATGCCGGTCATCGCCGCAGAGTCGGAGCCTGTACAGCCCTCGGCCGCCGCGTCGGAGCCCGCCGCCCCCACCGAGCCGACTGCACCGACTGCTCCCACCGAGCCGACGGTACCGACCGCTCCCACACAGCCCGCCGAACCCAGCCCGGAGCCCACACCGACTGGCCCGTGGTATCAGGCGGCGATGGATTTTGCCCGCGATCACGGCATTCTCGTCGGTGACGCCAGCGGCGATATGCTGCCGGGCAATAACGCCCCGCGTGCCCAGATGGCCGCCATGCTCGTGCGCGTGTTCGGCTGCACGGCGGGCAAGGATATTACGCATTTTTCGGATGTTGATACTGCCGCCTGGTACTATCCGGAACTGAGCGCCGCCGCGCAAATGAACATCTTCAGCGGCTGTGGTGATGGCACCATGGGCCCGGACCGCAATATCAACCGTCAGGAGGCCATGTCCGTCATCGCCCGCGCTTTCGCCGTGGCGGACGGCACGGCCGCCGATATTGCCGCGTTCTCGGACGCTTCCGCCGTCAGCGACTGGGCGGTCGCCTCTGTGGCCGGTCTGGTCAAGGCCGGCATCGTCAGCGGCGACGCGGGCCGCCTGAACCCCACGGCCGGCATCACCCGCGCCGAGATCGCGCAGATGCTCTATGAGCTTGACCTGCAGTTCTGCTCCGATGCCGCTGCGCTCCCGGCCTCCGGCCGCGTCGTCTACACCGGCACGCAGCCCCTGACGGCGGGCACCTTCACCGGTACGCTTTACCTCGGCGGCGCCGCCGGGCGCGACCTTAGCAGCCTGAATGTCACCGGTACGCTCGTCGTGCGCACCGACCCGAACGGCACCGTCACCGCCGGCGGCACGGTCGACACGCTCGCCGTCGCGGCCGAGGGCACGACCGTCGCGGGCACCGGCCATGCCGGTCTCGTGTGCCTGCTCGCGCGCGGCTGCACCGTCTCGCTCGCGGCCGACAAGACCGATGCGGAGTATGACCCCATGCTCCGCGGCGTTGACACACTCACGACCGACCCCGTGCCCGCGCTCTCTCCGGAGTGCCGCGCCGTCGACCTGTATGTGACCTACCGCCATTTCCCGTCGGAATATCAGACCGCGCCGGGTGAAGCGACCCTCATCTGGTCTGTGGACGGCGTGCAGCAGCCCACGCGTCACTACACGCTCGACGGCAAGTCCATCACGCCGGGCTTCCACGTGGAAGAGTCCGTCTGGAAGCGCGACATGCCCACCCAGCACACGGTCGAGATCCTCTTCCTGTGCGGCACGGACGCCATCCGCACCACGTTCGTCGTCCCGGTCAACAACTACACGGACGCGGAATATGATCAGCTCCTCAGCGCGCAGTACCCGTATAAGCTCGAGGTCGTGCGCAACCAGTGCACGGTGCTCGTGTACGGTCTGGACATGAGCGGCGATTACTCCATTCTCTATCACGCCTTCGTCTGCGGCCCCGGTCAGACCACACCCATCGGCACGTTCCGCACGCCGTTCAAGGCGGCGTGGCACCCGCTCATGGGCTGCTGGGGTCAGTACTGCACACAGATCACGGGCAACTATCTCTTCCACTCCTCGCCGTACAACAGTCCGAATAAGAACGACCTGTCCTACCGGCTGTATAACCAGCTCGGCACGGTCTGCTCGCACGGCTGCGTGCGCCTGACGGTGGCGGATGCCAAGTGGATCTACGACAACTGCCCCCTCGGCACCACGGTGTCGATCTACAACGCCTCGTCCCTCCCGGTGCCGAAGCCGTCGGCCCCGTGGCTGGACATCTCCAGCCCGAACCGCGGCTGGGACCCGACGGATCCCGACCCGGCCAACCCCTGGAACAAGTAAGCCATACCAAAACACATCCCCCGGAGCGTCTGCTCCGGGGGATGTGTTCATGCCGGCTGCGGATACTGCGCGCGGGCGATGCGGATGAAGTCCGCCAGCACGCTCCATGGGTGGCGCGCTTTGCGTAGCCGAAGCTGATGGGGTAGGCCATCGTGTCCGGCATGTGCAGCATCTCCAGCCGGCCGTGCGGCTGCGCGGCCAACAGCAGCCGCGCCAGATTCTCGGGGCAGAAGCACGCACCCACGCTCCGCGCGCACAGCTCGAGCAGCGTCTCGACGTTACTCGACTCGGCCCGCACCTCCGGCACGAACCCGGCGCGCCGGAGCAGAGCCTGCTGGCCGCGTGCTATCTCTACCTGATCCCGCTGTGCTCGCTCGTTTGGAAGCTTCTGCGCCGCCGGCGTGTTACCGCCTGACTTGAAAAGTGCGCCGAATGTGGTACAATAGATGCATTCTATACTGCATCCCGGAAAGGAGGGGCATGCCATGGAGCGGACGGAGCTTCCGATCGCGGTGTTTGATTCCGGCCTCGGCGGCATCAGTGTCCTGCGCGCGCTCGTGCAGCGCATGCCTGGGGAGGACTTTCTCTATTTCGGCGACTCGGCCAACGCCCCATACGGCGTGCGCCCGGCTGAGGAGGTCCGCCGCCTGACGCAGGACGTCATCGCCCGGCTGTATGGCCGCGGCATCAAGGCCGCTGTTATCGCCTGCAACACGGCTACGAGCGCGGCCATCGGCCCGCTGCGCGCTGCCTTTCCGGATATCCCCGTTATTGGCATCGAGCCGGCGCTCAAGCCCGCCGTGGCGCACCACCGGCGCGTGCTCGTGCTGGCCACGCCCCTGACACTGCGGGAGGAGAAGTTCGCCGCACTCATGCAGCAGTGCGCCGGCTGCGCCGAGATCACGCCGCTGCCGTGCCCGGAGCTGGTGGAGTTCGTCGAGCGGGGCGAGCTCGATTCACCCGCGCTCACGGCCTACCTCGCGCGGCAGCTCGGCCCCTATGCCGGCCGCGTGGACGCGGCCGTGCTCGGCTGCACGCATTTCCCGTTTGCCCGCCGGGCCATCCGCGCCGCCCTCGGCGGTGCGGCCGCGCTCTATGACGGCAGCGACGGCACCGCCCGCGAAACGCTGCGCCAGCTCGTGCGCCGCGGCTGGATCCGCGGCGGCAGCCGCGGCATTGTCACACTGGAAAACAGCCGCCCGTCCGAGCTGCCGCTCAGCCGCCGGCTGCTCGCCCTGCCCCGGGAGGACTGACGGTCTATGCAGATCCAACGCATTCCCTTTCCGCCCATCGGCTCGAATATGTACGTCGTCACGCAGGGGCGCGACGCGATCGTCCTCGACCCCTGGCCGGACGAGACGACCATGCAGCGCCTGCAGGGGTACCACGTGCTGCTCGTGCTCACGCACGAGCATGTCGACCACATCTCCGGTCTCGGCCGGATGCAGCGCGCGCTTTCGGCGCGCACCCTCTGGCAGGAAAACTGCACCCCCTGGCTGCGCAACCCCGGCAACACGACGCCCGTGCTGCTCGCAGCGCTGAGCGTGTCGCGCGGGGCAGAGGCACGCGACTTTCTGCGCACGCTGCAGCTCAAGACCGAGACGTATGCCCCGGACATGACCTTCGGTGACCATACCGCGCTTGACTGGGGCGCGCTGCACCTTGAGGGCTATGCTACGCCCGGCCACTCGCGCGGCAGCGCGTGCTACCGCATCGGTCCGGCCGCCTTTTTCAGCGGCGACTCGCTCGTGCCGGGCAACGCCGTTGTCACGCGCCTGCGCGGGGGTGACGCCGCCGTGCTCATGGACGAGACCGTGCCATTTCTGCGCGCACTGCCGCCGGAGCTCGTGCTCTATCCCGGCCACGGCCGGTGCGGTATGTCGCTTGGTGAGGGCATTGCGACCATGGACTGGTGACGCGGCCGCAGCGCTGTGCACCTGCACAGCAGACCGGAAATTGTCACAAAAAGGCTTGACACATGCGAGGAAACATGCTAGAGTAATCACAGCAGTTTAGGGTAAAAGTTTTTTGTGGGATTTTTTTGCGATGGCCTCCGGTACTCCTCCGGGGGCCATCTCCTTTTAAAAAACCGCGCCGCCGCGTGAAAAATGCTTGACACGCGCGGCAGAGTCTGGTATTCTATTAGAGCGCTCCAAAGACAGCAGGTGGCTTGACCGCGGAAATCCTGCCGAGGATGCATCCATTACGATGTTTCTATTCTGTTTCCGGGGCTTTGGCCGCGGAATTTTTTTTGGGCGTGTATCTTTCACACGGAGGTGAAATCACACTATGCCGAACGCAAAAGTTCTCAGCGAGAAGCAGACGATCGTCGCCGCTCTGGCCGAGCGGCTCAAGGGCGCCAGCGCCGGCGTGTTCGTCGACTACAAGGGCATCACCGTCGATGAAGACACCAAGCTGCGCACCGAGCTGCGTCAGAATGACGTGGAGTATTCCGTCGTCAAGAACACCCTGACCCGCTTTGCGCTCAAGGACGCCGGCCTCGAGGCAATGAGTGATCTGCTCAATGGTACGACTTCGCTCGCAACCAGCACGGCAGACCCGATCGTCCCGATCCGCATGATCCACGACATGAGCGAGAAGATGGCGAAGGACGAGAAGTTCATCGTCAAGGGCGCGTTCCTCGAGGGCAAGGTCCTCAGTGACGCTGAGATCGCGGAGATCGCGCAGCTCCAGAACAAGGATGCGCTGTACTCCAAGGTCCTGGGCACGATGCTGGCCCCCATCACGGGTCTGGCCGTCTGCCTGAATCAGGTCGTCGAGCAGATGGGCGGCGCTGCCGCACCTGCCGAGGCCGAAGCTCCCGCCGCCGAATAAGGCGACCACTTCACTTAACTATTTAGGAGGAAAATTACCATGGCTAGCGAAAAAGTCACTGCTATGATCGAAGAGATCAAGGCTATGTCCGTCCTCGAGCTGTCCGAGCTCGTGCACGAGATCGAAGATGTGTTCGGCGTTTCCGCCGCTGCTGCTGTTGCCGCCGCTCCGGTGGCCGGCGCTGCTGCTGCCGCCGAGGAGAAGACCGAGTTTGACGTCGTTCTGACCGGCTTCGGCGATCAGAAGATCAAGGTCATCAAGGCCGTCCGTGAGATCACCAACCTGGGCCTGGCGGAAGCCAAGGCGAAGGTCGAGGGCATCCCCTGCGCCATCAAGGAGCAGGTCTCCAAGGACGAGGCCGAGGAGCTCAAGAAGAAGCTCGAGGAAGTCGGCGCTTCTGTCGAACTCAAGTAATCGGATCTTACACAAAAACCTCCGTGCCGTCCGGCACGGAGGTTTTTTTCTTTATTCGCACTGTCGCCGGTGCCGCCGCAGGTCCACGTGCTGCTTTTTGAGTGCGCGGCTTATTCGGCAGGCTTGTCTTCCTTGGGCTGGTACTGGTACGGTCCCGCATCTGGCTCGGCGTAGCCGGTGGCGATGTCAAACTGCTTAATGAGCTGCGAGATGCCGAGCTTCGTCACCATGAGCTCACCGTAGGCGAGGTCATCCTGGAAGCCATTTTCGCGGCACTCCTCGAGGCCTTCCTTCACGTCCTCGAGCTCGGACACGCACTGCTCGTACAGGTCCTCGAGCTTGCCGAGCGCCGTGACGGTGTTGTCGCTGCTGCCCTCAACGGGGCACACGCTCTCGAACCGGCGGCCGATGCGCACGATCGCGGCGTAGCCCGCCTGCAGCATCATGAGCGTGAGCGCGCCCTCCTGTCCGGCGGCCTCGCTCTGCTTCATGCCGGTGATCATGTCCGACACATCCCCGACCCACTGCTTGTGCACGCCCTTGAGCTGGTCAAGGCGCTCGGTGAGCTGGGCCTCGGAGTGCCGGTTGGCGGAGTAACCGCCCTTTTTCAGTTTGCGGGTCAGACGTTCCATAGTATTTGCATCCTCCAAATGTATATTTCGGTCAATCGTCCACGTCAAGCGCCTCGAGGCCCTTGGCGGGGATGGGGCGGCTGTCGCCGTGGCGGACAAAGAGCATTGTCACGAACGCACCGGCCACAAAGATGGCGGCGTAGGGAAAGAGCACGGTCATGCTGAGCTTATCCATCAGGAAGCCCGAGAACATCGGCGTGACGACCTGGGCTGCCATGCTGGCCGTGTAGTAAAAGCCGGTGTAGCGGCCAACGTCGCTGCCGGAGCACATCTCCACGACCATCGGGAAGGAGTTGACGTTGATGGTAGCCCAGCCGATACCGGCGAGGCAGAACATGGCGTTCATGAGCATCGTGGGGCTCTCGGCGTTGAGGAAGGCGGCCACGCCGAACGCGACGGCCAGCATCACGACGCCGCCGAGGATGGTCTTCTTGCGGCCGATCTTGGATGCGACGATGCCGACGGGCAGGTAGGCCACGATGGCGGCGGCCTGCGCGAGCATGAGCGTGAGGTTGTAGTCCTTGTGCAGGATGTTGCTGGCGTAAACGGAGTATTTCGACGTCACGGCGTTGTAGCCGAAGAACCACAGCACGATCGACAGCAGCAGGAAGATGAGCGACCGGCGCTCTGCCTTGCCGAGCTTGCCGGAGCCGGCGGGCGCGTCGTCACTGTCGCCGTTGTCGATGCCGAAGCGCTTGCTGTCGGCCTGCATCTCGGCCACGAACTTTGGCTCATTGACCGTTAGGCGGAAGATCAGCAGTGCCAGCAGCATGATGCCCGCGATCACGGCGAAGTACGCCGTGTAGCTCATGAGCGAGTTGCGCACGGAGCTTGTGGCGAAGGCCATGCCGATGGCCAGCACGAGGATGCCGCCGGCGGTGCCCATGAGGTTGATGACGGCATTCGCCTTACTGCGCAGCGGTTTGATGGTAACATCGGGCATGAGCGCGACGGCGGGGGAGCGGAACGTGGCCATGGCCACGAGCACGACGAGCAGCAGCGCGATAAAGCCGATGAGCGCGCCGGGGTGCTGCACGGTCGTCTGGTGGGCGTAGGCCTGGCGCGCGGGCACGACATAGTTCGTGTAGTCGTGGTTCGTCACGGTCTTGCCCTCGGCGTTCGTGACCTGGCTCGTGATGGCGGCAAACTCGTCCTCCGTGAAGGTGTCCTCGAGCACGAACGTCTCGCCGTCGGGGGTCTTGAGCGTGCGGTCGGCTTCCTGTTGGTACACGACGCGCAGCGCGGCGGGATCGTCGATGGCGGCGGCCGCGTCGATGTTTTTCAGCTGCGCATCGTCGACGAGCGACAGGCTGATGAACGCGATGGCCGCAACGATCGTGCCAAAGACGATAAACGGCGTGCGGCGGCCGCGCTTGCCGGCGTGCTTGTCGGAGATCGCGCCGAACAGCGGCAGCAGAAACAGCGCCAGAATGTTGTCGAGCGCCATGATGACGCCGGACCATGCCTGCGACATGCCGAACTTGTTCGTCAGGATCAGGGGGATGGTATTGTCATACGCCTGCCAGAAGGCGCAGATCAGGAAAAAGGCAAAGCCAACGCAGATGGTGCGTTTGTAGTTGAGCTTCACAGGGTTACCTCCATCATGTGTATCGGATTTGTCTCATTCTACAATACCTCGCCCGGCAATTCAACAGGCATTTGACGAAAAGCAGAAATTGTTGTTTAATAAGGGCAAAGCAAACCGGCGGCCTGCGCCGCCGAAAGGAGGACACATTATGGATTGGAAAACTGCCTGCAAGTTTGCCGCACCGGCCGCCGCCTGCGCGGGTGCGTTTGCATTTCTTGTTGCGCCGGGCCACGCCACGCGCGCGCAGAAGGCCCCGTTTCTATACCGCAACTATGCGCACCGCGGCCTGCACACCGAGGACGGCACCGTGCCGGAAAATTCGCTCCCGGCCTTCCGTGCCGCGGCCGAGGCGGGCTACGCCGTCGAGATGGACGTGCACCTGACGGCGGACGACCAGCTCGTCGTGTTCCACGACGACACGCTCGAGCGCATGTGCGGCGTGCCGGGTGTCATTGATGATTTCACGCTCGCCGAGCTGCGCGCCCTGCGCCTTGGCGATACCGACTGCGGCATCCCGACCTTTGCCGAGGCGCTCGAAGCGCTCGGCGCCCGTGTGCCGCTGCTGCTCGAGGTTAAGCGCGGGCATAATAACCGCCGCCTGTGCGCGCTGACGCTCGCCGCCCTGCGTACGTATGGCGGGCCGTACTGTGTCGAGAGCTTTGACCCCACGATCGTCGCATGGTTCCGGCGCAACGCGCCCGATATTCTGCGCGGCCAGCTCAGCCAGCCGCCGAAGGACTACGGCAAGGCACTCAATAAGCCCGCGGCTGCCATCGTCGGCAATGTGCTCACGAACGTGATCGCCCGCCCGCAGTTCATCGCCTACAAGATCGGGCCGAAGCCGCTGAGCGTGCGCCTGTGTGAGGCCATGGGCGCCGTGCGTGCCGGCTGGACGAGCCGCGCCTGGACGCATGAGCACGATTATGACATCGTTATTTTTGAGCACTACCGTCCCGGCACCTGGTTCCGCGCCGACATCTGAGCGGAACGTTCTTGATGATCGCCGGATGAGGTGGAAAGGCACAGTTTTCTCCGGCGCACCGGAAACGCACCCTGGCACAGGATGAAACAACAACAGCAGCCACACCGGTGTAAACCGGCGTGGCTGCTGTTGTTTGCTTGTGCTTGCACGTCCGCGGCGGATGCAGACCCGGACGCTGCAAAGTGGAAGAGAGAACACAAACGAGGGATTTTGCAACATCGAAAAGAAAAACGATGTTTACTGAACATATCCTAACATTTGTGTCCGCCATTGTCAAGCGGTTTTCAAAAGTTTTTGAACTTTTTTCTCACACTGCCGTGCCGCCGCGCAAGATCTGCGCCAGCTCTGCCACGTCGCGCAGGACGTACTTCGGCTGCACGTCGGACGCTTTGAGGATCGCCTCGTCTGTCTCGCCGGACATGACGAGCACGCTCTGCGCGCCCGCGTTCACGGCCACGGCAATGTCGGTGTACAGTCGGTCGCCCACGCAGCAGATCTGCGCATTCGGCACGCCGGTCTGCGCCGAGATGACGTCGACCATGTTGCGGTTCGGCTTGCCGATATACGTCGGCTTCACGCCGGAGGCGGCCGTCAGCAGCGCGCAGATGCTCCCGCAGTCGGGCAGCACCTCGCCGGCCGGCATGGGGCAGACCCAGTCGGGGTTGGCGGCGATGAACGCCGCGCCGCGGCGCAGGAAGTGCACGGCCTTATCGAGCTTTTCGTACACGAGCTCGGTGTCAAATCCGGCCACGACGATCTCCGCGCCCTCTTCCACGAGCGGGATGCCGTAGCTGAGCAGCTCGCGGCGGAACGCCTGCGTGCCGACGAGGTACACGGGCTTGCCCGCATAGTGCTGGTTGAGGTACAGCGCCGTCGCCATGCCGGAGGTGAACACGTTTTCGGCCTCGCACGGGAAGCCCAGCCGCCGCAGGCGTGTGATGTAATCTGTGCCTGCGCGCGAGGAGTTGTTGGTCAGGTAGATGTACTGCCGCCCGGTCTCGGCCAGCGTATGGATGAAATCGACCGCGCCGGGAAACACGTCGTCCCCGAGGTAGAGCGTGCCGTCCATGTCCAGCAGGAACAGGCGCGCGCCGAGCAGGTCTTTCAGATCGTTCATGGGAGCCACCTCACAGAATCTTATTTTTTTCTTAACACCCTATTATACCATGAAAAACGCGCTGTACAATCCCAATTATTCCGGCTGCGGGTGTTGAAAAAAACGGTCGATGTGCTATAATATTAAAATCTGTACCGTGGGCCGCTATTGCGTGCCGGCCGGGTACGGACCCAAAGGTGTAATTAAATTCTTGGAGGCATAGATATGGCAAAGAAACAATTCAAGGCCGAGTCGAAAAAGCTGCTCGACATGATGATCAACTCGATCTACACGCACAAGGAAATTTTCCTGCGTGAGATCATCTCGAACGCCTCGGACGCGATCGACAAGCTCTGCTACCAGTCGCTCACGGATGAAAACGTGGGCATGGCGCGCAGCGATTTCAAGATCCGCGTCACCCCGGATAAGGATGCGCGCACGATCACGGTGTCGGATAACGGCATCGGCATGACCAAGGAGGAGCTCGACAGCAACCTCGGCGTCATCGCACGCAGCGGCTCGCTGAAGTTCAAGGACGGCCTCGGCGAGAACGCGCAGGAGGATGCCGCCATCGACATCATCGGTCAGTTCGGCGTCGGCTTCTATTCCGCGTTCATGGTCGCCGATAAGGTCACGGTCATCACCCGCGCCTACGGCAGCGACACGGCCTACCAGTGGGTCAGCACCGGCGCGGACGGCTACACCATCACCGAGGCGCAGAAGGATACCGTCGGCACCGACGTCATCATGCACATCAAGGCCGACGAGACCGGCGAGAAGTACTCCACCTATCTCGAAAACTGGAAGCTCATGATGCTCATCCGCAAGTACTCCGATTATGTCCGCTGGCCGATCGTCATGGACGTCGAGCAGAGCGACTGGGTCGACACCGGCGAGAAGGACGAAAAGGGCGAGCCGAAGATGGAGATGGTCACCAAGACCGAGGAGCAGACCATCAACAGCATGATCCCCATCTGGCAGCGCAGCCGCAAGGAAGCCACGGACGAGGAGTGCATCGCGTTTTATAAGGACAAGTTCCACGACAAGGACGACCCGCTGGCCGTCATCCGCGTCAACGCCGAGGGCCTGATCTCCTACCGCGCGCTGCTGTTCATCCCGGCCAAGGCTCCGATGAACATGTTCACCCGTGAGTCTGACCCCGGTCTCGAGCTCTACAGTTCCGGCGTCATGATCATGGATAAGTGCACCGACCTCCTGCCGCCGTGCTACGCGTTTGCCCGCGGCGTGGTCGATTCGCCCGACCTGTCGCTGAACATCTCGCGTGAGATGCTCCAGCACGACCGCCAGCTCAAGCTCATCGCCGCGAACCTCGGCAAAAAGATCAAGTCCGAGCTCACGAAGCTCATGACCAATGACCGTGAGAAGTACGAGCAGTTCCACGCCGCCTTCGGCATGATGCTGCGCGCCGGCGCCGTGACCGAGACGGGCGATAAGGTCGACGAGATCAAGGATCTGCTGCTCTACCATACGAGCGAGACGAAGCTCGTCTCCCTCAAGGAATACGTCGACGCCATGCCTGCCGAGCAGACGAAGATCTACTTCGCCTGCGGCGAGAACGTCAAGCGGCTGCTCAGCCTGCCGCAGGCAGAGCTCCTGCACGAAAAGGGCTTCGACGTCCTGTGCATGACCTCGCAGATCGACGAGTATTTCGTCGACACTATGAAGAGCTACGCCGATAAGCCGTTTTGCAACATCGCGACCGACGACCTCGGCCTCGAGACCGAGGAAGAGAAGAAGGAGACCGAGGCCAAGCAGGCCGAGGACAAGGATCTGCTCGACTTCGTCAAGGAGACGCTCGGCGATCAGGTCGCGTCCGTGCGCCTGTCCAATAAGCTCGTGTCCAGTGCCGTGTGCCTGAGCACGGAGGGCGGCGTCACGCTCGAGATGGAGCGCTATTTCAAGAGCATGCCCGGCGCACCGTCGGACATCCGCGCCATCCGCGTGCTCGAGCTCAATGCCAACCACCACGCCTATCAGACCATGAAGGAAGCGTTCGACACCGGCGACAAGGACAAGGCCGCGCGCATCGCGCGCATCCTGCACGCGCAGGCGCTGCTCATCGCGGGCGAGCCGCTCGAGGATCCCGCCGCGTATTCCGAGCTCGTCTGCACACTCATCTGATCCGATCTTTTCCCTGGCCGCCGCGCCCCGGCGGCCGGGGCATCCCCATGTAAGGAGCTGTCTATGGAACCGCGTCTCGGTATCTATATCCACATCCCGTTTTGCGCGAGCAAGTGCGGCTATTGCGACTTTTATTCCTGCGCCGGCGCGGCCGACCGCATGGCCGACTACCAGCACGCCCTGCTCGAGCACATCGAAGAGAGCGCCGGGCGCATCGCCCCGGCGTACATCGACACGGTGTATTTCGGCGGCGGCACACCGAGCTTTTACGGCGCGGTGCGCCTCATCGAGCTGCTCGACGCCGTCAAGGCCACCGGCCGCCTGCTCAAGCGCGCGGAGGTGACCGTCGAGGTCAATCCGGACAGCGTCCGCCTGCACGATCTGCGCGCCCTGCACAAAGCGGGCTTCAACCGCCTGAGCATCGGCATGCAGTCGGCAAACAATGACATCCTGAAAATGATCGGCCGCCGCCACAGCTTCCGCCAGGTGGAGATGGCCGTGCGCAATGCCCGCACGGCGGGCTTCGACAACATCAGCCTCGACCTCATTTACGGCCTGCCCAGCCAGACCCGCAGCGACTGGGCGGACACGCTCGCCAAGGCGATCGCCCTGCGCCCGGAGCACATCTCCGGCTACGGGCTCAAGCTTGAGGAGGGCACGCCCATGTACGCCCTGAAGGATTCGCCCCTTATCCCGTCGGACGACGAGCAGGCGGATATGTACCTGTGCATGGTCGAGGAGCTGCGGCGCTACGGTTATGAGCAGTATGAGATCTCCAATTTCAGCATACCGGGCTATGAATCCCGGCATAATCTGAAGTACTGGCAGCTTGACGACTATATGGGATTCGGCCCCGGTGCGCACTCGTGCATCGGCCGCACGCGCTACAGCTATGTGCGCGATCTCGACCGCTACCTTGCAGGTGTCCTCCACGGTGAGGACATGATCGACGAGTACGAGACCATCGGCGATTTCGAGCGCGCGGCGGAGTATCTCATGCTCGGCATGCGCACCGTTCACGGCGTATCGCGCGCGGAGTATGAGCGGCTCTACCGCAGCGATTTTTCCGGTATCGCGCAGCAGCTCGAGGAGCTCATCCGCCGCGGTTGGGCCGTCGCGGACGGGGAGCGCTGGCACTTCACGCCCTCGGGCTTTCTCATCTCGAATGTGCTCATCGGCAAGCTCCTTGAGGCGCAGACCGACCGCAAGGCCGAGCACAACCCGTGGATGAAGCCGCAGATCGAACGCCAGCCGCGCACCAAGCTCCCGCCCGGCGAGGCGGAGGCTTTCCGCGATACATATTTAAACAATCCGATTTTGACAGGGAAAGACAGGGATTTGAGCAAATGAAACTCAACGGCAACACATCCAAGCGCAGCGCGGCCGCCCGCCGTGAGGCGGCGGATTTCGCAGCGCAGGAGCGCTCGGCACACCGCAGCGGCGCCAACCGTTCCGCACAGAGCGAGGCGGCTGCCCGCCGCGCCGCCGCACCGAAACAGGCGGCGTCCCAGCGCCCGCCCGTGCCCCGGCAGGAGCAGACGGCGCGCCGCAGTGCGTCCGGCGCCCAGCCGCAGCCGGCTCCGAAAGCAAAAAAACCGCGCGGCCGCGGCGGCAAAATCGCCGTGCGCGTCGTGCTCATCGTGCTGGCCGTCCTCGTGGCGGCGGCAGCCGTCGGCATGGTGCTCGTGGCGAAAAAGGATGCCATTTTCCCGAATGTCTCTGTCTGCGGTACCGACGTCGGCGGCATGACGCAGGCCGCCGCGGCGGACGCTATCCGCGCCGCCGGGTGGGACGATACGAGCGCCCCGGTGCTCACCATGACCTTCCCGGGCGACCGGGCCATCACCGTCACCGCGACGGAGATCGGCTTTGATGCCACGCCCGATGCCGCCGCCGAAACGGCTTATGCCTACGGCCGCAGCGGTAATGTGTTCACGAATTTCTTCACGTGGCTGCACTGCGCCTTCCAGGGCCATGATGTCGCCTCGGACAACCTCGCCGACATGGACGCCGATGCCCTGCGCACGCGCATCGAGCGCGAGGCCGCCGAGATCAACGTCAGCCTCTCCGCCGGCAGCATCGAGATCGACGAGGCGCACAGCGCCATCCGCGTCGTCAAGGGCGCGAGTATGATCACACTCGACCCCGCTGCCGTCGCCGACCGGATGCTCAGCGACATCCGCGCCGGCAAATTTGGCACGTCGGCCTATCCGGTCGATATGAGCGGCGATGACAAGATGACGCTGCAGGAGCTGCATGACGCCGTCTGCGGCGACCCGGTCAACGCGGGCTACGATCCCGAGACCCAGTCTGCCACCGAGAGCAAGGTCGGCATCGAGTTCGACGTCGCCGCCGCCCAGCCCCTGTGGGACGCGGCATCGACCGGTGACACCGTCACCATCCCGGCTACGCTCACGCAGCCCGAGATGACGCAGGAGCAGCTGCAAAAGCACCTCCTGGCCGATAAACTCGCCACCAAGACCACCTCGCTCTCCGGCAGCAGCAGCAACCGCATCACGAACGTGAAGCTCGCCGCCGAGAAGATCAACGGCGTCATTCTCCAGCCCGGCCAGACGTTCTCGTATAACGACGTCGTCGGCCAGCGCACGAAGGCCAATGGCTTCAAGGAGGCCGGGGCCTATTCCGGCGGCCAGGTCGTGCAGGAGGTCGGCGGCGGCATCTGTCAGGTGTCGTCCACGCTGTACTACTGCGCCATGGTCTCCAACCTCAAGATCAACACCCGCACCTGCCACTACTTCCCCGTGAGCTATATCGAACCCGGCATGGACGCTACAGTCAGCTGGGGCGGGCCGGAGTTCAAGTTCACGAATAATCGCGACTACCCGATCGAGATCAAGGCCTCCGTGCAGAACGGCAGCGTCACGGTCGAGATCTGGGGCACGGATGTGGACGGCAGCTATGTCAAAATGAGCTACACGGCCGAGGGCCTGCGTGCCACGACCTACCGCACCGTCTATGATAAGGACGGCAACCAGATCAGCCACACGCTCGAGGCCAACAGCACCTACCACTCGCACGACACCACGCCGAAGCCGACGCCTACGCCCAGCGCCACGCCGGCCCCGACGCCCACACCCACGCCGAAGCCGCAGCCGACACCCTATCCGTCCATCTACGACCCCGGTGACGCCGGTGAAGACTAATACAGAGGAGAATGCAGTATGAGCAAAGGAAAGTTTTATATCACCACCCCGATCTATTACCCCTCGGACAAACTGCACATCGGCCACACCTATTGCACGGTCGCGACCGATGCGATCGCACGCTATAAGCGCCTGTGCGGCTATGACGTCATGTTTCTGACCGGCACGGACGAGCACGGCCAGAAGATCGAAGAAAAGGCGGAGGCCGCCGGCGTCACGCCCAAGCAGTTTGTGGACAATATCGTCGAAGGCCCCGGCGGCGTGCGCGCGCTGTGGAAGCTGATGAACATCTCCAACGACCGCTTCATCCGCACGACGGACGACTATCATGTCGAGGCTGTGCAGCGCATCTTCAAGAAGATGTACGAAAAGGGCGATATCTATAAGGGCAAGTACTCCGGCATGTACTGTACGCCGTGCGAGAGCTTCTGGACCGAGAGCCAGCTCGTCGACGGCAAGTGCCCGGACTGCGGCCGCGAGGTGCACTATGCCGAGGAGGAGGCGTATTTCTTCCGCCTGTCGAAGTATGCCGAGCCCGTGCGCGAGCTGCTGCTCAGCGGCACGTTCCTCGAGCCGGCCAGCCGCGTCAACGAGATGATCAAAAACTTCATCGACCCCGGCCTTGAGGATCTGTGCGTGTCCCGCACGAGCTTCACGTGGGGCATCCCGGTCGATTTTGACCCCGGCCACGTCGTCTATGTCTGGGTCGATGCGCTGTTCAACTACTGCACGGCCCTCGGCTTCCTGAACGATAAGTACGACGATTATGACCAGTTCTGGCCCGCCGACGTGCACATGGTCGGCAAGGAGATCGTGCGCTTCCACTCCATCATCTGGCCGGCCATGCTCATGAGCATGGGCATGCCGCTGCCGAAGAAGGTCTTCGGCCACGGCTGGCTGCTGCTCGGCGGCGGCAAGATGTCGAAGTCGAAGGGCAACGTCGTCGACCCCGTCGTGCTCGCCGAGCGCTACGGTGTGGACGCGCTGCGCTACTACCTCCTGCGCGAGTTCCCGCTCGGCAGCGACGGCAATTTCTCCAATGAGCTGCTCATCTCCCGCATCAATACCGACCTCGCCAACGACCTCGGCAACCTCCTGAGCCGCACCGTCGCCATGGTCATCAAGTACTTCGGCGGCACGCTCCCGGCTGAGCGCGAGCACGATGCGCTCGACGATGAGCTCATCGCCATGGCATCCTCTCTGCGTGAGACGTATGCCGGCTATATGGATAACTTCGGCACGCAGCAGGCGCTCATCGAGGTGTTCAAGGTCATCTCCCGCGCCAATAAGTATATCGATGAGACGGCCCCCTGGATCCTCGCCAAGGACGAGAGCAAGCGCGCGCGCCTGGCCACGGTGCTGTATAACCTGCTTGAGACGCTGCGCATCACCGTCACACTTCTGCTGCCCTTCATGCCCGACAGCTGTGTGAAGGCCTTTGCGCAGATCGGCGCCGCGCCGGAGCAGACCACGTGGGACAATGCCGCCGTCTGGGGCGTGCTGCCCGCGGACGTCACGGTGCACAAGGGCGAGACGCTCTTCCCGCGCATCGATATGGCTAAGGAGCTCGCCGAACTTGAGGCGCTCAAGGCGGCAAAAGAAGCGGCTGCCGCGCCGAAGTCCGCGCCCGTGCTGCCGGATGTGACCATCGACGAATTTGCCAAGTGCGACATGCGCGTGTGCAAGGTCCTCAAGTGCGAGCCGGTGAAAAAGTCCGATAAGCTTCTGTGCTTCACGCTCGACGACGGCAGCGGCACCGACCGGCAGATCCTCTCCGGCATCGCCAAGTACTACCGCCCCGAGGAGCTCGTCGGTAAGACCGTCGTCGCCATCCTGAACCTGCCGCCGCGCAAGATGATGGGCATGGCCTCCAACGGTATGCTCCTCTCGGCCGAGAAGGACGGCAAGCTCAACCTGCTCATGCTCGATGACAGCGTGCCCGCCGGCGCGCAGCTTTGCTGAGCGGCCGCATCTCTGCACGTTTCCGGGAAGGCCCGCTCGGCGAGCCTTCCCGTTTTTCCGGCGGCGCGCGGAACATTTTCTGCTTTCCGCCGTCAAGCCCTTCGTAATCTCCCGTAGTAAAGGAGGAATCGCCCCTTGAAGCTGTTTTCCGCGCCGCCGCGCCCCACGGGTGCCCAGCGGCCCGCTTCCGATACCGCGCAGCAGCGTCCCACTCAGCAGCGTCCCGCGCAGCAGCGCCCTGCCCAGCAGCGCCCCACGCAGCAGCGCCCCGCCCAGCAGCGCCCCGCCCAGCAGCGCCCCGCGCAGCAGCGTCCTGCCCAGCAGCGTCCCGCTCAGCAGCGTCCTGCCCAGCAGCGTCCCGCTCAGCAGCGTCCTGCCCAGCAGCGCCCCACGCAGCAGCGCCCTGCTCAGCAGCGCCCCGCGCAGCGGAGCGCCAGTCAGTGGACGGATGATGCCGCCCGGACACGCCGCAGCGCGCCGGACGACCGCCGGCGTGTGCAGCAGCCTGCCCCGGCCCCGGCCGGCAAACACGGCCGCAAAGCGAAAAAGGCCAAAAAGCCGAAGAAGAAAAAGAGCCTCGGCCGCCGGCTGCTGATCCTGTTTCTCGTGCTGGCCATCCTCGCCGGCCTGTACCTGACAGCGGTCTATTCCGATATTCCGTTCATCGCCAAGTGGCGCACGGCCTATATCCAGACGGCCATGAACACGCTCAGCCACCAGTGGCTGGCCACGGCGTTCATCCCGCGCAGCGTCATTGACAAGGTCGTTGCCGAAATGGAGGCGGCCAGGGAGGCGCAGATCGGTGTCAACAGCGAGTGGGACGAGGGAGAGGTCGAGTCCCGCAACCCCACGCTCACGGATACCAAGGGCATGAGCAAGGAAGAGATCGCGTTCTATAACCTCTTCTGGGAGGTGGATGTGCCGAGCATGCAGGCGTATGTCAAGGAGCATCCTGACGCCCTCGCCGCCGGCTGGAGCCGCATCAACATCGACAAGTCCGCCCTCACGGACAACGGCACCAGCATCCGCACCATCCAGGGCGAGCAGGTGCTCGCGATCGACGCGCAGAATGAGATCCTTATCGCGCGCGAAAAGGGCAGTACTTACCGCGGCGTGCTTGTCATCATGAAGGACCCGTCGCGCCTGAGTCTGCAGGCCGCGTCCACGCTCGGCAGCGTCGGTCAGGTCTGCGGCAAGATTGCCGAGGCCCACGGCGGCGTTATCGGCATGACCGGCTCGGGCTTCATCGACCCGGGCGGCACCGGCAACGGCGGAACCCTCGCGGGTTACGCCATGTGCAACGGCAAGTCCTACGGCGGCCACATGGGCTACGGCTACAAGCGCCTCGAACTGCATGAGGACAACCGCATCTACATCCGCGACAGCGATTCCGAGGTCTTGCCCGGCACGACGGACGCGGTCGAGTTCTCGCCCGCCATGATCATCGACGGGGAGACGGTCGTCAATGCCCGCAGCGGCTTCTCGGATCTGCAGCCGCGCGCCTGCCTCGGCCAGTCGAAGTACGGCGAGATCATCGCCCTGCTCGTCGAGGGCCGGCTCACGACGTCGGTCGGCATCAGCGTGCCGGACTGCGCGGCCATTATGGCCAAGCATGACTGCATGCAGGCCATGAACCTCGACGGTGGCACCAGCGCCATGATCTGGTACAAGGGCAAGTACATCATGCGCAGCTCCAACCCTGCGCTCACCGCCGGGCGCACGCTGCCGAACGCCTTTGTCTATGCCGGAAAATAGGCCATCCGCAACGTCCCTGACCGCCAGTCAGGGACGTTTGTTTGCCTTGTACAAATCTTTTTTTGCTGCCTCCATGCAGATTTGTGAAAATGGGGCTTGCAATCCGACGCGGGAAGTGGTAGAGTAACACCATCGAGAAACCGATGACCGAGAGGAGTACCCATTTACGAAGCTTTCAGAGAGCAGCGGACGGTGGAAGCGCTGCAGCGGACGAATGGCGAATGGACTCGCGAGGGCAAACCGATTGCAGCAGCATGAGGGGCGACGGTGGCCGCGGCCGTTATCCGGCGGAGCGTATGATCGTACGTGCAAAGTGGGCGCATGAGCGCCAACATGGGTGGCACCGCAGGAGTTACAGTCTTGTCCCATGAAACGGAAGGAACCGTTTCGTGGACGAGGCTTTTTTTATTGCGCAAATCACCGCAGGAGGGATGCATATGACACGGAGAACCAGACGATGGCGTGGCGGCCGGAGAATTTTTGCCGCGTCAGACCGTATCCGAACGTTTCAAAACCAACTACTTTCAATATAAGGAGAATATACTATGAATCAGACTTTCCAGAAGATCGTCGGCGGCGTGCTCGCCGTCACCGCGCTCATGGGCCTGTCCGCCTGTGGCAGCAAGACCGAGGACAACAAGGCCGAAGGCAAGACCTATAAGGTCGGCATCGTGCAGTTTGTGGACGATGCGTCCCTCAACCAGATTGAGGCGGCCATCGAGGCCGAGCTCGACGCGAAGGCCACGGAGCTGGGCGTGACCTTTGACTACACGCTCTACAACGGTCAGGGCGACGCCACGACGCTCAACCAGATCGGTGCCGAGCTCGTCGGCAAGGGTGTGGACCTCATCGTCCCGATCGCGACCCCGGCCGTGAAGATCATGCAGTCCGCCACCGAGGACACCGAGATCCCCATCGTCTTCTCCGCCGTGTCTGACCCCGTTGGCGCCGGTATTGTCGATTCGCTCGACGCGCCCGGCGGCCGCATCACCGGCACGAGCGACGCGCTCAACACCAAGGGCCTGCTCGACCTGATGCTCGCCCAGAACCCGGACACCAAGACCGTTGGCCTGCTCTACTCCAAGAGCGAGGATTCCTCCAAGCAGCCGATCGAGGACGCGAAGGCCTACCTCGAGGGCAAGGGCATCCGCTGCGTGGAAAAGACCGGCACCACCACCGATGAAGTCACCTCCGCCGTCGACGCGCTCATCGCCGAGAAGGTCGACGCCGTCTTCACCCCGACCGACAACACCATCATGACCGCCGAGCTCGCCATCTACGAGAAGTTCCTCAATGCCAAGATCCCGCAGTACTGCGGCGCGGACTCCTTCGCCCTCAACGGTGCGTTCGTCGGCTACGGTGTGGATTACACCAAGCTCGGCACCATCACGGCCGACATGGTCGTGCAGGTCCTGGTCGACGGTAAGGACCCCGCCACGCTGCCCGTGACCACGTTCGATAACGGCATCGCCATGATCAACACTGAAAGCTGCACCGCCCTCGGCTATGACCTCACGGCTGTCAAGCAGGCGTTTGACGGCAAGTGCAGCTCCGTGCTCGAGACGACCACGCAGCAGAATTTTGACTGATATCTGACATCCCGAAGGAGGGAGCTCCATGCTGACCGTTTTGCAGACGGCGCTCGAGGTCGGCCTCATTTACGGCCTCGTCGCGCTGGCGCTGTTCATTAGCTTTTCCATCCTGAATATCGCCGATCTCTCCACGGACGGCTGCTTCACGCTCGGCTGTGCCGTCGGCGCCATGCTCACCATCGCCGGCCACCCGATCCTTGCGCTGTTCGCGGCCATGGCGGCGGGCATGCTCTCGGGCTACGTCACGGCCTTTTTGCAGACGCGCCTCGGCGTCGAGAGCATCCTCGCCGGCATCATCTCGAACACCGGCCTCTACACGATCAACCTCGCGGTCATGGGCTTTTCGTCCAACGTGTCCATCACCGGGGTCGATACGGTGTTTTCGCTCTTCAAGGGCCTCGTTGGCGGGCAGTGGAGCCGGCTGATCCTGCTCGCGCTCATCGCGGCGGTCATCGTGATCGTGCTCATCCGCTTTTTCGGCACGTCGCTCGGCCTGTCCATCCGTGCCACGGGCGACAGTCTCGATATGGTCAGCGCTTCCTCCATCAACCCCAAAGCCACCATCACGATCGGCCTGTGCCTGGCCAACGCTCTCACGGCGCTGTCCGGCAGCCTGATCGGGGAGTATAACAAGTTCTGTGACATCAACCTCGGCACCGGCATGGTCACGATCGCGCTGGCGAGTCTCATCATCGGCGAGGTCTTTGCCGGTCACCGCGGCGGCGTGGGCAAGCGCATCGTCTGCGTCGTGCTCGGCAGCATCGTCTACCGCTTTATCATTGCGCTGGCGCTGCGGCTGAACATCTCGGCCGAGTATTTCAAGCTCGTGTCTGCCGTCATCGTGGCCGTCGCCATCGCCGCGCCGAACATGAAGGGCTACGTCCGGCTGGCGAAGATCAAGTCCAATGCCCGCAAGCTGCGCGCCCTGTCCGGAAAGGGGGACGAGACCGATGCTTGAAGTTTCCCACATTTCCAAGACGTTCAACGCCGGCACCGTGAACGAGAAGCGCGCCATTTCCGACCTCTCGCTCCGGCTGGCCGACGGGGAGTTTGCCACCATCGTCGGCTCCAACGGCGCCGGCAAGAGCACGCTCTTCAATGCCATTGCCGGCGTGTTTTATGTCGATGCCGGTGCCATCACGCTCGATGGGCGGGACATCACGTTCCTGCCGTCGTATCAGCGCAGCCGCCGCATCGGCCACCTGTTCCAGGACCCGCTCAAGGGCACCGCGCCGCACATGACCATCGAGGAGAACCTCGCCGTGGCCTACCTGCGCTCTTCGGACCGGCACGTGCTCTTCGGCCGCGTGACCCGTAAGGACCGCGACTTTTTCCGCGATGCGCTCGCCCAGCTCGACATGGGGCTGGAGGACCGCATGAACACGCCCGTCGGCCTGCTCTCCGGCGGCCAGCGTCAGGCGCTGACGCTGCTCATGGCCACCATGGTCACGCCCGAGCTGCTGCTGCTCGACGAGCACACGGCCGCGCTCGACCCCGTCACGGCCGACAAGGTGCTCACGCTCACGCGCAGCGTTGTGTCCGAGCGCAGCATCTCCTGCCTCATGATCACGCACAATATGCACCAGGCGCTCGAACTCGGCACGCGCACGCTCATGATGGATGCCGGCCGCATCGTGCTCGATGTCTCCGGCCCGGAGCGCGCGGGCATGACCGTGCAGGGCCTGCTCGATGCCTTCGCCGCCAAGGCGGGCGCCACGTTTGATAACGACCGCGTCCTGCTGTCCACGGCCGAGGATCCGGAAAACTGAACCCCGGCAAAGAAAAATCAGCCGCCCGCAGGGCGGCTGATTTTTTGTGCCTGTAAACTTAATAGAACGTGGCCACCGGTTCCTCCGGCTTTTCGACCTCCTGCACGGCCACCTGCGGTATATGCAAATGCATAGAAAAGACGGAACGCAGGGCGCAGAATCATACACGTGATGAAGCCGTGACAGCCGCGTGACAAACAGCGTACGTGGCACTTTAATTCGCTACCCAGCAAAGGTGAATCCGACAATTGTGCAAAACCTGTTGATTACGCGAACGCATACGCCGTCCCGAGCGGGACAGATT